>OGMI01000216.1_pt1 | contig 41014 bp, 36 predicted proteins | sample 1573201 | NCBI WGS metagenome assembly OGMI01 (sample SAMEA2582012, study PRJEB24529) | metagenome | biome: Human gut stool | place: China | collected 2011
AAAAGTATATATCGATATTTTTAGGAAAAAACTGTCGTTTTTATCCTACATGTTCAGCTTATACATATGAAGCAATTGAAAGATTTGGAGTAATCAAAGGAGTATATTTAGGTATACGAAGAATAATAAAATGTCATCCTTTTCATCCAGGAGGATATGACCCAGTTCCAGAAAAAAAAGATAAAAAGAAAAATTAGGAGGATTAATGAGTTATATTTACGGTTTACTAAAGGGAGCAATATCAGCTCTTTTACATTTAATGCATAGTTTAACAGGAAATTTTGGAGTAGCTATAATTTTAGCAACAATTGTTATAAAGATAATTTTATTACCACTTACTTTAAAACAAGATAAATCTATGAAAAGTATGAAGGTATTACAACCTGAAATAGAAAAAATTAAACAACAATATCAAAATGATCCTAAGATGATGAATCAAAAAACTATGGAATTATATCAAAAACATAAAGTTAATCCTATGGGAGGATGTCTTCCATTATTGATTCAACTTCCTATTTTATGGGCTTTATTTGGAGTTTTAAGAGATCCAGCTACAGTCCCTCAAAATTCAACATTTTTGTGGATGCAATTAGTTAATCCAGATCCTTATTATATTTTACCTGTATTAAATGGAATAGTTTCATTTTTACAACAAAAAGTAATGGGATCATCAGATAATCCTCAAATGAAAAATATGATGTATATTTTTCCACTTATGATGGTATTTATTTCTTATAAAATGCCAGCTGGATTACAAATTTACTGGTTAGCATCAAGTATTGCAGCAGTTGTTCAACAATACTTGATAATGAAAAAAGGAGACTAAGTTATTATGAATAATAATGTTATAGAGATTAAGGCTATGAGTCAGGAACAAGCTATAACTAGAGCTTTAAAAATTATGGAGGCTACTCCTGATCAAGTTGTAAGAGTTATTGAAAAACAAAAAAGTAGATCTTTTTTAGGATTGTTCAATAAAGAGGGAATTTATGAAATAGAGATAGATAAAAATCCTAAGTCTGCTAAAGTTGAAGTAGAAAAAAAAGAGGAAAAAATAGAAAAAGAAAAAACTGTCGAGGTTTCTGAAAAGAAAAAAGAAACACATAACTTTAATAATGTTGAAGTAAAAGAAAATAAAAGAGAGAAAAAAGATGCAACTGAAGCTATTAAGAAGAAAGCTGAAGAACTTCTTGAAAATATTGGACTTATTTTAAAAGTTGAAGTAGATAGAATCAACGAGAGAAGTTATTTAGTAAATCTTTATGGAGAAGATAATGGAATTATCATAGGTAAAAAAGGAAAAACTTTAAATAGCTTTGAATATCTTTTAAACTCTTTAATGAAAGATTATAGAATAGAAGTGGATGTAGAAGGATTTAAAGCTAAGAGAACAGAAACTTTAAGAGAATTAGGTAAAAAAATGGCTGAAAAGGCTTTAAAAACTACTAAACCTGTAAGATTAAATCCTATGCCACCAAGAGAGAGAAAGATTATACATGAGGTTGTAAATAAGTATCCAGAACTAGATACTTATAGTGAAGGAAGAGATCCTAAAAGATATATTGTTATTAAGAGAAAAAAATAGGAGGCAATCATGCTTTTTGATACTATAGCGGCTATTTCAACTCCTCGTGGAGAGGGTGGAATTGGTATTGTAAGAATTTCAGGGAGCGATGCTTTTACAATTCTTGAGAAAATTTTTAAACCAAAATCAGGAAAAAAAATAGAAGAGTTAAGAAATTTCAGTATAAACTATGGACATATCTACGATGGAGATCAACTTATTGATGAAGTAATGGTTTCTATAATGAAAGCTCCACATACTTATACTAAGGAGAACATTGTAGAGATAAACTGTCATGGAGGATTTGTAATAACAGAAAAACTTCTTGAAACAGTTTTAAAATATGGAGCAAGACATGCTGAAATTGGAGAATTTACAAGAAGAGCTTTCTTAAATGGAAGAATTGATTTAACTCAAGCTGAAGCAGTTATAGATATAATACATGGAAAAACTGAAAAATCAGTATCCTTATCATTAAATCAACTTAGAGGAGATTTGAGAGAACAGATAGAGCACCTTAAAAAATTAATTTTAGATGTTGCTGCTCATATAAATGTTGTTCTTGATTATCCAGAAGAGGGAATAGATGATCCATTACCTGAAAACTTAGTGGCTAATCTTCAAGAGGTTGTAGATACAACTGATAAATTGATAAAGTCCTATGACAAAGGAAAAATGATTAAAGAGGGAATTAAGACTGCCATAGTAGGTAAACCTAATGTTGGTAAATCGAGCCTGTTAAATTCAGTTTTACGTGAGGAGAGAGCCATTGTAACTCATATTCCTGGAACAACTAGAGACGTAATAGAAGAAGTTGTAAATTTAAAAGGAATACCATTAATTTTAGTAGATACTGCTGGAATTAGAAAAACTAATGATATTGTAGAAAATATCGGAGTAGAAAAATCTAAAAAAATGATAGAAAGTGCTGATCTTATCTTATTTGTAATAGATGGTTCAAGAGAATTAGAAGAAGAAGATATAAAAATTCATGAGAGCATAAATGCAGAAAAAGTAATTGGTATCTTAAATAAGATAGATATGGAAAGAAAAGTAGATTTATCAAAGTTAACTAAGATAAAAAACTGGATAGAGATTTCAGCTATGAAAAATATTGGAATTGACGAGATGGAAGATAAAATCTATCACCATATTGTAGATGGAAATGTAGAAGATAGTTCACAAAAGATAACAATTACTAATGTGAGACATAAATCTGCTTTAGAAAAAACAAAACAATATGTAGAAAATATTTTTGAAACAATAAATTTAGGATTACCTATGGATCTGATGGCTGTAGATATAAAAGGAGCTTTAGATTCCCTTTCAGAGGTAACTGGAGAGATTTCTAGTGAAGATCTATTAGACCATATTTTTAGCAATTTCTGTGTTGGAAAATAAAAAATGAGGATGCTCAAATTTGAGTAATCCTCTTTCTTAATTTATGGAGTTAGGAGGAGAAAATGAAAAAAATTTATGATGTAATAGTTGTTGGAGGAGGACATGCTGGAGTAGAAGCAGCACTTGCTTCAGCTAGACTTGGAAAAGATACAGCTATATTTACACTTTACTTAGATACAATTGCAATGATGTCATGCAACCCTTCAATAGGAGGTCCTGGAAAAAGTAATCTTGTAGCAGAGATGGATATCCTAGGTGGAGAGATGGGAAAACATACAGATGAGTTCAATCTTCAATTGAAACATCTAAATGAGAGTAAAGGACCAGCTGCCAGAATAACTAGAGGACAAGCTGATAAATATCTTTATAGAACAGAGATGAGAAAAAAACTTGAGCATACTGAAAATCTTCATATGATTCAAGATTGTGTAGAGCAAATTATTGTAGATGATGGAGAGATAAAGGGAGTTAGAACAAGACTTGGAATCTCTTATTTTGCTAAGGCTGTTGTACTTTGTACTGGAACTTTCTTAAAAGGAAAGATAGTTATAGGAGATGTAACTTACTCTGCTGGAAGACAGGGAGAGCAATCCGCTGAGAAGCTTTCAGACTCTCTTAGAGAGCATGGAATCCATATAGAGAGATATCAAACAGCTACACCTCCAAGACTTGATAGAAGAAGTATAGACTTCTCTAAAATGGAGGAATTAAAGGGAGAGGAACACCCTAGATATTTCTCAATTTTTACTAATAAAGAGAGAAACAATGTAGTTCCTACATGGCTTACACACACTACTGAAAAAACAATTGAAGTGGCAAAAGAGATGTTAAAATACTCTCCAATAGTAAGTGGAATAATAGAGACTCATGGACCTAGACACTGTCCATCACTAGATAGAAAAGTACTTAACTTCCCAGATAAAACAAACCATCAAATATTTTTAGAGTTAGAATCTGCTGATTCTGAAGAGATCTATGTAAATGGATTAACTACAGCTATGCCACCATTTGCTCAAGAAGCTATGATGAGAACTATAGCTGGACTTGAAAATGCTAAAATAATGAGACATGGATATGCAGTAGAGTATGATTATGCTCCAGCTTCTCAATTATACCCAAGTTTAGAAAGTAAAAAAATAGCTGGACTATATTTTGCTGGACAGATAAACGGAACATCAGGATATGAAGAAGCAGCTTGTCAAGGATTTATGGCTGGTGTAAATGCTGCTAGAAAATTAGATGGAAAAGAGCCTGTTATCATAGATAGAAGTGAGGGATATATAGGAGTTCTTATTGATGATATTATACATAAGAAAACACCAGAACCATATAGAGTATTGCCATCTCGTTCAGAGTATAGACTTACTTTAAGATTTGATAATGCTTTTATGAGATTGTATGAAAAGGCTAAAGAGATTGGACTTCTATCTCAAGAGAAGTTAGATTATTTAAAAAATGCTATAGATACAGTTAATAGTGAAATAGCTAGACTTAGAGAGATTAGTGTACCTATGGTTAAAGCCAATGAACTTTTAGAAAAATTAGATTCTAATCAAAAATTTGCTAAGGGAATAAAGATAGGTGAACTTTTAAAAGTTAAAGAGGTAACTTATGATAGTTTAAAGGATGTTACTGAGATTGGAGATTATCCAGAGTTTATTAAAAATCAGATAGAGACTATTATAAAATATGATATCTTTATTCAAAGAGAGAATGAGCAAATAGAGAAATTTAAAAGATTAGAAGAGATGAGAATACCTAAAGATTTTGATTTTTCTACAGTAAAAGGAATCTCTAATATTGCTAGAAGTGGATTAGAAGAGATAAGACCACTATCTATAGGAGAGGCTTCAAGAATAAGTGGGGTAACAGGAAATGATATAGCTCTACTAATTGGGTATTTAAAATAATATGTATATAGACAAAAATAAAATAAGCTCAGATTGACTTTTATTTTAAAGCAAGGTATAATATAAAAAATTTTGTAAAAATAGAGGAAATCAATATGAATAACATTAAAATAGATGAACTAAAGAGAAAAATTTGCTCTATACAATTGCCAAGATGAAACATTGTATGGAGCTAAAACTGAAAGTATAAAACTTTCCTATTTCATCAAAAATAGTGTTGAAAAGATATATTTGAGTATATCAATTTTGTGATGTCTATTTTTGAAGAAAGATTTAAAATTAAAGGCTACAGCAATGTTTTGTTGTGGCTTTTATTTTGCTTAAAAATTAAGAATAGGAAGGTAATAGATTATGGAAAATTGGAAAAAAGTAGCAAGTAAATTTGTAATAGCACAATCAATTTCTTTATTTGGTTCATCAATAGTTCAATATGGTATTATATGGTATTTGACATTAGAAACAGGTTCAGCTAAAATATTAACAATAACAACATTGTGTGGATTTTTACCTCAAATGTTAATCTCATTTTTTTCAGGAACTTTGATAGATAAATATAATAGGAAAAATATTTTAATAATTTCAGATACTATTATAGCAATCTCAACTTTTCTTTTAGCAATCTCATTTTTTCTAGGAGAAAAAAATTATAATTTATTGTTTATAGTATTAATAATTCGTTCCTTGGGAACAGGAATACAAACTCCAACTGTAAATACAATAATTCCTCAAATTGTACCGGAGGAAAAATTACTTAAGATAAATGGGATATATAGTACTATTTCTTCAATTATAAATTTTTTATCTCCAGCTATAAGTGGGATAATACTAAGTTTAAGTACAATAGAATTTACTTTGATGATAGATGTAGTTACAGCGTTTATCGGTATTTTAATAACAGTGACATTAAATTTAAAACTTTTTTCATTAGAAATTGAAAATGAAAAGGAAGATTATTTTACAGAATTAAAATTTGGACTAAGGTATATAAACAAAAATAAAAATTTAAAATATCTTTTTTTATACCAATTTATGATACTGTTTTTAATAAGTCCATCAGCATTTTTAAATCCATTATTGGTAAATAGAACTTTTGGAGAAGAACTTTGGAGATTGAGTTTTACTGAAATGACGTATAGTTTAGGAATGATAATGGGAGGAGTTTTTATAACTAAGTTAAAAAGAGATTTAGGATTAAAAATAACACTTTTATCTGGGATAATATATGGAATATTTATGGTAGGCTTAGGAAGTATGAAGTATTTTATTTTGTACTTATTAATTAATACTATGATAGGAGTTACTTCTCCATGTTATTCAGCACCAATTATAACAACAATTCAAAAGAAAATAGATAGTAATATTCAAGGTAGAGTTTTTAGTTTTTTACAAATAGTAAATACTTGTTCTTTACCATTGGGAATGATTTTTTTTGGACCTATAGCAGACTTAATAAAAATTCAAACTATATTTAGAATTTCAGGATTATTAGTTATAGGATTATCATTTATGTTTTATATAAAAAATATTTTAAAAATAGAGAGTTAAGGAGAGGATATGAGTATATTAGATGTAAAAAATGTCAGCCATGGATTTGGTTCTAGGGTAATATTAGAAGATGCTTCTTTTAGACTTTTAAAAGGGGAGCATATAGGACTTGTAGGAGCTAATGGAGAGGGAAAAACAACATTTTTAAATATAATTACTGGAAATCTTATGCCAGATGAGGGAACAGTTACTTGGTGTAATCATATTACCACTGGATATTTAGATCAATATAGTACCTTAGAAAAAGGAAAAACTATAAGAGATATTTTAAAATCAGCTTTTAATCATATGTTTGAATTAGAACAAGAGATGATGGGATTATATGAAAAGATGGGAGATTGTACTCCTGAAGAGATGGATGCTCTTATGGAAGAGGTAGGAGAGATTCAAAGTATTTTAGATAGTGGAGATTTCTACTCTTTAGATTCTAAAATAGAGGAGTATGCTAAAGGACTTGGACTTATGGATATAGGTCTTGAAAGAGATGTATCAGAACTTTCTGGAGGACAGAGAGCCAAGATATTACTAGCTAAAGTTTTATTAGAAAATCCAATGATATTGATATTAGATGAGCCTACAAACTTTCTAGATGAAAATCATATAGAGTGGTTAAAGAATTTCTTACAAAATTACGAGAATGCTTTTATATTAGTATCCCATGATATTCCATTCTTAAACTCTGTTGTAAATGTTATCTACCATGTGGAAAATGCTGTATTAACTCGTTATACTGGGGATTATTACCAATTTAGAGAGATGTATGAGTTAAAGAAAAGACAGATAGAACAAGCATATAAAAAGCAACAGAAAGAGATAGAACATCTAAAAGATTTTATAGCTCGTAATAAGGCTAGAGTTGCTACTACAAACCTTGCTAAAGATAGACAGAGAAAATTAGATAGAATGGAGATTATAGAGATAGCTAAGGAGAAACCAAAACCAACTTTTGGATTTAATTCTGCTAGAACTCCAAGTAGAGAGGTTATAACAGTAAAAGATTTAGTTATTGGATATAATGAACCTCTTACAAAACCTCTTAACTTTACTATTGAAAGAAATCAAAAAATAGCTATAAAAGGGGTAAATGGACTTGGAAAATCTACTCTATTAAAAACTTTGTTAGGAAAGATAAAACCTATATCTGGAGAGGTAGAGCATGGACAGTTTTTAGAGATTGGATATTTTGAGCAAGAAGAAAAAGCTGGAAATACTACTACAGCTTTAGATGAAATTTGGAATGAGTTTCCAAGTATGACTAATGCTGAAGTAAGAGCTGCTCTTGCTAAATGTGGTCTGACTACCAACCATATAACAAGCCAGATGCAAGTATTATCTGGAGGAGAGAATGCCAAGGTACGTCTATGCAAACTTATGTTAAGAAATATTAATTTACTTGTATTAGATGAACCAACTAACCATTTAGATATAGATGCTAAAGAGGAGTTAAAAAGAGCTTTAAAAGAGTTTAAAGGAACAATAGTATTAGTTAGCCATGAGCCAGATTTCTATATGGATATAGCAACAGAAGTATGGAATGTTGAGGACTGGACAACTAAGATAGTATAGTAATTATTATTGATTATATACATAAAATAATTAAACAATATTTTTTAGATAATAATAGAGAGAAATTTATTCATCTTAAACTTATAATGTTTATTTTGAAAAAATTCTCTCTATTTTTTTATAAAAACTACTTGACTTTTTTTAAAAATGTTATATAATTGTATTAATTACAAATATGTAATTCGTTGTAAATTAAGGGATTAAATAAAAAAAGGTGATAATTATGAAACATTTAGCAGAGAGTATAAGAGTTCCAATTGAACTTGATAATCCTTCTATTATGAGAGATGAAGCTTTATGTATTAAGTGTGGTCAATGTAAGGAAGTTTGTGAGAAATTTATAGGTGTTCATGGAACTTATAAATTAAAAGACACTAATAACACTGCTGTTTGTATAAACTGTGGGCAATGTGCAAATGTTTGTCCAACTTCTAGCATAACAGAAAAATATGAGTATCAAGCTGTAAAAAAAGCAATAGAAGACCCTGAAAAAATAGTTATATTTTCTACTTCTCCTTCAGTAAGGGTAGCTATAGGTGAGGAATTTGGAGAGGAAGATGGAAAATTCTTACAAGGTAAAATGGTATCTCTATTGAGAAAATTAGGTGCAGATTTTGTATTAGATACTAACTTTGCTGCAGATATGACAATTTTAGAAGAGGCTTCTGAATTAATAGAGAGAGTTACTAAAAAAAGTGCTCCTTTACCTCAATTTACAAGTTGTTGTCCAGCTTGGGTAAAATATTTAGAAATCTATTATCCTGAATTAAGAGATAATTTATCAACAGCTAAAAGTCCAATTGGTATGCAAGGACCAACTGTAAAAACTTATTTTGCTAAATTGAATAATATTGATCCTAAGAAGATTGTAAATGTGGCAGTTACACCATGTACTGCAAAGAAATTTGAAATTCGTAGAGATGAGATGAAGGCAGCTGGAGAGTATTTAGGTATTCCAGAATTGAGAGATATGGATTATGTAATAACTACTAGAGAGTTAGCAAAATGGGCAAAAGAGGAGAAAATAGATTTTGCTCAATTAGAAGATAGTGAGTATGACTCTTTAATGGGAGAAGCTTCTGGTGCTGGAGTTATTTTTGGAAATACTGGTGGAGTTATGGAAGCAGCTCTTAGAACTGCATATAAATATATAACTGGAGAAGATGCTCCAGAATTACTATTAAACTTTGAGCCTGTTCGTGGAATGGAAGATGTAAAAAAAGCTACTGTAAAAATAAAAGATTTAGAGGTAAAAGTAGCTGTAATTTATGGAACTAAAGCAGCTGGAGAGTTTATAGAAAAACTTAAGAAAACAGAAGAAGAGATTCACTTTATAGAAGTTATGACTTGTCCAGGTGGATGTATAGGTGGAGGAGGTCAACCTAAGGGAACACTTGAAAAGGGAGATGAACTTCGTAAAAAGAGAATTGAGGGACTATATAAAAGAGATGATAGTCTAAAAATTAGAAGAAGTGATGAAAATCAAGAACTATTAAAACTTTATAAAGAGTTTTATGGAAAACCATTAAGTGAATTAGCTGAAAAGATGTTACATACAAAATACGTAGATAGAAGTGTAGAATTAGGAGGTAAAAATATGAAAAAATATCGTTGTACAGTATGTGGATATATCCACGAAGGAGAATTAACAGAGGATTTTAAATGCCCAATTTGTAAGCAACCAGCTTCAGTTTTTGAAGAAGTAAAAGAGGAGAAAAAATCTGAAAATAAATATGCAGGAACTAAAACTGAGAAAAATTTAATGGAAGCTTTTGCTGGAGAGAGCCAAGCTAGAAATAAATATACATATTTTGCTGAAATCGCAAAAAGAGAAGGATATGAGCAATTAGCTGAAATATTCTTATCTACAGCTAGAAATGAGCAAGAGCATGCAAGATTATGGTTTGATGCTTTAGGACACATTGGAAATACTGCTGAAAATCTTTTAGCTGCAGCTGAAGGAGAAAACTATGAGTGGACAGATATGTATGACAGATTTGCTAAAGATGCTGAAGATGAAGGATTCCCTGAATTAGCAGAAAAATTCCGTAAAGTAGCAGCTATAGAAAAATCTCATGAAGAGCGTTATCGTGCTCTATTAAAGAATGTAGAGATGCAAAGAGTATTTGATAAAGGTGTTCAAGTAATGTGGGAATGCCGTGTATGTGGACACTTAGTAGTAGGACCTAAAGCTCCAGAAGTATGTCCAGTATGTAACTACTCTCAAAGCTACTTTGAAATTAGAAAAGAAAACTACTAATTAGATTTAAAGTAAATAAGAGATAAAAAATAGGGAGAAAATTTCATTGAAAAGTGAGATTTTCTCCTTTTTATATTATTTAGATTTGACATACTTAAGACATAAATTATTGTTAAGTTATATATAGAATAATATCAAGAAAATAATAGGAGGGAAAAATGTTATTATTGTTAATAGTCATATTATTATTTATTATCTTTTCTAAAAGAGATTCTTGTGATTGTAAAAGCAAAGGAAATTTTTTAGTAACATTTTTATTAATTATATTAGTTATATACATTATAATTCATGTTTTACATATTCCATTACCATTTTTTCATCATTTGCATCTACATAGATTTAATATTTTTAGGTAATAAAAAAGAGAGTGATTTCTCACTCTCAAATCTATATTATTCTTCTGTAGCTACAGTTTCGTTTCCTGCTGTAGGATCATTATATACAGCCATATCTATTTGACCTAAACTCTTATCAACCATTAAAGCATTAGTAACTGAACCAATAACGTTTAACATTGTTCTAGGCATATCTATGATAGGGTCAATAGCTAATATTGGGTTGATCATAGGGAATAGAGCTGCAAGTCCAGTTCCTGATAATCCAACAGAAGCAGCCATAGTAGCAGTTCCTGGAATACCAGCTATTCCTAAAGAACTTATTGCAACAACTATTACAGCCATAGCAAATAGAGTCATATCAACAGAGTTTCCACTCATATGAGTTACGAATACTATTGTTAAAGCAGGGAATACTCCAGCACATCCTTGCATTCCAGCTGTAGTTCCAAAACTTCCAACAAAACTTGCTGTTGATTCTGTAACACCTAATTTATTAGTTAAAGTAGAGATAGTTACAGGTAAACATCCAACACTTGATCTAGATGTGAAAGCAAGTATTAAAAGAGATGTACATTTTTTAACATAAGTCATAGGATTCATTCCAAATATGGCAACAGCTATCATTTGAATAATGAACATAATTGCAACTGATAAATAAAGAACAACTATAAATTTTCCAACTTCAGCTATAGCGTGAACACCTTTTTGAGCTATTGTATTAGCAAGTAGTGGTACAACAGCAGCTGGCATCCATTTAATAATACTCATAGCCATTGAAACTATTATTTTTTGCATAGCATTTATTAAATCGAAGAAAGGTTTAACAATTGCCATATATTTTTTAGACATTCTTTTAGCAGCAACTCCAACTATTGCAGAGAAGATAACAAGTCCAACGATATTTAAGTTAACCATTGCTTCAACTGGGTTAGAAGGAATTAAAGCTTTTAAAGTATCAACTATATTTTTAACTTCTCTAATTTGTCTTCCACCTTCAGTAACTATAGCAGTAGCTCCATCAGCTTTTCCAACATTGAAAAGAACTCCAAGAGTTAATCCAACAGCAACTGATATAGCAACCATAGCAAGAGTTATAGTAAGAGTTCTCTTAACTAGATCTCCTAAGTTAGCATCTTCTTTCATGTTGATAATAACGTGAATAATAGATACCATAACTAGAGGAATAACAAGCATTCTGATAAGAGAAATAAATCCTCCACCTAAAAGGCTATACCATAAAGTTGTTTCTCTAACGAAAGTAAATTGCATAGGATCGTTAGGGAATCCAGCTATAAATTGAATACCTAATCCTAAAATTAAACCAATAACAGTAGCTACCATAACTTTAGCAGAAAAGTTAAATTTTTGTTTAGGTAGTCTGTTAATTACAGTGATAATAGCAAATAAAATCACTAAGAAAATGATAGTTTTAATGTCACTAATCATTAAAAATTGTTGAAAGAATACATTGTTCATCTTTTAAGTTTTTCTCCTTTTTATTTTATATATTAAATTTATTTTGCAACATTTCCAGCAACGTTCATAACGTCCCAAGTTCTAGCGAATGGTGGAGCATAACAGAAATCCATCATTCCGATTTCATCTACAGTAAGTCCAGCATATATAGCAGTAGCTAAAGAGTCAACTCTTAAAACTGCTCCTTTCTTACCAGCTATTTGTGCTCCTAATAGAACTCTTGTATCAGCATTGTAAATAAGTTTTACAAATATATCCTCTCTTCCTGGATAGTAATTTGTTTGATTTTTATCTTTTACAAATACAGTTTTGTAGTTAATTCCCATTTTTATAGCTTCATTTTCAGTAATTCCAGTTCTTCCAGCTTCTAAGTCTAAAACTTTAATAGCAGCAGAACCAAGAGTTCCTCTAAATGGAGTATTTTTTCCTGCTAAGTTTTCTCCAACTATTCTTCCTATTTTATTAGCTGTAGTAGCTAGAGGAATATATACATTTTCCTTTCTTACCATATGGTAAACACTTGCACAGTCTCCAGCTGAGTATATAGAATCTATACTTGTTTTTCCAAACTCATCTATAATTAAAGCTCCATTAGGTAACATAGCAATTCCTGTATCTTTTAAGAAAGCAGTATTAGGTCTAACTCCTGTAGCTATAACTACTAAATCAGCTTTATACTCTCCTTTATTAGTTTTTATTCCTACAACTTTTCCATTTTCTTCTAAGATTTCTTGAACAGCTTCTTCTAAGTGTAATTCTACTCCTTCATGAGATCTGATCTCTTCTTCCATAACATCAGTAATCTCTTTATCAAAACTTTCAAGTAATACTCTATCAGCTAATTGTATAAGTCTTACACTTCTTTTTCCTAAATGTTTAGCAGCTTCTACAACTTCAATTCCAATGTATCCAGCTCCAACAACTATTACATCTTGAATCTCATCTTTCATAATAGCTTCTTTTAAGATTAATCCATCAGTATAATCTTTTAATGTATAAACACCTTTAGCTGAAAGGTTTTTAATAGGAGGCATAATAGCATGAGCTCCAGTAGCCACCATTAATTTATCATAATTATCATTAAAAATTTCTCCAGAAACTAAATTTTTAATAGTAATTTCTTTTTTCTCAACATCAATACCAATAACTTCATGTTTTATTTTAATATTCATTCCTGCTTCAATAAATTTTTCAACAGGTCTAGCAATCATATTGTTAGGATCTTCATAGAAGTTTCCAACATAGTAAGGAAGTCCACAAGCTCCCCAAGAAACAATTTCAGTTTTTTCATAAATAACAATTTCAGCATTTTTATCTAATCTACTAGCTTTAGCAGCAGCAGACATACCAGCAGCAACACCACCAATAATAATTATTTTCATAATACCCTCCTTAAATAAGAACAATAAAAATTCCAGAAATATAATAGCAAAAAATATGCCAAAAATAAAAAAAATAATAAAATAGTAAATTTTCAGTAAATTATAAAAAAATATAGTTTTTTATAAATTTTCATTTTGAAAAATATTTTCAAAATGAAAATGATTTTTTTCATTTTTGAAAAAAATATATCTGATCTGTGCAGTATATTATAACAGAAATAATAAAATTTGAAAAGTAAAAATTAATATTATTAAAATAAAATGCTTAAAATAAGAAATTTGCAAAGATAGGAAATACAGAGTAAAATATATATTAGATATTTATTCAGGAGGAAAATATGTTAAAAGAATACAGGGGAAGAATTCCTTTTTTATTAAATGAATATACTGAGAATATAGTTTATCTCTGTTCTTCTAATAGGAATATAGAGGATTATTATAATGTTTTAGTTGATATATTTGATGGAAAAATTTTAAAACTTGAAAGTAGTATATATTCAGAGGAACTAGAGAAGGATAATTATGAATTATTAGAGACTCTAACACGTGATAAAAGATTTGTTATTTTAATCTCTTTAGAAGCATATTTAAGAGAGTATTTTTCTTCTGGTAAAAAATATGAATTTAAACTTGGAAAAAAGATAGATCTGAAAGAGTTTATTGAAGAACTAGAAAAAAATGGTTATCAAAAAAATTATATGGTGGAAAAGAGAAATGAGTATAGTCTTAGGGGAGATATATTAGATATATTTCCACAAAATAGTGAAAATCCTCTAAGAATAGAGTTTGGTTTTGATGATGAAATTGAAAGAATTGCATATTTTGATATTGAAACTCAAAAAAGTATTGAGAAAAAGCTATATACTTATATGTATATAAACAATAATAAAGAAGAAAAAAAAGATTTTTACTCTTTAGTTAAGAAGAATAAAAATATAAGGTTTTTTATAGAAAATTCAGAATTATTAAACTATAAGTTAGATGAATTAATAGAGAGAGAAAATTTTGATAGAGTTTTAGGAAGAGAAAAACTTGAAAATTTAAAAGGAATAGCAGAAGAGATTGAAATTATAAAATTTTCTCATGAAGAACTTTTAAATTTTGAAAATCAGGAGTATGTAAAAAAATTAGGAGAAAATGAAAATTTAAAAGTTACTATTTTTTCCGAAGAAGAGAAAAGATACAGAGAGATTTTTAAAAATAAAAATTTTCAATTTAAAAAATATCCACTTTATGAAGGTTATAGAGTAGATAATGAGCTTATACTTACAGATAGAGAACTAAAAGGAATAAGAGTAAAAAGAGAGAAGAAAGATAAAGGTATAAATAAGTATAAAAATGTAAATGAGATTCAAGAGGGAGATTATATAATTCATGAGATTTATGGAGTAGGACTTTATTTAGGAATTGAGGTCATTGATGGTCATGATTATTTAAAGATAAAGTATGCAGATGAAGATAAACTATTTGTTCCAGTTGAAGGAATTGGAAAGATTGGAAAATATATCTCTGTATCTGGAGAAGTTCCAGAAATCTATAAGCTTGGTAGAAAAGGTTTTAGGAAAAAACGTGAAAAAATAACAGAGGAATTAATTGTTTTTGCAAAAGAAATTGTAGAGATTCAAGCAAAGAGAGATTTACAAGCTGGTTTTTCTTTTGCTCCTGACAATATCTGGCAAGAGGAGTTTGAAGAAGGTTTTCCATATAAAGAGACAGCTTCTCAATTAAAAGCTATAGAAGATGTAAAAAGAGATATGGAATCTCCAAGAATAATGGATAGAGTTGTCTGTGGAGATGTGGGATTTGGAAAGACTGAGATAGCTATTAGAGCAGCATTTAAAGCTGCTATGAATGGAAAGCAAACTGTTATCATGGTACCTACTACTGTTTTAGCTCAACAACATTATGAAAGATTTTCAGAGAGGATGAAAAATTATCCAGTAACAATAGAGCTATTGAGTAGATTATCTACTGGTAAAGAACAGAGGGAAACATTACAAAAAATTAAAGAGGGAAGTATAGATATAGTAATTGGTACTCATAGGATTCTTTCTGAAGATGTAGAATTTAAAGATTTAGGATTAGTAATTATAGATGAAGAACAAAAATTTGGAGTAAAAGCTAAGGAAAAATTAAAAAAGATGAGATGTACCATAGATATGTTAACTCTAACAGCAACTCCAATTCCTCGTACTTTAAACCTTTCTCTACTGGGAATAAGAGATCTTTCTGTAATAGATACTCCACCAGAGGGAAGAAGACCTATAAGCACAAATTTTATAGAGGGAACTGATAAAAATATAAAAGATATTATAATGAAAGAGATAGCTAGAGAGGGGCAAGTTTTCTATATATTTAATTCAGTTAAGGGAATCCCTAAAAAAGCTCAAGAGTTATCTAAGATTTTACCAGATTATTTAAAAATAGATTTTGTACATGGGCAGATGTTACCAAGAGATATAAAGGAAAAGATAAAAGAGTTTGAAAATGGAGATATAGATATATTATTAGCTACTACAATAATAGAAAATGGAATTGACATTGAGAATGCTAATACTATGATAATAGACAGAGTTGAAAAATTAGGACTTTCTCAGATATATCAATTGAGAGGAAGAATAGGTAGGGGAAATAGACAAAGTTACTGTTATCTTCTAACTAAGGAATATATAGGGAAAAAAGCTAAAGAGAGAGAGGAATCCATAAGAAATTTAGAAGAAACTGGGGGAGGGGGACTTCAACTTTCTATGGAGGATATGAGAATAAGAGGAGCTGGTGAGATTTTAGGAGAAAAACAACATGGAGCTCTGGAGACTCTAGGTTATACTCTATACATGAAGATGTTACAAGAGGAGATAGCAAAGATCAAAGGAGAGTTTGAAGAGGATATAGATGATATAGAGGTAAAAGTAAATTTCCCAGCTTTTATTCCTAATGAATATATAGAAAAACAGGAAAAAGTAAGAGTATATAGAAGAATATCTGAAGTAAAAAGTAGAATAGGTTTAGAAAATCTAAAAGAAGAGTTAATTGATAGATTTGGAAAGATGCCAATTGAAGCTTTAGGATTGTTCAAATATATGGAGTTAAAATTTAAAGCTAAAGAGTTTGGAATAAAAAGTGCAATAGAAATAAAAGGAAAAAATGAGTGTAATATAAAATTTTATGAAGATAGAATAAATTTTGAACTTTTATTAGAATTGATCCAAAAAGGTATTATAAAATATAATAGTAGAGAAAAACTGATAGAGTATGAAGGTTCAGTAGAAAAGTTTTTAGAGATATATACAGGAGGAACAAATGAAGGAATTTGATAGATTGATAGAGATAATAAAAATTCTTAGAAGTGAAAATGGTTGCCCTTGGGATAGGGAACAAACATTAGAAAGTTTAAAACCTTGTTTAAGGGAGGAGGTAGCAGAGTTATTAGAAGCTATGGAAGGAGATATAGAGGAACATAAGGGAGAATTAGGAGATGTTCTTATGAATCTTGTTTTCCAAGCTGATATTAGAGAACAAGAGGGAAAATTTAATATTGAAGATGTAGCTCATGAAATTAATGAAAAATTAATAAGAAGACATCCTCATGTTTTTAAAGATAAAAATAATTCTATAAGTACAGAAGAAGTATTGGTAAATTGGGATGAAATAAAAAAGAAAGAGAAGTTACATGAAAATAGAAAATCAGCTTTAGATGGAGTTCCTAAATATTTACCAGCTCTTTCAAAAGCACAAAAAATTCAAAAGAAGGCAGCAAAAGTTGGATTTGATTGGGACAATGTTGATCAAGTTATAGAAAAACTTTATGAAGAGATTGAAGAGTTAAAAGTTGAAATCAAAAAAAATGATAGAGAGAAAATGAAAGATGAATTAGGAGATCTATTGTTTTCAGCAGTTAATATAGCTAGATTTTTAGATATTGATGCCACAGAGGCTTTAGAATCTACTATAAAAAAATTTGATAAGAGATTTAGATATGTAGAAAACAAGTGTGAGATTGAAAAAAGTTCATTGGAAGAATTAGAAAAATTTTGGCAAGAAGCAAAAAAAGACATTGACTTATAAAAAAAATGTAGTATATATAGTAATATAAAAGGAGCAGGAATGAGATTAGATAAATTTTTAAAGGTAAGTAGAATAATCAAAAGAAGACCAATTGCAAAAATTGTAGTAGATGGTGGAAAAGCAAAATTAAATGGAAAAGTGGCAAAAGCTAGTACAGAGGTTAAAGTTGGACAAATATTAGAATTGGAATATTTTAATAAATATTTTAAATTTGAGATATTAGAAGTTCCTACAGGAAATGTAGCAAAAGAGAAAACATCAGAACTTATTAATGTATTAGAAAGTAGAGGAATTACTGTGGATATTGATAGTGAGGAGGATATTTTTTAATGAAGTTTTCTTTAAATTCAAATGCTAAAATAAATATAGGACTTAATGTAACTGGAGTTTTACCAAATGGTTATCATCTTTTAGATATGGTAATGCTTCCCATATCTCTTGCTGATAAATTAGAGGGAGAGATATTTGATGAAGAGGGAGATTTAGAGATCACTACAAATAAACCAAGTATTCCTACTGGTAAGGAAAATATTTTATGGAAAATATATGATAAATTCTATAAAGAAAGTAACTTACCAAGAAAAAAAATTAAAATTCACTTAGAAAAAGTTGTTCCTCATGAAGCTGGTTTAGGTGGAGGAAGTTCTAATGGGGCATTTTTTTTAAAGGAATTAAACGGATATCACAATAACTATTTTTCATTGGAAAAATTAATAGAATTAGGAAAAAGTATAGGGGCAGATATTCCATTTTTTATTATTAATAAAGCTAGTAGAGTCAGAGGAATAGGAGAAAAAATAGAGGAGATTGAAAATAATCTTCAAGCTGATATTATAGTAATAAAACCTAACTTTGGAGTTTCTACAGCAAGAGCATATAAAAATATGTATATGCTCAATAATAAAAAAGATGCAAACATTGAAAATATAATAGAGGGATTAAAAAATAATGATATAAATATGATAGAAAATTCTATAGAAAATCATTTGGAACAAGGGCTTTTACTAGAAGATAATAATATAATAGAATTTAGAAAAAAATTGGAAGAATTATCAAAAATAAAGTTTTTTATGTCAGGAAGTGGAAGTGCATATTACACATTTACTCAAAATGGACTAGAAACAGTAGAAGCTATAAAGGAGCATTTACAACACTGTGAAGTACATCTTTGCAGAGGGTTATAATGATTACATAAAAAAGGGAAGGTGCATGAAATTATGAAGATTACAGATGTGAGACTAAGAGCAGTAAAAGGAGAAAATGAGTTAAAATTAAAAGCTTATGCTGATGTAACTTTTGATGAATGTTTTGTAATCCACGGGTTAAAAATTATTGATGGACAAAAAGGAATGTTTGTAGCTATGCCATCTAGAAAAATGCCAGATGGAGAATATAAAGATATTGTTCACCCAATAACTCCTGAATTAAGAAAAGAAATTACAGATACTGTAATTGCAAAATATAACGAAGCTAAACCTGAAGAAGTGGAAGAATAAGTTGGAATAAAAATAGGAAGTACATTTTGTACTTCCTATTTTTATTTTGCATAATTTAAATAATCTTCTTTTAACATAGCATACTCATCTTTTTTAGGAGCAGCTTTCTTTTCTGTATTTTTTTCATCTTTATGTTGTAATTTTTCAAGTATATCTAAGTTTGTAAGTTCGTGATTAATATTTTTATTCATAAATAACCCTCCAAGGTAAAAATTGTTTTATTTTTAAATTATAGCTGTATTGATTTCAACTATCTTTTTTCTACAAATGAATTATATATAAAAGTTGTAGAAAAGTAAAACAGTTTTTTTTACCTATATTCACAAGTTAAAACTTGTATTTTTAATAAAATATATGGTATATTAATTAAAAAGCAAGGGGGAAAATATTTTATGTTAATTAGTTTTAAGATGTTTATGGCAGTAGTAGAAGAGATGAGTATAAGTAGAGCTGCTGCCCGTTCTTTCGTAACCCAACAATGTGTAAGTGATCATATAAAAAGAATAGAGGAAGATTATGGAGTAATTCTTTTTAATAGAAGACCAAGATTATCTTTAACTCCAGCTGGAGAAGAGATGTATAAAACTCTTTGTAAAATATCTGATTTAGAAAATGATTTAGAGAAAAAATTAAAAAAATTGCAGGGAAATATAAAACCTAAAATGACAATAGGGGTTAATGCAACTAGAATAAATGTAATCTTATCTAAGCTTTTAACTGAATATAATAAGTTTTTTCCAAATGTAATAATATCTTTTGTAATAAAAGATACTTTAGCATTGGAACAAATGTTATTAAAAGGGCAATTGGATATGATAGTAGATTTAAATGCTCACAGTAGTCCTCAATTTAATATTATTTCAATTGGAAAAGATAAATTATATTTTTTAATTTCAGAAAATCTATATAAAAACTATTTTAAAATAGAAGATTTAGAAAGATATGAAGAGGGAATAGAATTAAAAGAGGTGGAAGGAATACCTCTTGTAAGTAATTTTGAGGGAAGTACAATAGATGGCTTAATTCATCATTATGCTGAAAGAGATAAAGCTAAATTAAATATTCTCTACTATACTGGAGATTATGAAACTCAACTTTCACTATGTAATAGTGATTTAGCTGCAGCAATATGCCCAACAATAATTTTAAAAAAAATATTTGAATATAATAAAAATGAAAAAAATAATATATATGTATTTCCTTTAAAAAATCAAAGTGAAGAGTTAAAAATCGAGATTATCACAAATAAAGGAACTGAAACACCTGAATATATGGAGAAATTTATAGAGTTATTGAAAAAAATGATGAGAGAAAACATTGTAAAATATAAGAAAATGAATAAAAATAGTTGACAATAATAATTATTGCTAGATTTTATAAAAAAAATATGCTAGAATATCCTCATGTTAAAAATGTGATAAAAATCATAATATTTTGAGGAGGAAAAATGTCAACAGAAAAAAAAGTACTAAAAGAAAATGAGGAGTTGTTTAAGATAGATGGGAAACCTTCATTTTTAGAAGCCTTACCATTAGCTTTTCAACACATTGTAGCTATGTTTGTAGGGAATGTGGCACCAATTTTAATTATTTCTAGAGTAGCAAAATTGGATCCTAACACAACTACAGTTTTAATTCAATGTGCTATGTTAGCAGCGGGAATAGCTACTTTTGTTCAAATATACCCAGTTAAATTATTTGGTGGTTTAAGAATAGGATCTAAATTACCAGTAGTAATGGGAACAAGTTTTGGATTTTTACCAACTGTTTTAGCTATATTAAGTGGAAGTTCTTTAAATTTACCAGTATTATTTGGAGCTCAAATAGTAGGAGGAATAGCCTCAATATTAATAGGAGCTTATTTAAAGAAAATTAGAAAATATTTTCCACCACTAGTAGCTGGAACAGTTGTTTTTTCTATAGGATTATCATTATTTCCAATAGGTATTAACTATATGGCAGGGGGAGTAGGAAGTCCTACTTATGGTTCTTATCAAAACTGGGCTATAAGTTTAATAGTATTAGCAACAGTATTATTTTTCAATCAATTTACTAAAGGAATTACAAAATTATCTTCTATTTTAATAGGAATAACAGTGGGATATATAATTTCTGTTTGTTTAGGAATTGTTAATTTTACTCCTGTAAAAGATGCTGCTTGGTTTGCTTTACCTAAGTTTTTTATTTTTGGAGCTCCTAAGTTTGAAGTAGGTTCTATGGTAGCTATGATAATTATGTATTTAGTTACAGCTATTCAAGCTGTTGGAGATTTATCAGCAATAACTTTAGGGGGAGTAAATAGAGAGGTAAGTGATAAAGAGCTTTCTGGAGGAGTAATTGGAAATGGAGTTGCAGCTATAATTTCATCTATTTTAAATTCATTTCCAACAGCAACTTACTCTCAAAACGTTGGACTTGTAGTTTTAACTAAAGTTGTAAGTAGATATGTAATAGGAATAGCAGCTACAGTTCTTTTAGTAGCTGGATTTGTACCTAAGTTTGGAGCTATTATAAATACAATTCCTTCAGCAGTAATTGGAGGGGGAACAATTACAGTTTTCTCTATGATAACTATGACAGGTATTCAAATAATCAGTAAAAGTGGAATTACAGGTAGAACAATGGTAATAGTTGGACTATCAGTAGCAGTTGGAGCTGGAATTGGACAAGTTCCTCAATCTATAGCTCAATTCCCTCAATTTGTAAAATTGATATTTGGTTCAAGTGTTGTAATGTCTACATTACTAGCTTTATTATTAAATATTATTTTACCTAAAGAAGAGAATAAATAAAAAAAGGGGAACGTTAAGTTCCCTTTTATATTTTGTTAAAATGAACTTTAGTCAAATCAAATCTATTATTATTACTATTTATCTCTTTTGCTGGATAACCTATTCCTATAATTGAAAAAGGAATTAAGTTTTCGGGAAGAGAAAATAGATTTTTTATAAAATTCATTCTTTCTACTAAAGGAGCAACTCCTAACCAAACACTTCCGAGGTTAAGATATGTTGCTTCTAACAATATATTTTGACAAGCAGCTCCTAAATCTTGTTCCCAATTTTCAGGATAAATCATTCTATTTTTGTTTCCTAAAACAATAATTGCTAAAGGAGCATTTTTTAAAAAAGTAGAATAAGGACTTACATTGGCTAAAGAGTGAAGAACTTCTTTATCATCAACTACAATAAATTCCCATTCTTGCTGATTACCAGCTGTTGGAGCCTGCATAGCAGCTCTTAATATTTTTTCTATTTTTTCACCTTCAACTTTTTTATTTGAATAATTTCGAATACTTTTTCTTTTGAATATAATTTCCATAATATTATCTCCTAATAACTTCCACTTCCATAATGTAATTCATAGGAATGAGTATATATTTCTATGATATTTCCAAAAGGATCTTCACAATAAACCATTTTATAAGGTTTTTTTCCAGGATAATATTCTCTGATAGGCATTCTTTGTTTTCCACCAGCTTCTACAATCTTTTTAGCTAATTCTTCAATATTAGGATCTTTTACTGAAAAATGGAAAACACCAGTAGGATATGGATTAAACTCATGTTTAGGTTTATTATTTTGAGGAAATTCAAATATTTCAATTCCTATTCCATCACCAGTTGAAAGATGGGCTATTTTAAACTCTTCCCAACCTTTACCAAATACATCTATGCACATTATTCCTATAGCTGTATCTTTTTCCTCTTTAACTAAAGTAGGCTCCATGATAACATACCAGTTCATAACATTTTTATAAAAATCAACTGCTTTTTGAATATCAGGAACAGATATTCCAATATGTGAAAAATTTCTTGGATACATAATTTACCTCCTAAAAAATAAGTAGCACAGTGCATAAAAAGAGTATATAATATTTCTATAAAAAAGTTAAGTATGCACTTTTTAGTAATATACTATCTAAAAAGTGAGTAAGGAGTTTATTATGATTGATTTAAAAAGAAAAAGTAAATATAAATGTTCAATAGAATATACACTATCTTTTATGGGTGGAAAATGGAAACCAATAATTCTTTGGCACTTAGGAACAGAGGGAATACATAGATATGGAGAGTTAAAAAGAAAATTAGAGGGAATCACTCATAAAATGTTAGCTCAACAGCTAAAAGAATTAGTAGATGATAATTTAATTATTAGAAAAGAATATCCTCAAGTACCACCTAAAGTAGAGTATTCAATAACAGAAAAAGGAATGGGACTGATGGAGATTTTAAATCTTATGCATAAATGGGGACAGGAAAATTAAAAGAAAATTATATTAATATTTTATTTTAATTCTTACTTTTTTGTAAGTTACCTACAAAAAAGTGCGTACTTTACTTCTCAAATCATTTTTTATAAAATGGAGATATATAGATTTAAAAACACTAGAAGAGTTTTAGATAATAAAGTTAAATAAAATAATAAAGATTATTAAAATACAATATATAAACTTGAAGGAGGAGAGATGAATAAAATAGTTTTATCAAATGGAGTTGAAATTCCTGAAATAGGATTTGGAACATGGAAAGCCCCAACAGGAGAAGTGACAATAGAAGCTGTTAAAACAGCTATAGAGTGTGGATATACTCATATTGATTGTGCAAGTATTTATGGAAATGAAAAAGAAGTTGGAATAGCTATAAAAGAGAGTAAGGTAGCTAGAGAAACTCTATTTATAACAGGAAAATTATGGAATGATATAAGGGGATATCAAGAAACAATAGATGCTTTTAATAAAACTTTAGAGGATTTACAATTAGATTATCTTGATTTATACTTAATTCACTGGCCTAGACCTAAAAAATACCATGATAACTATATTGAAAAAAATAGAGAATCTTGGAAAGCTATGGAGTATTTATATAAACAAGGAAAAATCAAAGCTATAGGAGTAAGTAATTTTAAAGTACACCATATTGAAGAGATTATGGAAAATTGTGAAATAAAACCAATGGTAAATCAGATAGAGTTCCATCCAAGTTGTCTTGAAAAAGAGATAAGAGAGTTCTGTAAAAAAGAGAATATAGTAGTAACTGGTTATAGCCCACTTGCTAATGGAAAAGTTTTTGAATGTAAAGAGTTAGTAGAGTTTGCTGAAAAATATGATGTAAGTATAGCTCAATTATGTGTAAAATATGCACTTCAACATGATGTAATACCATTGGTAAAAAGTGTAACAAAGGAGAGAATAAAATCAAATTTAGATCTTGATTTTATAATCACATCAGAAGATATGGAAAAGATTGATGGTATAACAACATGTGGTGGATCATATCAAGATAGTGATAATATTTCATTTTAAAAATTATTCAAGCAAATAATAGATTGAAATAAAGTAATTATTCAGGTGTAAAATAACTAAAGAAAACTTAAAGAATTGTGTAATTTATGAAGAGAAGTTAGATTAACTCAGCGAAATCGAACGTCCAAAAATGCAATAAGTCAAAGGCTTAACACTTGCATTTTTAGTGAGAGGAGCCATAGTTAATCAACTTCTTGGAATATGGAACAATTCTTAGTTTTCTTTTTATAATATCTCTTTTAACCTGTTTTTCAAAGCCTTAGATTTAACAGGATTACCCTTAGCAGATATACCTATTTGGTATTCTTCAGTTTCTAGGATACTAGCAAAACGGCAATTCATATCCTCTTTAGAAGTAATATTATTTACTAATATATTTTTAGAATTACAAAGTTCATAGATATATCTATTAAACTCTGGGTTATCAGTAGCAGCTACAACTATAAATTTATTTTCAAGGAGAGTTTCATCAAACTCTCCTATTTTTATATCTATATCTTTAAGATTAAAAAATTTTTCTTCTCTAATTTCTCTAGTAACAACTGTAACTTTAGCACCATATTGAAGAAGTGACTCAACTTTTCTAATAGCTATCTTTCCAGCTCCAATAACAAGAGCTTCTTTTCCTGTTAAATTTACAAATAGAGGGAAAAATCTATTTTCCATTTTTTTCTCCAATAGCTTTAAATGCCATATCCATAACTTCTAAAGTTCTATCTAGTATCTCTTGAGTATGAGCTATAGACACAAAGTGAGCTTCAAATTGAGATGGAGGGCAGATAATTCCATTCTCTAACATAGTATTGAAGTAGATAGCAAAATTCTCTGTATTAGATGAAAGAGCATCTTCAAGATTATTAACCTCTTTTCTATCTGTGAAGAATATAGTGAAAAGAGAACCGATAGAGTTAATAACTACATTTACTCCATATTTTTCAGCGGATTTTTTAGCTCCTTCAGTTATATATTTTACTTTTTCCTCTAACTCTTTATAAAGAGTTTCTCTATTTTCAGCTAGGTAAGTTAACATCTCATATCCAGCTCTTACAGCTACAGGGTTTCCAGATAGAGTTCCAGCATGGTAAACTCTTCCTACTGGGGCAACAAGTTGCATAATTTCAGCTTTACCACCAAAAGCTCCCACTGGGTATCCTCCACCGATTATTTTTCCAAGAGTAGTCATATCAGGAGTAATTCCAAAATACTCTTGAGCTCCTCCTAAAGCTAGTCTAAATCCAGAGATAACCTCATCAAAAATAAGTAGAGTACCAGTTTCAGTACAAAGTTCTCTTACAGCTTTTAAAAACTCTATATTAGGATAAACTACTCCCATATTGGCAGGAACAGGCTCCATAATTAAACAAGCTATATTTTTCTTTTCTAATGCCTCTTTTAGTGCTTCTAAATTACCAAAAGGAATAGTTACAGTATCTTTTAAAACTCCTTCAGTAATTCCATTACTATCTTGGTATCCATCAGTTAAAAGTCCTGAACCAGATTTAACAAGTAGAGCATCAGAGTGTCCATGGTAGCACCCTTCAAATTTAGCTATCTTATTTCTATTAGTATAAGCTCTAGCAAGTCTTACAGCTGACATAGTAGCCTCTGTACCAGATGTAGTAAGTCTTACCATCTCAATAGATGGACAACATTTAGTTATAAGTTCAGCTAATTCTACCTCTCTTTTAGTAGGTAATCCAAAAGAGCTTCCAAGTTCAATAGCCTCTCTTACTCCATTTATGATTTTAGGATGGTTGTGTCCAAGAATTAATGGACCCCAAGAACAGATATAGTCAATGTATTCATTTCCATCTTCATCCCATACTTTTGCTCCCTCTCCCTTACAAGCAAATATTGGAGCCTCTCTATTAACAGATTTAAAAGCTCTAACTGGGCTGTTTACCCCTCCAGGAATATATTTTTGAGCTTTTTTAAATATCTCTTTTGAAATTTCGTGATTCATATTTCCTCCTAAAGTGTAATCTCTCCATTTTTTACCCATTGAGCTATCTCTTTAGCATGGTAAGTGATAATTAAATTTACACCAGCTCTTTTTAGAGCATACATATTTTCCATAACAATTCCCTTTTCATTTATCCAACCATTTTGAGCAGCAGCTTTAACCATTGAATACTCTCCACTTACATTGTAAGCTACAAGTGGTAGAGAAAGATCTTTTAAAGCATGGATAACATCAAGGTAAGCAAGGGCAGGTTTAACCATTATAAAGTCAGCACCCTCTTCAATATCTGATTCCACCTCTCTATAGTATTCTTTAGAGTTTCTAAAATCCATCTGATAAGTTTTTCTATCTCCAAAGCTTGGAGCAGAATCAGCAGCATCTCTAAAAGGACCATAGTAGTTAGAAGCATATTTTACACTATAAGCCATTATAGGTGTATATTCAAATCCATTTTCATCTAAAATCTCTCTCATAGCTTGTATTCTTCCATCCATCATATCAGAAGGAGCTACAATATCAGCTCCAGCTTGAGCATGAGAAAGAGCTATTTTAGCTAAATATTTTAATGTCTCATCATTTTTAACATCACAACCATCTAAGATTCCACAATGTCCATGAGAAGTGTATTCACACATACAAACATCAGTGATAATTAAAAATTCTGGATAATTTTTCTTAATATATCTAATAGCTTCTTGAACTATACCATTTTCAGCATAAGCTCCAGAACCAACAGGATCTTTTTCCTTAGGAATACCAAAAAGTAAAAGAGATTTAATACCTAATTCTTTTAACTCTTCTAATTCCTCTCCAAGTCTATCTATAGAAAATCTATATTGGCCAGGCATTGAAGAAATCTCCTCTTTTATGTTTTCTCCCTCTTCAATAAAAAGTGGGTATATAAGTTCATCAATACTTAAAGTTACATTTCTAACCATATCTCTTAGAGTTTTAGAACTTCTAAGTCTTCTTGTTCTTGTAAACATACTTCCTCCTAGCTATCTTATAGCTTCAATAATTCCATTTACATCATAAACTTTAGCTTCAAAATCCACAGTTAGTCCATATTTTCTCATAGTTTCACTTGTAACAGGACCAATAGAAGCAAATTTAATATTTTTAACAGATTCTACATCATTTTCAATACTAGCCATAAAAGCATCAACAGTAGAAGAGCTTAAGAAAGTAACTACTTCTACTTTTTTAAGAGTGTTTAAAACCTCTTCCTTTTCTCTTATAATTTTTTTAGTTTTATAAGCTACTATTTTATCAAAATGTCTATCATAGATAGAGTTAAATTTATCTGTATCACAAGGAGAGATATCAGAAGTTATAATAAGGATTTTTTCTCCAGCTTGAGTGTGATTTACAGCTTCTTCAGCTAGTCTTTCAACAAGGTACTCTGCTGGAATAAAGTCAGCTTTAATCTTATATCCTTCTAATAATTCTTTAGTTTTACTTCCAACTGCTCCAATTTTAAGATGAGCTATATCTCTGATATCTTCAATCTTATTCATAAACTCTCTAACTCCATTAGGTGAGTTAAATAGTAAAGCTGAATAAGATTTTAACATCTCTTTGTCTACTTTATCTAGTGTAGATTCTATCTCAATAAATGGAAGTTCAACAGCTACTCCTCCCATTTTTTCAATCTTATCAGAAAACTCTCCAGCTTGTCTTCTATCTCTAGTAACTAAAACTTTTTTACCAAATAGTTGAGTATCTTCAAACCATTTAAAAGTATCTCTAAGATTTACAACCTCTCCTATTATTGTAATAGCAGGAGGAACAATTTTTCTCTCTTGAGCTAAATTGACAATATTTTCTAAAGTTCCAATAGTTACTCTTTGATCTGCTGTGGCTCCTTTTTCTATAATAGCAATAGGAGTTTTAGGATCTTTTCCATTAGTTACTAAATCATTAACTATAATTGGAAGGTTTTTTATTCCCATTAGGAAAACTAAAGTTCCATCTAATTTAGCAATAGCTTCAAAATTATGCCAAGAACCATCAGCCATAGTATGTCCAGTAAATACGTGGAAAGATCTAGCAAGACCTCTGTGTGTTACAGGAATACCAGCATAGGCAGGAACAGATATAGATGAAGTGATTCCTGGAATCTCTTCAAACTCTATTCCATTTTCAAAAAGAGCTTGAATCTCCTCTCCACCTCTACCAAATACAAAAGGATCTCCTCCTTTAACTCTGGCTACTACCTTTCCTTCTAGAGCTTTTTCAACAATAGTTTTATTAATTTCATCTTGAATAACTCCACCTTCACAGTTTCCTTTTCCAAGATATATCATCTCTGCATCTTTTTTAGCATAGTTTAAAATACGATTATTAATAAGTCTATCATAAACTATACAATCAGCTTCCTCAATAGCTCTCTTTCCCTTTAAAGTAAGAAGCTCAGCATCTCCAGGACCAGCTCCCATTATATATACTTTACCTTTTTTATTCATCAATTTTCTCCTTTATACATTTAGCAAGTTTTTGAGCTACTTTAACTCCATCTTCAAGTTTTTCAGTTACACTTGCAGTATAACCTTTTTCTCCTTGGAAATATACTCCTGAGAAAGTAATCATATCTCCAGATATTTCAGAGTAACATCCCATTGGTGTATGACAACCACCATCGAAAATTTTAGAAAACTCTCTTTCAATAACTACAACTTTTTCAATATCCTCATTATGAATAGATTTTAAGATATTTTTAATCTCTTCATTATCCTCTCTACATTGAATATGTAATACTCCTTGAGCTGGAGCAGGAGGGAATTTTTTAGGATCTAAGTACTCAGTAATTTCAGATTCTAACCCAACTCTTTTTAATCCAGCAGCAGCAAGCAAAATTGCATCATAATCTTCATTTTTAAGTTTATTTAATCTAGTGTGAATATTTCCTCTAAGTTGCTTAATTTGTAAGTCTGGTCTTAAGTTTTTAAGGTTCATAGTTCTTCTTAAAGAGCTAGTACCAACTATAGCTCCTTCAGGAAGTTCCATTAAAGTTTTTCCACTTTTAGAGATAAGAACATCTCTTTGATCCTCTCTGTCAGGTACAGCACCACAGATTAATCCTTCAGGTGAAACTATTGGCATATCCTTCATTGAGTGAACAGCTAAGTCTATAGTTCCATTTAAAAGTTCAACTTCAATCTCTTTAGTGAAAAAACTTTTAAGCGATTTATCACTGTTGTTCCAGTTACTAACTAAATCTTTATCTCCACTAGTAACTATTTTTTTTATTTCAAATTCAATATCTGGGAAATTTTCCTCAAGTTTCTTTTTAATCATTTCACTTTGAGCAAGGGCTAAAATACTTCCTCTACTTCCTATAATAATTTTTTTACTCATCTATATTGTCCTTTCTTCATAGTATTGAAACCATTTTTTTAAATTTTCCATTTGTTTATCAACTAAAAAACTATAATTTTCAATTAATGAATCTCTAGTAGCTAAATGTTCGTTGTATACCCCCCAAACATCATCAAGAGTAAATAAAGAAACATTTTCTAATTTTCCTAAAGAAGATTCAATATCTCTTGGCATAGCTAAATCTAAGAATGTATATTTTTTATTTTTATCTAGTAACGGAGTTAATTCATCTGTTTTAAGAACTAGATGAGGGGCAGAAGTAACACTTATTACTACATCACTTTCTGGAACTGCTTTAAGTTTTTCTTCGAAAGAAACTATATCCACATCAAAAATATTTTTAATCTCTAAAGCTTTATGGTAAGTTCTATTAGTAATTGTAATATTTTTTACTCCCTCTTTAACTAGTAGATATAGAATAGATTGAGCTAAATCTCCAACTCCTAAAATTAAAACTTTTTTATCATTTAGAAATCCAATAGAATCCTTAATAAATTTTAAAGAGATAGCTTCTAAGGAAAGAGCATTGTGACAGATTTTACTTTCAGTTCTAAATTTTTTTCCTAACTCAATAGCTTTATTAAATACAGCATTTAAAATTTTAGATGAAGTTTTTTCCTCAAGAGCTAAAGCATGAGCTTTTTTTATTTGAGCTAAAATCTGATCTTCTCCCTTAATAACAGAATAGAAACCACAGCTAACTTTAAAAAGATACTCACTAGCTTCTTCTCCTTTTTTTATAAAGATTCCTTTTTTAACTTCAAAAGCTTCAAGTAAATCATCAGTTGTAAAATTTTCATTAAGTTGTAAATAAAATTCAACTCTAAGACAGGTAGAAAGATTTACATAACCCTTTATTTTTCCAGTTAAAAAAAGATTATGAATAATTTCTGCAGGTTTTTGTTGAATAAATATCTCTCTTTCTTCTGTACTAAGTTCTTTATGGGATATTCCAAAGGCTACAAGCTCATTAATTTTTAGTGACATTTGAATTTTCTCCTTAAAAAAGTAAAATAACATTTTTTTATTATAAATCTCAATAAACTAATATAATATCATATGGTTATATTATATAATATAATTTATTAAAAATTAACAATAAAATTGAAAAATACCCATATTTTTAATAAATAGATATTTAATTTTTTTATAAATATAATGTATTTTATCAATAAGAAAAAATCCTTAAATACTAAATTTTAGATTAACATTTTAGGGTAATTATAGTAAAATATATTATAAATAAGAAATATTTTAGAAAGGAAAATTAATGAAAAAATATATAATTGAACCTGAATATGATGGTTATGAAATAGGAACATATTTAAAAGAAACTAAAGGATATTCAGGAAGAGGATTAAGAAATTTAGAAATCTATTTGAATGGAAAAAGAGTAAAAAATAATAGTAAAAAAGTTAGAAAATTAAATAGACTTCATATAAGAGAAAAGGAAAAAGAAACAGGAATAAGACCTATGGATATTCCTATAAAAGTAGCCTATGAAGATAAAAATTTACTTTTGATAAATAAAGATCCATATATAATAGTTCACCCTACACAGAAAAAAGTTGATAAAACATTAGCTAATGGAGTGGTAAATTATTTTTTACAAACAACAGGAAAAGTTATGGTTCCAAGATTTTATAATAGATTGGATATGAATACATCTGGACTTATAATTGTAGCTAAAAACTCTTATGCTCAATCTTTTTTACAGGAAAAGGGAATAGTAAATAAATTTTATAAAGCGATAGTAAAGGGAATTGTTGAAAAAGATGAGTTTTTAATAGATAGACCTATTGGAAAAATAGGAGATGAACTTAGAAGAGTAGAGCTTAAACCAGAAGATGGAGGACAGAATGCCCAAACTAAAATAAAAGTTTTAAAAAGATTTCCTGATAAAAATCTAACACTTATAGAAGCAGAACTGTTAACTGGTAGAACACATCAAATAAGAGCACATATGGCTTTAGAAGGACATCCACTTTTAGGAGATGAACTTTATGGTGGTGCTGATAATAGAGCAGACAGACAGATGTTACATTCATATAAAACAGAATTTTCGGATGTAGAAACTGGAGAGTTAAAAAGTGTAGAAGTAGAACTTCCTGAGGATATGAAAAAACTTTTAGGAATATAAAATATTCACTTTGAAAATAAAGCGTACAATTGTATAATACAGGTGTAATAAGTGATTAAAAAATAATCGCAAAAAGATGAAATTTAACTCTAATAAAATTATTAGAAAAGAGTTAATTGACAAAGGTTTTAAGTTGTTATATATTTTATGTAGATAATAAAAAACATAAAATATTTTACATAGTTAAATAAAATTTAGGAGGAATAGAAATGGCAGTTAAAGTAGCAATTAACGGATTTGGAAGAATCGGAAGATTAGCATTAAGATTAATGGTAGGAAACCCTGAGTTTGATGTAGTAGCAATCAACGACTTAACAGATGCTCACATGTTAGCTCACTTATTCAAATATGACTCAGCTCAAGGAAGATTCGAAGGAACAATCGAAGTTAAAGAAGATGCTTTCGTAGTAAACGGAAAAGAAATCAAAACTTTCGCAAAAGCTAACCCAGAAGAATTACCTTGGGGAGAATTAGGAGTAGACGTAGTTCTTGAGTGTACTGGATTCTTTACTAAAAAAGAAAAAGCAGAAGCTCACATTAAAGCAGGAGCTAAAAAAGTAGTTATTTCTGCACCAGCAACTGGAGATCTTAAAACTGTAGTTTACAACGTAAACCACGATATATTAGATGGAACTGAAACAGTTATATCAGGAGCTTCTTGTACAACTAACTGTTTAGCACCTATGGCTAAAGTTCTAGAAGATAACTTCGGAATCGTAGAAGGATTAATGACAACAATTCACGCTTATACAAATGACCAAAACACACTAGATGGTCCACACAGAAAAGGAGATTTAAGAAGAGCTAGAGCTGCTGCTTCTAACATCGTTCCTAACACAACTGGAGCTGCAAAAGCTATCGGATTAGTAATCCCTTCATTAAAAGGAAAATTAGATGGAGCTGCTCAAAGAGTTCCTGTAATAACTGGATCAATAACTGAATTAGTATCAGTTTTAGCTAAACCAGTAACTGTAGAAGAAGTTAACGCTGCAATGAAAGCTGCTTCAAACGAATCATTTGGATATACAGAAGAAGAATTAGTATCATCTGATATCGTAGGAATCCACTATGGATCATTATTTGATGCTACTCAAACAAGAGTTATGACAGTAGGAGACAAACAATTAGTTAAAACTGTTGCTTGGTATGACAACGAAATGTCTTACACTTCTCAATTAATCAGAACTCTTAAAAAATTCGTAGAATTATCTAAATAATTACCTGAATTTGAGATTAACTAAATAGAAATAGAATAGCGGAACTTTTAGGTTCCGCTATTTTTAAGAAAAGATATTAACGGGAGGCAATCTAAATGGCTAAAAAAATAGTTACAGATTTAAACGTTAAAGGACAAAAAGTATTAATGAGAGTTGACTTTAACGTACCTATGAAAGATGGAAAAATAACAGATGAAAACAGAATAGTTGCTGCTTTACCTACTATAAAATATGTATTAGAAAATGGAGGAAGAGTAATAGCTTTCTCTCACTTAGGAAAAGTTAAAACTGAAGAGGATTTAGCTAAAAAATCTTTAAGACCAGTTGCTGAAAGATTAGCTGAATTATTAGGACAACCAGTTAAATTTGTTCCAGCTACAAGAGGAGCAGAATTAGAAGCTGCTGTAGCTGAATTAAAAGATGGAGAAATCATGATGTTCGAAAACACAAGATTCGAAGATCTTGATGGTAAAAAAGAATCTAAAAATGATCCTGAATTAGGAAAATACTGGGCATCTTTAGGAGATTTATTTGTAAACGATGCATTTGGAACAGCTCACAGAGCTCATGCTTCAAACGTTGGAATAGCTGCTAACATAGGAGAAGGAAAAACTGCTGCAGGATTCTTAATGGAAAAAGAGATTAAATTCATAGGAGGAGCAGTAGATAATCCTGAAAGACCTTTAGTTGCTATCTTAGGAGGAGCTAAAGTATCTGATAAAATAGGAGTTATTGAAAATCTTCTAGTAAAAGCTGATAAAGTTCTAGTAGGAGGAGCAATGATGTTCACATTCCTAAGAGCTTTAGGAAAAAATACAGGAACTTCATTAGTTGAAGAAGATAAAATAGAATTAGCAAAAGAATTATTAGCTAAAGCTAATGGAAAATTAGTTCTTCCAATAGATACAGTAGTAGCTAAAGAATTTAACAACGATGCAGCTCATGTAACTGTATCAGTTGATGAAATTCCAGCTGACCAAATGGGATTAGACGTTGGACAAGGAACTGTAGAGTTATTTGCTAAAGAGATTGCTGGAGCAAAAACTGTTGTATGGAATGGACCAATGGGAGTATTCGAAATGCCTAACTTCGCAAAAGGAACTATCGGAGTTTGTGAAGCAATAGCTAACTTAACAGGAGCTACAACTATCATCGGAGGAGGAGACTCAGCTGCTGCTGCAATAAGCTTAGGATATGCTGATAAATTCACTCACATCTCTACTGGTGGAGGAGCTTCATTAGAGTACTTAGAAGGAAAAGTATTACCAGGAGTAGAATCTATTTCTGATAAATAATTAACTATGTAAATGTAAAAAAGGCGGTTTTTTAACCGTCTTTTTTTATATTATATATTGACAAATATCGATGTGATAATATATAATAGATTTATAATTATCAATATGAAAAGGAGATAAAGATGAATAAATTTGAGGAAGCAGCTAAGATATTTAAAGCTTTTTGTGATCCTAATAGATTAATGATTTTAGAGATATTAAAAGATGGAGAACAATGTGCTTGTAAACTTTTAGAGCAGTTAAATATAGGTCAACCTACACTCTCTCATCATATGAAGATACTTTGTGATTCTGGAATTGTAAATAGTGTAAAATATGGTAAGTGGACTCACTATTCAATTAATAAAGAAAAATTAGAAGATGTAAAAAGTATTATTGATAGTATGATATAAAAATTTTAAAAAATATATTGATAAATTCAAATATATAGATATAAAAATGGAGGTATAAAAGATGAGTATATTTGATAAGTTATTTGGGAAGAAAGAGTGTGGATGTTCTTGTGGAACAGAAGTAAAAGAGGAGCCTAAAGTTCAAGAAACAAGTTGTTCTTGCGGAGGAAATTGTGAAGGAACAAATGAGACAAGTAAAATGGAGATCAGAGTTTTAGGACCAGGATGTAAAAACTGTCATACTTTAGAAAAGAATACTTTAGAAGCAGTAAATGAATTAGGATTAGATGTAAAATTAACACATGTTACAGACTTTGCAGAGATAGCAACATATGGAATTATGTCTACTCCTGGATTATGGGTAGATGGAAAAGTAGTTTCTTATGGAAAAGTTCTGTCAAAAGATGAAGTTAAAGAAATATTAAAAAAATTATAAATAAAATTTAGGGTTTGTTATAATTTCTAAATTGTAACATCCCTTTTTTAAAGAAAAACAGATTGATAAATATCAATGTAAAGGAGAGGTTATGAGTTTTATTGGTGAATTATGGAATTTTGTACAAAATCAAATTCTAGGAATGAAATGGTTAAATCTATTAGTTGGAGATATATTAGTAAAATTTGGAATGGAAAGAGATACACATCTATTTGGTGGAGTTCAATTCTTTTTTTATGATGTAATTAAGATAACAATACTACTTTGTTCCTTAATATTTTTTATCAGTTATATTCAAAGTTATTTTCCACCAGAAAGAAGTAAGAAGATTTTAGGAAGATTTCATGGAATCTGGGCAAATATAGTAGGAGCACTATTAGGAACAGTAACTCCTTTTTGTAGTTGTTCATCTATTCCATTATTTATAGGTTTTTCTTCAGCAGGATTACCTTTAGGAGTAACTTTTTCCTTTCTTATATCTTCTCCTATGGTAGATTTAGGTTCTTTATTATTGTTAATGAGTATATTTGGAATAAAAATTGCTGTATGGTATGTAGTATTAGGACTTATAATTGCTGTAATTGGTGGTACAATAATAGAAAAATTAAAATTAGAAGATGAGATAGAGGATTTTATTCGTAATGCTAAAGGTGTTGGAAACATAGATTTAGATATTCCAGAGTTAGGTGTAGGAGATAGAATAAGATATGCAAAACAACAGATGATAGAAACTTTTAAGAAAGTTTTTCCATATATAATTGTTGGAGTTGGAATAGGAGCTGCTATTCATAACTGGATACCAGAGAGATGGATTATAGGAATATTAGGAAGTAAAAACCCTTTTGGTGTAATTTTAGCTACTTTAATAGGAATTCCTATTTATGCTGATATTTTTGGAACTATACCTATAGCTGAGGCATTATTTGCAAAGGGAGCAAATTTAGGAAGTATTTTAGCTTTTATGATGGCTGTTACAACTTTATCCTTACCATCTTTAGTAATGTTACGTAAGGCTATAAAACCTAAATTATTAAGGGTATTTATAGGAATTTGTACTGTGGGAATAATTATAGTAGGATACTTTTTTAATGCTATTCAACAATTTATAATATAGTGAGGAGAGATATATGAAAATAATAGTTATTGGAGCTGTTGCAGCAGGCACTTCTGTAATAGCAAAAGCTAGAAGAAATAGTGAAGAAGTGGAGATAGTTTGTTATACAGCAGGAAGAGATATAAGTTACTCTGGTTGTGGAATACCCTATTATGTAGGAGAGGATTATATATCGAGAAAGAATTTAACTCCTAGAGATGTAAAATGGTTTAAGGATAGATTTAATGTGGATATTTTTACAGCTCATAAAGTTGAAAAAATAATATCAGAAGAGAAAAAGATTGTTGTTAAAAATGAAATAACTGGAGAAGATTTTATAGATAGCTATGATAAATTAGTAATTACAAGTGGGGCTAGAGCGAGAGAGTTAGAGTATAAAGATGAGAATATTTTTTATGTTAGAAATGTTGAAGATGGAGATAGAATAAAAGATTTTATAAATAAAAATAATCCTAAAAGTGCTCTTGTTATAGGAGGAGGCTTTATAGGATTAGAGATGTTAGAAAATCTTACTTCTAGAGGAATAAAAACTACTCTTATAGAACAAGGGGATAGAATAGGTGGAAAATTAGATAAAGATATCAGTAGAATGTTGGAAAAATATCTAAAAAAACAAGGAATAGAAGTAATTTTAAAGGAATCTGTTGAAACTATTGAAAAAAATAGGGTAAAAACTATTAGTGGAAAAGAGATTGATACAGAGTTTATAATTGGAGCTATAGGAGTTATTCCGAATACGGAATTTTTACAAGGGACAGGGATAGAACTTAGTAGAGAGGGAGCTATAAAAGTTAATAAGTATCTTGAAACTAATATAAAAGATATTTATGCAGCTGGAGATTGTGCTTTGGTATATTCAAGTATAACTGGAGAGGAAATATATCTACCTTTAGGGTCAACAGCTAATAAGATGGGAAGAATCTTAGGAGATAGATTGACAGGTGGAAATTTAGAGTTTAAAGGTGTTTTAGGAACTTCAATATTTAGAGTTTTTAATCTTGTAGTTGGAAAAACTGGATTATCTCAAGAGGAAGCAGAAGCTAAAGGATATGATATTGAGATTATCCATAATATAAAGCCAAATCAAACTGAATATTTAGAAAGCTCAAGAGAGATGATGATAAAAGCTATTGCAGATAGAAAAACAGGTAAATTACTAGGAGTACAGATAGTTGGAGAAAATGGAGTGGACAAGAGATTAGATGTATTTGCTACTCTTTTAACTTTTGGGGCAACTGTGGATCAATTATTTCATATAGATTTAGCTTATGCTCCACCTTTTTCTACTACTAAAGACCCTGTTGCTTATACAGGAATGATTTTAGATAATGCTATAAATGGAAGAAATAAAATAATAACTCCAGAAGAACTAAAGGCTAATTTTTCTAAATATTTAATAATTGATACTCGTTCAGAAAGTCAACATAATTCAGCTCACATAGAAGGAGCAATAAATATTCCTTTAGAAAAATTGAGGGAAAAATTAAATGAGTTACCTAGAGATAAAAAAATAATTGTTCATTGTAATAAAGGGACAACTGGAAATGCTGCCCAAAACATACTATTGAACTATGGATTTGATGTATCTAATCTCTCTGGTGGATTTAAAAATTATAATAATTAAAATAACTTATTTTTCTTTTATTTTTTTAATTTTTAATAATATTTTTTCAAAAAATATGATATAATACTCTTGTAAAAATTCTAAATAAATAAAAAAGGAGTAAGAGTATGGGAAGATTAGTAGGAACTATATCAAGAGGACTTCGTGCACCAATTATTAAGCAAGGAGATGACATATCTGTATTTACAGTAGATGCTGTTTTAGCTGCAGCTGAATCAGAAAACATTGTATTAAGAGATAGAGATGTAGTGGCTATTACTGAATCAATAGTAGCTAGAGCTCAAGGAAACTATGCTACAATTGATGATATTGCAGCTGATGTAAAAGAGAAATATGGAGAAAATACAATAGGACTTATATTTCCAATTTTAAGTAGAAATAGATTTTCTGTTTGCTTAAAAGGAATTGCAAGAGGAGCTAAAAAAATAGTTTTAATGTTTAGCTATCCTTCTGACGAAGTTGGAAACCACTTTATAGATTATGATCTACTAGATGAAAAAGGAGTTAATCCTTGGACAGATATTTTAACTGAAGCTGAGTTTACAGAAAAATTTGGAAATCCAATTCACGTATTTACAGGAGTAAACTATATAGAGTATTATTCACAATTAATAAGAGAGCAAGGAGCAGAAGTTGAAGTTATTTTTGCTAATAACCCTACTGCTATCTTAAAATATACTGACTGTGTGTTAAACTGTGATATTCACACTCGTATGAGAACTAAAAAATTACTAAAAAAAGCTGGAGCTAAAATAGTTTATGGAATGGACGAAATTTTAACTACTTCTGTAAATGGTTCTGGATATAACTCTGACTATGGATTATTAGGTTCAAATAAAGCAACTGAGGATAGTGTAAAATTATTCCCTCGTGATTGTAAAGAGTTAGTTATAAAAATTCAAAAAATGCTAAAAGATAAAACTGGAAAAAATATTGAAGTTATGGTTTATGGAGATGGAGCATTTAAAGACCCAGTTGGAAAAATTTGGGAACTTGCTGACCCTGTTGTTTCACCAGGATATACTGATGGATTAGAGGGAACTCCAAATGAAATAAAATTAAAATATCTAGCTGACAATGATTTAGCTGATTTAAAAGGAGAAGAATTACAAAAAGCTGTAACTGAAGCTATTAAGAGTAAAGATTCTGATTTAAAAGGACAGATGATAACTCAAGGAACTACTCCAAGAAGATTAACTGACTTAATAGGATCTCTTTGTGACTTAACTTCTGGAAGTGGAGATAAAGGAACACCTATTATCTTAATTCAAGGATATTTTGATAACTATATAGATGAATAAAATTGAAACTGTTGCAATCTAAGAAATTAAGATAATTATAAATAATTCAAGAATGACTTTCGTTCAAAGAATAAAGAGCAAGTATGGCTTAGCTCACTAAAAACACAAAACTCGTTTTACTCAAACAGTTGTGTTTTTTAGCGTTTGCTTTCGCTGACTTGCTCTATTTATTCTTCTCAATCTTCGTCATTCTTATAATTTTAACTATGTAACCTTTCATCTATACAACTCTTGAAGTTTCCCATTATTTTTTATCAGTTAACTTTTACAAAAGAGAAAATAACCTTTTTTAAAATTCTGGAGGAGTTACAGAAAATAGAACAATACTCTCTCCATCATTTATATTAACCCATTTATGTGGAGTTATTGGTGGGATTTGTACTGAATCTTCCTCTTCTAATATCACTGAATTACTACCTATAAATAGTTCTACTCTACCTTTGATAACTATTGCTACCTCTTCTCCCTTATGAGCCATTGGTTCGATAGAAGTTTGTGCTCCTTTTTTAGGGAAAATCATTTTCATACATTCTAAAGTTTTCGTATTCTCTGGAGATATTAACTCATATACTATATCTTTAGTAGTTATAATTTTTCTATCCTCTTTTGCACTATCCAACATTCTTTTTATATATTTTCCTGTATAACTTTCTTCTACTTGAGCTATCTCTTCAGGTGTTCCACAAGCAACTATTGTTCCTCCTCTATCTCCACCATCTGGTCCTATATCAATTATATAATCAGCTGTTTTTATTACATCTAAATTATGTTCAATAATCACTACACTATTTCCTTTGTCTACAAGTCTACTTAAAACCTCTAAAAGTTTCCTAATATCTTCAAAATGTAATCCTGTTGTAGGTTCATCTAAAATATAAATAGTTTTTCCCTTTGTCATTTTAGACAATTCAGTAGCTAATTTAATTCTTTGAGCTTCTCCCCCAGATAGAGTTGTAGCTGGTTGTCCAAGTTTAATATAGTCAAGTCCTACATCTATTAAAACTTTTAATTTTCTCTCTAATGCTGGAATATTTTGGAAAAATTCATAAGCTTCAGCAACACTCATATTAAGGACATCAGAGATAGTTTTTCCTTTATAAAATACATCTAAAGTTTCCTTATTATATCTTTTACCTTTACATACTTCACACTCTACATATACATCAGGTAAAAAATTCATCTCTATCTTTATAATTCCAGCTCCCTGACAAGCTTCACATCTTCCTCCTTTTACATTAAAAGAGAATCTTCCTTTATTAAATCCATGTTCTTTTGCATCCTTAGTTTCAGCAAAAAGAGTTCTAATATCATCAAAAAGCTTAGTATATGTAGCCGGATTAGAACGTGGTGTTCTTCCAATTGGGCTTTGATCAATATTTATTACTTTTTCTAAAGTATCTAATCCCTCAATAGCTTTATACTCCAATGGATAAAGTTTTCCTTTATTTAACTTATTAAATAGAGCTGGAAAAAGTGTATGGTTGATAAGTGTAGATTTTCCACTTCCACTTACTCCAGTAACTACTGTCATAACACCTAATGGAATCTCTACATCTATATTTTTTAAATTATTTCCCTTTGCTCCTAAAAGTTTTAAAGATCTCTCCCATGAACGTCTATTACTTGGAACTTCTATTTTCAATTCACCTTTTAAATACTTTCCTGTAAGAGAATTTTTATTTTCCATAACCTCTTTTGGAGTTCCATGAGCTACTATCTCTCCACCATAGGCTCCTGCCCTTGGTCCTATATCTATAATTTCATCTGCTTGTAACATTGTATCTTCATCATGTTCTACAACTATAAGAGTATTCCCAATATCAGTTAAATGTCTTAATGTCTTTATAA
>OGMI01000238.1_pt1 | contig 36093 bp, 19 predicted proteins | sample 1573201 | NCBI WGS metagenome assembly OGMI01 (sample SAMEA2582012, study PRJEB24529) | metagenome | biome: Human gut stool | place: China | collected 2011
CTTACATTTGTTAATTTTTAATTTTTGAATCAGAAAGCCAACTGCTGATTCGCATTCTTAATATATCCTCGCCAAAAGGCATAACCCGGATTTTAATGTTTTTACTGTTCCAGGGCACTTTGGCTTGCATATTTTTTATTTGAGCCATCCTGTTTTCTCCTCCTACGGCAAATCCGATTAGGTGTAAGTTAGGCTGTGGCATTTTTTGTTTTAAAGATGCATTAGGTTTAGCAAACAGCAGTCCTTTTACTCCTCCAAGGTAAATATTGCCAGATTTGGATAGTAACCGTGCTTTAGCTATATATTCATTTGAAATGATTCCATCCGATTCTCCGTATAGGACGAATTGTTTGGTCTCTGGCTGATAGGAAAACAAATTTTTTTCAGTGCCTATCCATATGTGGCCATTATTGTCACAGAGTAAACTTGAAACTTCATGAAAAAGTCGGGTTTCTATCTTTTCATATTTTTTATTGCGAGGGTTATAGGTGGACAATCCTGTTGATGAAGCTATCCAGAAAATGCCATTTTTATCTTGTGTGATGGTATTTACTTCATCTTTTCCTTCAAACTGGTAAATGACTTCTATTTCATCTTTATCCTTTCTAATTCGATAGATATTATATAAGTCGTGTAAATAGATTGCTTTCTCGTTTTGTTTGATAGGGCAAATCATCGTATTAAGTTCTAAAGACGCGGGCTTTTTTATGGGAATTAATTGATTGCTCCGAATATCATACCTATAAATAGGGTTACTAAAAATGAGTATGGAATGAGGTGTTTCCTGGAATATATTTACGGACAACCCGCTATATTTCAGTCTTTGATTTAAATTTTCAATGTTGTCTAGAAAAGGACGTTTGACTCCAGTGTCTTTATTTATCAAAAACAATCCTTTTGAAAAAACCGAAATCAGCAATTCTTTTTCGCTATAGCCACATATCGACACAATCTTATCTCCCCAAGTGTTGGGATAATGCTGAAAAGTCTCATTTTCAGGGTTAAATTTGTTGATACCTCCTCCATCGGTTCCTATCCATATCTTGTTTAGCAAAGAATCTTCATAGAGGCAAAGTACGGTACTTTCGCTCAATCCTTTATTATAACCTAGGATTACTCCCATATAGGTTTTCATAGAAACTTTTCGGATATTAATCAATCCTCCACGGTTACTTCCTGCCCACACATCGTTATTTTGTGAGTCTTTATGTAGGCATAGTATAGTATTGACAGGCAGAGAGTGTGTGTCACCCGAAATTTGTTCGAGTATGGAAATTTCGCCAGTTTGTGGGTTCAGAATATTTATTCCACCTCCATCAGTTCCCAACCAGATCAGTCCGTCGGCAATGGTAATGCACATAATGATGTTGCAGTTCAGCTTTGAATTTTCAGTAGTATAATGTGCAATAAGTTTTCCGTCTTTTGAATAACATTTCAATCCTTTATTATAAGGTGACAGCCAGTAATTTTGTTTGTTGTCAATTTTCATATCAAGGATATACTTGTCATCACAGAGCTTGACTTGCTTGGTTTGCTTGGTTTCCAAATTAACTTTATATATCCCTTCACGTCTGTCAAAACATACCAGTTCCTTATCATTTAAAGGTTGGATGGATTGTATTTGATACCTTTCGTTTACAGGAAGCGTTAGCAACTCCGAAAATCGATTGGTATGACATGAGTATTTATAGATTTTTCTGAAGCTGCCAAAAATAAGTTCATCTTTTGTTTTACATGCAGATTGTGCTATGATGGGTTTCCCATTATATAGTGGAATGGAAAAACGGTCATAATTCAGGGAATATTTTGCAATACCTTCAGATGTCAGTGCCCATATTTGTTGGTTATTATCCTCTGTAATATCAATAATTCGGTTACTTGGCAGTGAATCCTCTTTATTAAACGCATTGTAAGTTCTTAAAACTTTTCCGTCGTATCTGATTACTCCGTTTTGGGTTCCTGCCCATATAAAACCTCTTTCTTCAGAATGTATACAATTAATTTTAGACGGCATACCATCTTGCAGACTGATTTGTTTGAAGCTATAGCTATTGTTATCAGCTGCTTTTATGTAGGAAGAAAATAATAAATATAGGATAAAAACTATTTTTATTTTTATAAATCTATTCATGATTTCCGTATTAGATAATAAGCAAATATACTAAAATAATTTAAATGTTACGCCTGTCTTAAGGTAAAGAATGAGTAAATATCCAAAAATATCTCATAACACATCCATTTTTAGATAATAGTTGTTTTTGGAAGTTATTTAGTTAAGTCTGGAAGTGCTTTAATAATCAAAATTTTAAATTTGCGGTATGTTGAGCAGATTGATAGACTTAGATAAATAATAGATTAGTATTAAATCTTATCTCTTAAATTTGCATTATTTAAAATATTTATTTAACCAGCTTTTAAATCCTTATTTTATTAATATTATGAATAATAAAAACAATTCAAACATGGAAGCTGCAACTTTATATTCTAAAAGAATGTTGCGTATGTTTCCTGTAGTTTTGGGCAGTTTGATGGCTGTTGGTAATTTTACATTTGCTTCTGCTGCCAATAATTCTGTAGTCGCTGCACAGCAACAAACTATTAGCATTAAAGGTCAAGTTGTCGATACAAAAGGCGAATCACTTATTGGTGTAAACGTGCTTGAAAAAAATACATCTAACGGTACGATTACCGATTATGATGGAAACTTTACATTAAATGTTTCTCCAGGTGCTGTTCTGGTTTTCTCTTATATAGGATATGAAAGCAAGGAAGTTCCAGCTTCACAGGGAAAAGAAATAAAAGTCGTATTGCAGGAAGATACGAAAAAGCTGGACGAAGTAGTCGTAATCGGTTATGGTGCTGTAAAGAAAGCCGATTTGGCTGGTTCTGTAGCTGTACTTGATAATAAGAATTTCAAAGATCAGCCTGTAACCCGAGTAGCCGATGCCTTGCAAGGTCGTGTAGCTGGTGTGCAAGTAGAGAACAGTGGTGTTCCGGGTGGAAGTGTAAAAATTCGTGTTCGTGGTTCTGGTTCTGTCAATAAGAGCAATGACCCGTTGTACGTCGTAGATGGAATTGTACGTGAAAGTGGCTTGGATGGTATTAACCCAGAAGATATCAAATCCATGCAGGTTTTGAAGGATGCTTCATCAACGGCAATCTATGGTTCTCGCGGTTCGAATGGTGTTGTTCTGATTACTACCAAGACTGGTCAGGCCGGAAGAACGCAGATTACGCTTGATGCATCGGTAGGTGTATCTAATGTCTATAAACGTTATGATGTATTGAGCCCGTACGAATATGCTATGGCATTGACCGAAGTAAAGGGTACCACATTCTCTGAAAGTGACCTGAATGCTTATAAAAACGGAACGGCAGGTATCAACTGGCAGGATGAAATATTCCGCAGTGGCGTTACTCAGAATTATAAAGTTGCAATCAGCAGTGGTAATGAGAAGACTCAATATTATATTTCAGGTAATTATATGGGTCAGACTGGTGTCGTAATCAATTCTAAGAATGAACGTTATCAGGCTAAAGCCAATATTACTTCGGATGTTACTCCTTGGCTGCATATCACAGCCGATGTCAATGCTTCGCATAGCATCCGTAATGGTGGTAATTTTGCTACAGGTAAGGCAAATCCTATCTGGATTGCCCTAAACTACTCGCCTACGATGACGATGATGGACGAAAACGGCAATTACAACCAAGACCAGTATAATGCCATAGCCAGCAATCCTGTAGGTATTTTGAGATTGCATGGAGGTGAGACTATGACCAATGTATTCAATGGTTATGTAGACCTTCGATTCAAATTGTTGAAAGGCTTGACATTTACTACTACCAATGGTATCGACTATAACGATACAAAATCATATTCATTCTCCTCAACCCGTGTAAATCCAAGTAACGGAATGGGTAACTCGGATGCATATAGCATGATGTTGCAAAGCTCTAACAACCTTACTTACATGGGACAGTGGAACAAGCATTCATTGACTGCAACAGCCGTATACGAAGTAACTAAGCACCAGTCACGCAACTTGGGCATTACCGGTAAAAACCTTCTTACGGAAAGTGTAGGATGGTGGGATGTAAATATGGCACAAAGTATTACAGCTACCAATGGTATAACTGAGTGGGCTTTGATGTCTGGAGTAGGACGTGTACTGTATAATTACGATGAACGTTATTTGTTGACAGCTACATTCCGTGCCGATGGTTCTTCACGTTTCAGTAAGAACAAGTGGGGATATTTCCCATCAGTGGCAGCTGCATGGACAGTGAGCAACGAAAAATTCATGAAAAATGTATCGGCAGTTCAGGATTTGAAAGTTCGTGCCAGCTACGGTATTGTGGGTAACCAGGCAATCGACCCTTATTCAACTCTAGGATTGATGGCTAAATTGAAATATAATTTTGGTACAACCAGTGATTATACAGGTTATTGGGCTTCTGATATTGCAACTCCAGATTTGACTTGGGAAAAGACCCGCCAGTTTGATATAGGTATTGATTTTTCTTTGCTGAACCGCCGGTTGAATGTAAGCGTAGACTATTTTAATAAGCGCACTACGGACGCCTTGTTGCAAAAAACAATGCCGGGTTATAAAGGTGGATCTACTTATTGGGTAAACGATGGTGAAATCAGCAATAAGGGTGTTGATATATCAATTAGTGCAACTTTGGTTCAGAACAAGAACTTTAACTGGTCAACTACATTGAATGGAACTTATCTGAAGAACCGTGTTGAAAGATTGGCCGGTGGTGAAAACGACTTTTTCTTTGGTTCTAAACCAGCAGCAGGTATGGTAGACGAAGCTTCAATCATCAAACCTGGATATGCAATTGGTTCTTTCTATGGATATGAGTGGACAGGACTCGATGCTAATGGTAATGATACTTATTTGGACCGTGATGGAAATGGTGTTATCGATGGTTCAGACCGTACCGTCATTGGTAAGGCAACTCCTGATTTTACAATTGGATGGAATAATACACTGAGTTACAAGAATTGGGATTTGAACGTCTTCTTTAACGGTTCATTTGGTGCAGAACGTTTGAACTTGGTACGTTACACTATGGCTTCAATGGTGGGTGATTCTCGTTTCATTACATTGAGAGATGCATATGTAAACGGATTTGACAAGATTGGACAAAGTTCTGAATATCCAAGCTTGACAGGTACAGGTAATAATTACCAGGCAGTATCTACCAAGTGGATGGAAAAGGCCGACTTTGTTCGCTTGGAAAACATCAGTTTGTCGTATACTTTCCCTAGAAAGATGACAAAATTTGCTGATATTCGCTTGTCATTCAGTTGCCAGAACTTATTTACCATCACAGGTTATAAAGGTTTGGACCCTGCTGGATCAACATTCTCTAACTCAAATGTCGATGTTGATGCCGGTATCGATATGGGAGCTTATCCAACCCCAAGAACATTTACTTTTGGTGTACGTATGAATTTCTAATTTTATATTTTAGACTGATATGAAAAATACTATATTATTGGGATGCCTGTTTGCCGCATCTGTTTTATCAACTTCTTGCAGTGATTTCCTAGATGAAAAGCCACAGGGAATGCTGGTTCCTGAGAATTATTTCTCAACTCAGGATGAACTGAACATGAGTGTGTATGCCTTGTATAGCAAGGTCAATGCTTCACAAATCTTTACAAACATGCAGTATCCGCAGTGGCAGGGTGATGATATCACCACCAATCCCGGTAGTAATAAACAGGCTGCTGCCGAAATGGATAAATTTGCTCCTACAAACTCAAATAAAGGTGTAAAGGACTGCTGGAACAGACACTATGAAATTATCAAGGCAGCAAACCTTATCATCAATAACGGTGATAAAACACCTACCAGTGAGGAAGAAAAGAATATTGCAATTGGCCAGGCACGTTATTGGAGAGCTTATGCTTATTTCACATTGGTACGTTTGTATGGACCATTGCCAGTGAATATGGATAACGAGAATGATGATTTTACAGCAGAACTTACTCCAGTAGAAACAATCTACCAGTATATTCTGGATGATTTGCTGGCAGCTGAAAATCTTCCGTCTTCCTATTCCAATGCACCACGCTTTTTAAATGGAGTAAATGTCTATGTAACTCAGCAGGCTGTCAAGTCTACTTTGGCTGCTGTATACATGGCTATGGCAGGTTGGCCGCTGAACAAAGGTGCTGAATACTATGGCAAGGCAGCCGAAAAGGCTCTGGAAGTAATTCAGAAAGAAGGTGAATACGGTCTGGAAATGGATGCAGACTACAAGAATGTATATGCTATGAGCAATAACTATAATAATGAGACTGTATTAGGTATTAATTATTCGCCGATCGTTGATTGGGCTCAAGATTCAGAACTTACTTCTTGTAATGTCTTTGAATCTCTGGGTGGCTGGGGAGACGGTTGGGGAGAAATCCGTTTCTGGAAACGTTTCCCCGAAGGTCCTCGTAAAGATGCAACTTACGATCCGCAGATTCTGTTGACTGATGGAACTTTGGTAAACTGGTGGGATAAAAAGCCCGACGGTACTCCTTATGTAAACGAATACCACCCAATGTTCAGTGTATTTTCTGTGAACTGGGATCCGGCAACCAAGAAAAATATCGATGCTCCTTATGATTATAGATTGCCTAAGAGCCAGAATATGTGTAACGACCACCGTCACCGCCTGATTCGTTATTCTGAAGTACTTTTGTGGTATGCCGAATCTGCAGCTCGTAGCGGAAAAGCCGATTTAAGTTTGGCTAAACAATGTCTGAAACGTGTAAGAGCAAGAGCCGTTAATGCTGATTTGGTGAATGTAGTAGACGGTGTTGCCATTGACAATATGTCGGCCGACCAGTTGGCTAATGCAGCCTATCAGGAACACGGATGGGAAGTAGCCGGATATTGGGTAGCTTTGGTTACCCGTCGTGCAGACCAGTTCCGTATGAACGAATTGAAAAATACATTTGCCGAACGTGCTGCTAATGCACCAGTAGAAATCGTACCGGGTGTAACTGCTACGGAAGGTGTGGAACTGACGAATAAAACTTGGAATGATGATTTGATGTATCTGCCTTATCCGGATACTGATTCTCAGAAAAATCCGAACTTGAAACGTTAATGAACTGTTTCTACGTGATAGTTGGTTGACAACCAGATTTTTTAAGGTAACATTTTGAAAAGTGCAAGGTCTTTTTTAAAAAGACGACAGCAGAAAAACCGAAAAGCATGAAAGCCCGGTTTTTCTGCTGTTCTTTTTTATAAGCCCTCTTTGTTTAATACTTATCAGTTGCTACAGAATCCATGGTAACTTCTAATTTGCCACCTGCAACAACATCTTTGAATTTGACTTCCGGATTCGACAGTTTCTGGCCATTCAGAATATAGTCCTTCACATATACATTGTTATTATTATTATTATTTGCTTCAATGACGAAAGTATCCCCCGGATAGTAGTCTTTATTAAGCTGAATAGTAACCTTATCAAAAAGTGTACTTCCTAAAGCAAAAGTCGGTTCGATGGATGCCAGTCCTTTTACATCAAACATGCCCAAAGAAGAAATGACATACCATGCTCCCAATTGTCCTTGGTCTTCATCCTGTCCGTATCCGTAACCGTGTATTCCGTCTGTGCCGTAGAATTCATCCAGGATAGCACGCACCCATTTTTGAGTAAGGTGATATTTTCCGGCTTGGTTAAACAGCCACGAAATATGCAGACAAGGCTGGTTACCTTGATTGTAGTATGTTTGCAGACCGGCAAATGCATCTATATTTTTGCCACCACTGAAAATCTTATCTTGCGAAACAATAAAGATGCTGTCCAGTCTTTCAGTAAATTCTTCTGTACCCATTTTTGCGATTAGATTTTTGGCATCATGTGGAACGTAGAATGTATACTGATATGCATTGCCTTCCTGGAAACCTCTCCATACCTGCATAGGGTCAAAATTATCAATAAACTGTCCGTTTTCCCATTTAGGCTGAATCAGGTTGGTCTCTGTGTTGTAGATACGTTCCCAACCTTTGGATAAATCCATCAGCTTATCATAGTCTGCTGTCTTGCCCAATGCTTTTGCCATTTGCGCTACAGCGTATGCTCCAAATGAATACTCCAGTGTGTGCGATGCGGAAAACATCCAGGCTTCATCAGGATAAGGACCTTTATCTTTATGAGGTACGTAGCCGTATTTTACGAACAACTCAGTATCCAGTTTACCGGCTCCCATCGGACGGTTCTTTCCATCCAGCTCATTCTTTCTAGCTGCAGCATAGCCTGTTTCTACGTCGAAATCACGTATTCCACACAGGTAGGCAGCTGCAATCACGTTACCCAACTGATTGGTACCTACTCCCGATACATACCGGCTGCATGCCAGTCCATCGCCTAACCAGCCTGTATCTTTGAATACCTGAAGATGAGTACTTACGTAATCTGAAAGATACTCAGGATAGGCCAGTGCCCATACCTGTATAAGATTCCATTGGCCTCCCCATATTCCGTCTGTATTGTAGAAAGAGAACTTGGGTGTTCCGCTTTCCATCGGAAGCTGTCCGATGGTACCGTCATTCTTGGGATATGCTCCGTTGACATCGCTTGCCAATCCACGTCCGAGAATAGCATGATAAAGTCCGGTGTAGAATTTGATTTTATCTTCTTTGACCGGAGTTTCTACACGGATACGGCCCAGATAAGCTTCCCACGTATTATGAGATGTTTCGTGAGCCTGGTCGAATGTCAGCTGATCGTTCTGAGTTTCTGTTTCACGATTTAAACGCGCATTGTCGACCGAAGTATACGAGAGTCCTACTTTTGCCGTAATGCTTTCACCATCCTGTGTGCTGTAAGTAAGGTAAGCTCCAGCTCCCGTTCCCTTACAGTTCTTTTCATTCGCTTGGACAGATTTGCCTTTAAATGTACCGAATGACTGGGCTGGCTTATCCAGTTTTGCCGAAAAATACATGGTAACCGTTGCGCCATCCTGGTATTTTTTACTGTATTCCGGCAGTGTCTTTACCCATCCTTCTACCAGGTCGTTGCTTACTATTGAAACTTCAGCATCTACTACAGGACCACTTTCACCCTGTCTGTTGCCTATATCAAACAAGATGTGACTGCTGTCGCTCTTGGGGTAAGTATAGCGCTGGAAAGCAACACGGGGAGTAGCTGTCAGTTCGGCTTTAACTTGATAATCTTTCAGCAATACCGAATAATATCCGGCAGTAGCTACTTCGTCCGCATGATCGAAAGCTGAACGGTATCCTTCACCTGTTGAGTTTACGGCTCCGGGAACAGTTTTAAGTTCTCCAATTGTAGGCATGAGGACAATTCCGCCTACCTGGAATTCATGCAGACACGGAAAACCTTCTATGGAAGTATCCCGATAATCGTATCCGGTTGCTTCCCATCCCGATTTGTTTCCTACACTTGCATTGGTGGCAGCAGCAGGCTTGGCCAGTCCGAACGGCATGGCTCCAGGAGCAAAATGAAACCACCGGCAGTGTGCCGTTCCAATCCGTGGCTCTACATACTGAGTTAGCGACTCTTGTTGAGAGGTTGAAGTCTTTTTGCTTTCCGAAGTACAGGACACCATAAACAGACATCCTATTAAAGAAAGCATTCCTAATTTTTTAATCATAGTATTGTAGTATTTAGAATTTTATTTTGTAAGTCTCAATCGCAAATTTTCCCAATCTGATTTGCGATACGTTCTCAAGTTCCTCTTCAATCAGATTGGTGTGAATAATTGCCTTAGGCTGAGTTCCGAAATGCAGATTGACAAGCTCTTCCTTGTCTGAACAGTTATACAGTCGGACAATGAAGCTGTTGTCGTCCTCACATTTTTTCAAGGCTGTGATTTTAACCTGTTTGTTGTCTGTCTGTAAGAATGAATACTCTTCAGGCAATGTTGCTTTCTTGTAAGAAGTCGGGTTATAGACGCTTACCAGAGGAACATTGGCTGAAACGCCAGATTCTTCTCTGACAGTACTGTTCTTGGGGTGTGAAGTCAGTGAAAAATGGAACGAGTGGTCGCCTGGCTGGAAGAAATCATTTCCCAGCGGATGACAACTTTTTCGCGAAGCCATCAGTATTGGCTGCAAGATTGTATAGTCAACCGGTTGGTCTGTCGGGTCGATATAATCGGCTACTGCAACCGAAGAGCTTAACGTTACAGCTACATTTTCATTGGCAGCACTTATCCAGTTTCCAATGCCACGCGGGTGCTGCAGCTTGTTTTCTACATAATAACGTTCACCGGCAGCTCCCGGCATTTCGTCTTTACCTACAGTCAGGCTGCCGTAAGGAACTTCATAGGAAACTTCAGCCTTGCCCAGTGCAAGAGGAAGCATCAGGCGGAAATCGCGGAACATTACTCCTTCCCAATTCAGCAGGTCCACATCCATGTCAATGCGTTTGGTCTGATGATAGATTCGCAAGGTCTGTTCTACGATGGCATGACGGACTGGCGTACGCATTTTGTAAGATGTAAATACCGGTCCGTTTTCAACCAGTTCCCATCCCTTTGCATGGAGTGAAGTCTTGTCGAATCCTTCCATGTCAGGTTGCTGCACAGCATCGAATTCTCCTGCACCGTTACCATAAGAGTGCATGGTAATAATTTCTCCTCCCAGGAACTTGTCTGTATTCAACAGAGGGGTATTTAATTCCTTGTCAAAGATTTGTTGGATGCCTCCCTTACCCAGTTCTATACGGTAGAATTTATTTTCTATGGTCTGGCTGGCAGGCTGTAGTATTTCTGCCATGTCATCAGACTTGTTCAGGTAATAAGTCTTCAGCCCCATTGCAGGCACTTCCGTAGCGACAAAATGTACAGTTGCTTTTTCAATACTCTGGTCGTCATAATATTTTACATGACTGAGTTGTACCGGTACCATATTTCCCTTTGCGTCTGATATTTTAAGCTGTTTAGCCTCGCCCTGAGTTAATTGTATGTCGAAAGATGCAGGTACAGAACGGTCGAATGAGAGATTGTTGAACAATACTACCGGACGACCTTTGGTTTCATCTGTTTTTACCGATGAGGCCAGAATATGGGCCTTTTCAAGAACAATCTTTTCTGCTTCAGCCAGAGCAAATTCATATTTACGCTGGAAAAGATTATCGGTCATGATTCCTTCGTTTCCTCCCCATCCGTGGTCTGGATAGATTTTAGCTTTCCAGGCCTCATTCAGTCTTTCAGAAGGATAATTATTGAAGTTCTTATGATACATTGCTTCATAAGCAGCCATCATTTCTGCCGATGGCAACAGAATATCTCCTTTACGGCTTGCCGTTAGGGCCTGCTCGTGTGAAGGACCATGAATATAAAGCCATACGTTAGGCCGCTCACCACCTGTTACAGGAATTTCTTTGGTAGACAAATCCAGGCTATTGAAGAAATTGTCCGCGGTGGCATATTCGAATTTAGGTAAGTTTACCTTTTCCCACTTCTTTTCTCCTGCCTTACGGATGTAACGGACATCGTTCCATTTGCGGGTAAAATCGAGGGTATTGGCTACCGGTTTCTGGTCCCAGCTCAACTCATAGTTCAGCATGGCAGGCATAACGGTTTTGGCTCCTTTTATGTCATTAAATTTGGTATACCATAAAATAGATTCTTTTCCCAGTTCTTTTACAGCAGCCGTATCATTTTTTGCCATTACATTGTAGAAGTAGATATAATGACCTGGAGAGTAGGTACGGACTTTAGAACCATCGGGAGCTTCCCAATAGAAAAGACCTCTTTCGTGGCGGCTGATAACCAGATTGTTGATTCCGGCTTTAGTCATAATCTGTGGCATTTGTAACGTTCTGCCCGGCACATCCACATTGAAGTAAGACAAAGTCTGATAGCCGTCGAATGTCTTTTTCAGCCAGCGTGTACCGAAATAAAATTGTCGTGCCAGTGCCTCGCTGCCATACATCTCTTCATAAGGCTGGATAAAAGTTCCGCCTATACAGATTCTGCCTTCTTTGATATACTTGTCAAATAAAGGTTTGGTATCCGGGTGCCGGTGCAAATACTCCATGACGATGGATGTCTGTTCAATATCCATTTTAAATGTCGGGTCTTCTTGCAGACGTTTCAGGAAAGGAGTTAGCCATAAGGTATCCCTGTCTGCGATGCATGCATCCAGATGGTTCAGCCATGCCAGGTCCTGATGGGTAGTCGTAAAGAGGTAAATACTGCCTTTCCCCAGTTGTGAGTCGGACAGTTTTTTCAATAACCCATAGGTTTCTTCATCACATGTGTATAAGTCCTTTTCAAATTGGGCATTTGCGGTGAGACAAGCCGTCAAGCATAGTACAGATAGTAATGTTTTTTTCATATATAAAGATTTTTTTGTTGCTTAAAACAATAGTTTAAACGGTTAAATCGTCTGGGACAAAAAATTATGCATTGTAGGATGGTAAAAATTCATTTTCGATAATCTCCTTCCTGCAGATAAAATCTTGTCCCAGACGGATGTTTTCCAAAATAAGATTAGTAGCTGTAACTCCAATTTTATCCAATTGCATTCTGGATATGCACATTGTTGGAGCAAGAACATCCAATGCTGTCGTTTCATGAAAGCACCCCATATGAAAAGAGGTTTTATATTCGATGTTCTGATTTATGAAATAGCGTATAGCTTCCATTGCTAAATAATGAGTGGCAAAAAAGAATCCATCCACATCCGGGTGCTGTTTGAACAGTTGTTCCATTTTTTGCGGAGTATCTGTTTTATAGTTGTTACGGTCTATCTCTATGATAAGGCTATAATCTGCAGATTGAATTCCGCCTTGTTTAAGGGCTTCAAGGTATCCTTTTTGACGTTCTTGCATCACGTAAAGTTGAGTGTCGCTTGTCAGAAAAGCTATTTTCTTGCATCCTTTCCTGATTAAAAATTGCGTGATATTCAAGCTGCAGTTTTCGTTGTCTACTATTACAGCGTTTGTCTGTAGCTCTGGGAAATAACGGTCGACCAGCACAAATGGATATTTTTCTTGTATAAGTTGCATTATTCCTTTGGGGGAGTGCTGAGTAGGGGCTATGATGATACCATCCACTTGTTTTGACTTCAAAATTTTGATAAGTTCGTTTTCCTTATCCCCATTTCCTTCAGAAGTGCATACGATGAGCACAAAATTATTACGTGCAGCTTCCTGCTCAATGGCTTGTGTAAGCTGTGCGTAGAAGGTATCGTTGATAAATGGAATTATAAGTCCGATTGTATTTGAAGCTCCTTTGCTCAAACTCCGTGCCAGCAGATTGGGACGGTAGTTTACAGATTCAGCATATTCTTTAACCCGCTTGATTGTGGCTTTGCTGAATCCTTTGGCTTCACCCTGTCCAGACAGAATCCATGAAATGGTGGCTTTGGACAAATGTAATTCGGCTGCAATATCTTTAATAGAGGTCTTTTTCACACAGAAATAGATTGAAGGTTTTAAAACATATTTTAAACGGTTCAAATATAGTTACTCTATTTTATTTAGCCAAATAATACCGTTCTTTTTGCAATCTTAATTTATATGCTGTGTGCTCTATCTTAAGTTTCCTGATATTTTGACTGTAGCTTTTTACTGTATCATAAATAAGATAAAGTTATAGCATAAAAATGGCCTGTATTTCTCTTAAAAATGATGTTGTTTTCTCTTTGTTGTGATAAAGCAAACCTGTAAGGTTCTTTTCCTGAAAGGTCATACACACCTTCTTTCCCTGATTTAGTGGGAGATGCATTCCTATTTTTGCTTTTTCTAAATATTTATTATAGTTTTGTCCCCGATATAAATCCTGAATCTGTTTATTAGAGAAAAACATAGACGAATTTACAATGAAAAAGCACATCTTCAAGTTTTGTATAGCAGGTATCTTATTGTGTTTTACTGCATGTGGTCGGGAATCTGCCGGAATTCATGAATATAGGTTTGAGGCGCAGCCTGTAGATTTACAAATTATACCGGATTCGGGAGGCTATAAAGTAGAAGGCTTTTCTGCATTTCAGGTAGACAATCATTTTGTTTGGGGAGCATCTGTCACAAAAGCAGAAGATGGAAAATATTATATGATATATTCGGCTCCTGAAACAGGGGTATATCCTTTCAATAATGCATGGGTATTCGGCTCCAAGATGGGACTTGCCGTGTCCGATTGTCCGGATGGAGGTTTCAAGCATTTGGGCTTTTTTATGAATCCAGATGGTTTTGCAGAAGATAAATCGGCTTGGGATGCTCAAACAGTCTGTAATCCGCATGTGCGCAAGTTCGGTGACTCTTATTATTTGTATTATGCAGCATCGGTGGATGCCGGTAATGAATGCGTGCGTGCAGATGGAGATACTTTGCCCCGAAGAGACCGTATACAGCAAAACCAGAAGATTGGTGTAATCGCTTTTCATTCTTTCCCCGATTTGCTGAAAGGAAATTTTACTCATTCTACTCATCCCTTGCTGAGTCCGAGGACCCGGGTAAAACCGAATAACGTGGTCAATCCTTCACCGGAAGGTACACAGCCCAAACCGGATAATTTGATTGTCGTAAATCCGTCGGTGGTTTATCGTCCTACGGATGGCAAATATTTGCTTTATTTCAAAGGAAACCTGTATGACCCGCATTGGAGAGGTGTGCATGGGGTTGCGTTGAGTGATAATCCCGATGGACCTTTTACTGCATTGGACGAGCCTGTATTTCACCTAGATAGTGCAGAAGGAAAACTTTCGGCCGAAGACCCTTATGTTTGGTATCATCTGGAAGATAAATGTTTTTATGCCATCTTTAAAGACTTCAACGGACAGTTCACAAAAGGTGAACCTTGCCTGGCTATTATGGCTTCGGAAGATGGTATTCACTGGACTTTACCGGAACATTCTTTGTTTATGAAAAAAGAATTGATTCTTGGCGATGGAACAGTTGTGAAGGTTCAGAGACTGGAACGCCCCCAATTGCTTTTGGACGAGCATGGCAATCCTGAAGTGCTTTATGCAGCTTGTGCAATTGATGATGTGAATCCCAAAATTTCGGGAGGTTCGTTTAACGTTCAGATACGGGTTAAGTCTGAAAAGATAAAATAATATGTAATCTATGAAAACAAACTTGTTGTATATAATCGTATGTAGTCTGATCTGTTGTGCATGCGGAAAAACAAACTTATTGGAAAAAGCGTATAATCAGGGAATAAATATCATTCCAATGCCGGTTCAGTTAGAGCAGGGAAAAGGATATTTTACGCTTGAATCGGAAACGGGTATTACGGTTTCGGATGATTCGTTGCAATCGGTAGCTTTATTTTTTGCCGGAAAAATTCAGAAATCTACAGGCTTTTGTCTGAAGATAGATAAGGGTTATAAAAGTAATGCAGTCAATTTGATTATCGATAAATCTGTCGCTTCGGCAGAGGGATATAAATTGGATGTTACTCCAGATAAAGTCGAAGTACGAGCATCTACTTTGCGAGGACTGTTTTATGGGATGAATACCTTTATGCAGCTGCTGCCTGCAGAGATTGAGTCGGACGAAAAAGTAGGTCGTGCAGAATGGTGTGCTCCGGTTGTACAGATTGAGGATGCTCCACGGTTTCCTTATCGTGGCCTGATGCTGGATGTAGCCCGACATTTTATCTCGGTAGAAGGATTGAAAAAACACATTGACCTGCTGGCTACCGTAAAAATCAATACATTACATTTGCATCTGAGTGATTATCAAGGCTGGAGAGTAGAGATAAAAAAATATCCGTTGCTCACCGAAGTAGGAGCCAAGCGTATTGATGAATACGGTAACGTATACGCTGGCTATTATACACAGGAAGATATTAAAGAATTGGTGGTATATGCGGCAGAGCGGTTTATCACCATCATTCCGGAAATTGACGTGCCGGGACACAGCCTGGCTGCAATAGCCGCATATCCCGAACTTTCGTGCACCGGTGAAAAGTATGATGTGATGAGTCGCTGGGGACCTTTCCCTGTAGTCTTTTGTCCGGGCAAAGAAGTCATGTTTGAAATGTTGGATGGCATCTTTGCAGAGTTAAGTGAACTGTTTCCGTCTGCATACTTTCACATTGGCGGTGATGAATGTCCGAAAGAAGTTTGGAAACAATGTCCCAATTGCCAGAAACGCATTCGTGAAGAACGGTTGTTTGCGGATGGAACGCATTCGGCCGAGCATCGTTTGCAAAGTTATGCCATTACCCGATGTGAACATATCCTTAAGAAATACGGCAAGAAAATGATTGGTTGGGACGAGATTCTGGAAGGTGGTCTGGCTCCCGATGCTACTGTAATGTCGTGGAGAGGAGAGAGCGGTGGAATCGCTTCGGCTATGATGAATCATAATGTGATTATGACTCCCACTAGCGGAGGAATGTATCTGGATCACTATCAGGGAAATTCGCAGGCAGAGCCTTTTGCCTGGGGAGCGTACGCACCGATAGCGAAGACATATTCGTATAATCCGGTTCCTGATACATTGGTAAGAATGGGGAAAGAGAATTATGTAATTGGTGTGCAAGCCAATGCATGGACCGAATGCATGTATACCGAAGACCTGGTGGAATACCGCGTTTACCCTCGGATTCTGGCTGTGGCAGAGGTAGGATGGACACCCGATGGGAAAAAGGACTTTACAGACTTTTCCCGTCGTTTGAACAATGCAGCTGTAAGGATGGATTTTCATGGTATAAACTACCACATACCTGTTCCGGAACAGCCGGATTATTGTAGAAATCATGTAGCATTTACAGAAGACAGTACTGTTGTGACATTTACAACTTCCAGACCTATGAAAATGGTTTATACGCTGGATGGAACTGAACCTGATACGAATTCACAAGTATATACCACTCCGCTAGTATTTAAGGAGAGCGGTACGATTATGATTTGCAGTGTTTTGCCTTCCGGAAAAATGGGATTGGTAAGAAAGGTTGAGGTTGAAAAGCAGCAGCTTTTGGAGGCTTGTGCCGAAGCTCCTCACGAAAAAGGATTACATCTCCGCTTTTCGCCTGCCCGTTGTCTGTACATGGAACAGTTGGAGCAAGTAAAGGATTGGAAAGACAGTGTGCTGACTGCCATTGAGCCTATTGCCAAATTGCGTAGCAATAAATATTCCGGAGTAGAGTTTTATGTCGCAGTGGCTGATGGTTTCCTGTATGTAAAGGAAGATGGCATTTATGAATTCATGTCGAATAATACCCGTGTAACGGTAGACGACAAAACCGTGGTTGATAATGACGGAAAACCGCAGGTGAATTCTAAATATGGCCGTTCTTTGGCTTTAAAGAAAGGATGGCACAGCCTGAAAGTTGAGCAAATATCTAATTTTATAGGTGGCTGGAACTCTCAACACCGTAACAACGGAGCTGTGATGTACCGGAAATATGGAGAGGACAATTGGGTACGGGTTTCGGAGCAGCAACTTGGACACAATTTGTAAGTAGAAAATAACCTTTGATAACAATATAAATCAGTGATGAAACAGAAACTATTATTGACAGGTGCGTTAGCGACCGGAGCACTGGCTCTGCATGCTGCTGACCAGACTCAGCAGGACACACGTCCTAATATTTTGTTCATTTTGAGTGACGACCATACCTCGCAGACTTGGGGAGTATATGGGGGAATATTGGAGCAATATGCCCAGACCGACAATATCCGGAGAATAGCCAGCGAAGGTGCTGTGCTGGACAACTGTTTTTGTACCAACTCTATTTCTACTCCCAGTCGTGCAGCTATTCTTACAGGCCGTTACAGTCATACCAACGGGGTTTATACGCTGGAAGATACACTGGATACTGCAATGCCGACTTTTGCCAAAGAGTTTCAAAAAGCCGGATACCATACCGGACTGGTGGGAAAGTGGCATCTGAAATCGCAACCCCAGGGATTCGATTATTATGCTGTATTTCATGATCAGGGTGAATATCGTGACCCTACTTTTAAGAACAGTGATGAGCCTTGGCCGGGACAACGTAATTTTGGAGAACGGGTACGCGGCTTTTCGACCGATATTGTAGCCGAAAAAGCGATAAAATGGATGAAGGCACAAGATAAGAGCAAGCCTTTCCTGATGTGTTGTCATTTCAAAGCAACGCATGAGCCGTATGATTTCCCGGAACGTATGCGCCATCTGTATGATGGAGTGACATTCCCTGAACCGGAAAACTTGTTGGACTGGGGACCTGAAACGAACGGACGTACTTTCGACGGACAGCCATTGGAAGAAATGGTCCGCCGTTGGGAAACTGCTTCGGCCGACCCGGACAAGTGGTGGTGTCGTTATCCTGAACTTCCGTTTTCTGCCAAAGGACTGGGAAAAGTAGCCAAGAGAAAAGCTGCTTATCAGAAGTTGATACGCGATTATCTGCGCTGTGCTGCTACGGTAGACGATAATATCGGTAAGTTGCTGGATGCACTGGATGAAATGGGAATTACCGACAATACAATTGTAGTATATGTGGCCGATCAGGGTTACTTTTTGGGCGAGCACGGATTCTTCGACAAACGTATGTATTACGAAGAAGCAGCCCGCATGCCATTCGTTATCCGTTATCCGGGCCATATTCCGGCTGGTAAACGTGTGAAGGATTTGATTCTGAATGTAGACTTTGCTTCGACTTTGAGCGATTTTGCAGGTGTTGAGGCTCCAGAAGGTGCACAGGGAAGAAGCTTTAAACCCATATTGACAGGAGATATTCCTAAGGATTGGCGTAAGAGCATTTACTACCGTTATTGGACCCAGCATAAAATACGTCCGGCTCATATTGGTGTGCGGAACGACCGGTATAAACTGATATTCCTGTATGGCGACAAGCTGAATATGACAGGGTCTGAAGATTACGTATCTGACCCCTCATGGGAATTTTATGACCTGCAAAAAGACCCGAAAGAAAACCATAATGCTTATGGTGAAAAGGAATATGAGTCCGTCATCCGTGAAATGAAAAAGGAAATGATGCGTCTGCGTAAAGAAGTAGGTGATACAGATGCCGGCTCTGCACGTATGGCTGCGATTCTGGAGCGCGAAGGCTTGAAGTGATTCAGTCAAACATAAGTTTTTAATCAAGTGAACCCTAAAAGTTGAATAAAAAGCTTTTAGGGTTCATTACTGTTAGGACTAGCTGTAAATGAATTATTTAAATCTTGAAGTATCTACTTTTTCTCGCTTCTTTTCTTTGTAACCGCCGAACTTCCATGTGAAAGAAAGTCCGATACTGCGAAAACTGGAGTAATTATTCGTTACCCATTGCCGGTCGTAACGTATTTGCGGACAAGGCATTGAAGTCTGGAAAATGTCACGGCACCAGGCAGTGAGTATGGCATTGCCGTTCATGAAACTGTAACGGAGGGTAGCCGAAAGATTACCACACGTAGGAATGTCATAAATACCTTGAATGGCACGTCCCTGTAGGCGCCCGTCTACTGTCAAACTCAGGTCGGGCTTGCGGCTTAGGGTAAAGGTATTGTTGAGCATGGCAATACCCAACAACCGGTTACGGTCGAAAGGGAGATCGTAGAAATCGCTGTCTTTCTGGCGCATCCATAATCCGATAAGAGTAAGGCGTGAATTGTACCATTTTCCTATCTTAAAGGGAATGGAAGCCTGTAAAAAAGCCTGCTGCTCAAAATCGAAGTTCTGGTATTTATACAGTTCCAATAATTCGTCAGGCGATTGGTAGAGCGTCTGCAAGGTGCGGTCTTTGGTATGGGTGAACCATGTGGTAAATACATATTTCGATTTCAGAATATAGGACAAGGAAGTCGTATAATCAATAGCCGGCTTCAGCAATGGATTTCCCTGTATTTCGCTATATCCACCGCCCAGATAAGATACGACATTCTGCACCGCCCAATAGCTGGGGTAACTTTTGTCGCTGCTGAAGTTGAGTTGCAGGATATGTCCGTCGGCAGGCAGGAATGTGAGGTTGAGCACAGGATAGATGTCCCATTCGTCCCATACCGGTGTCTTGTAGCGCTCTACAGCCAGTGAGAAATCGGTCATCAGTTGCTGTCCGAATGACTTGCTGAAACCTGCATAGATGTTAAGCGTTTGTTCACGTCGGCGAGACTTGATGTTATCCGGTAGGGCTGACTTATCGGGGGTTGTTTCTTTTTCTTCATTGTCATAATACGTCTGGAATGAATTATCTATTGTCGTGGTGTATACGGTTCCGTAATTCAATCCCCATCCGTTCTTTAATGTGTGCTCCTGGGCGAGAAAGAACTTCCAGGCATTGATGCGCTGACCAGCTTCGGTATAAAAGTCAAGCTGTTGCTTTTCCATACGGCTATGTAGCCACAATTGGTCAGGGGCATTATACCATGTAAACTCCAAACCAGCCTTCAATCCGATGGGAGTCTGATAATCCAGTCGTCCATTGTGAAGCCATGAGGTTTGGTCGGTCAAACTTTCAGCAGTCTGTGTACCGGTTGTGTGCTGTCGGGTATGGCTTGTGGTGTATGTACCATTGTAGACAAAGCTCAAAGTATGGTTCTCTGCCAGTTGATAATCCGTACATAATCGGAAGTTGTGGTCATGGCTGCGGTCGCGCATTACTTCGTAGTTTTGGATAAGATGCGTCGAACCATCAGCTTGCTGCCAGTGTCGTGCTTCCTTATCGGTTGTACTGAAACTGTTGCCGTGAGTATGGGCATAAAGAAAATCAGCTGAGAATTTATTACCGTTATATAGTAATGAAGTACGCTCTTCGAATGACGCTTCATGCTCCTGGTTGTACTTGCCATACAATTCGCCTTGTAGAACACCGGGGTCACCAATGCGATGACGCAGCCGGACATTCAGCATAGCTCCGCGTACCTGGTAACGGGCAGGAGCATTGTACATTACTTCTACCCGTTCAATGCGGTCGGTAGGCATGGATTTCAACAGTGCATAGAGTTGTTCTGTGCTCATGTTGGTTACTTTGCCGTCGAGTACTACTGTAACTCCCTGCATGCCCAATGTCAGTTTCCCATCTTGTTCTGTAACACCCGGGAGTTCTTTCAAAGCTTCGTAGACATTGTCTATGGGGCGGTTTTGTATCATCCGGGGCATGTCATATTCCAATTTGCCGGCCGAAGCCTTGACAACAGGACGTTCGCCCACAATCATCACTTCGGGCAGGTTACGGTAGAGACTGTCTATGCGTGCATCACCGGTAATAAGGCTATCGGCCGATAAAGTTTTTACGTCTGCTTTTTTGTTTTCTTGTGCAGGCAGAGGAGATGCCATTAGCAGGCAGCCTCCCATTATTCCTATCCATAATAAGCTTTTAGGTTGTTTCATAAAAAATCGTATGTGTTTGTTTTGATAAGACAAAGGTCGGCAGAACCTGGCAGAAACTATGTTACTATACACTTACGGAGTCTTACCAAGTGTTATCAGAAGTCTTATTTAGTCTTATCATGCAGGGGAAGTAATAGAATAATGCATTACTTTTGTGATATGGATCAATGTAAAATCGCTGTATAAAGACAGAATTTATGTTATAACATGGAAAAACTGTTTCAAAACAAAAATATCGCCCTGCTTGTCATCCTTTCATTGGTAGGTATCTTTGCTTATCAGGTATACTGGCTGACAGGTCTTTACCGAACAATGTGTACTGATTTGGAACGCAATATCACAGAGGCTATGCGTATCAGTGATTACAATGAGATGCTGGTGCGCATTGAACGCTTGCAGCAAAGAAACAGAGAACATGGTGAAGTTGCTATTTCTACCGGGTTTGATAAACAGGGGAAGCAGTTTGTGCGGAGCAGTACTGTGCTTCATCAGGTCTCTGATACAACAGTATTGAAGGGCTTCACGGCACAAAACGATACATTTCAAAAAGTAGAAATGGATACCGTGCAACCTGATGCGATGCTTCATGCAAGTGAAGGATTGAACATGATACTTCGTAACCAGAGCACCATGACAGGTATGGCTGTCTATTTGCAGCGCGGATTACATTCGGGGCTTGATCTTCTGATGAATCCTTCATTTAATGTTTACGATAGCTTGCTCAGTGTCCGTCTGCATGAGATGGATATCCACATTCACTATCGGCTGTACGCTTTATATAAAGGTTATGACATTGACGACCGCTGGCTTTATACTGATACCTTGGGAACAGGAGGTACTTCCGGCTACATCCCTAGTTCTCAGGCTGTCAGTTATCAATATGAATATTCCTCCTCCAAGCACGATATTTATTACCTTATTACGGAACCATTAGGGGGAATCGTTCTGCAGCAGATGGCGGGCATACTGATTACTTCACTGGTGATTCTGCTCATTCTGGGCTTCTCTTTCTGGTATCTCATCCGTACTATCTTGCGGCAAAAAACGCTGGAAGAAATGAAGAGCGATTTTACCAACAATATAACTCATGAACTGAAGACCCCTATTTCTGTAGCATATGCGGCTACCGATGCACTGCTCAATTTTCAGCAAGCTGAGGATCCGAGCAAACGTGAGCGTTATTTGCGTATCTGTCAGGAGCAATTGCAAAAATTAGGCGGACTGGTAGAGCAGATTCTCTCTATGTCAATGGAGCGGCGTAAGACTTTTTGTCTGCATCGGGAGGAAGTGAGGCTGGCAGATTTGTTGCATACTTTGGCCGAGCAACATAAACTGAAGGCTGACAAACCTGTTAGTATCAGTCTTAATATTGTTCCTGCTGACCTGACAGTTTGTGCCGACCGTATACACCTGAGCAATATCATCAGTAATCTGCTGGATAATGCTGTGAAGTATTCCGTTGGGCAGGCAGATATTATAGTCAGTTGTAATCGTATGACGATAGGTGGCCAGGCTTATACGGAAATTAGCGTTTTGGATCACGGTATCGGTATTGCCCGTGACCGTTTGCCTCATGTGTTCGACAAATTTTATCGTGTACCTACAGGATGAGGTAAAGGGATATGGACTGGGGCTTTTCTATGTAAAGACGATGGTAGAGAAACATGGTGGAACTGTGGATGTGAAGAGTGAACCGGGAAAAGGAAGTGTATTTAGTGTTAAATTTAAAGTGTGAGAAATTCTGTTTTTATTGGATGATTTTCATTTCTCGTTATATAGGTTAGGATTATGGAAAAGATAAAAGTATTGTTGGTAGAGGATGAACAAACTCTTGCTATGATTATCAAAGACACACTTGACGGACAGGGATTCGACATTCAGACAGCGGCTGATGGTGAAGCCGGTTTACGCCTTTTCTTTGACTTGCGTCCCGATGTGCTGGTAGCCGATGTTATGATGCCCCGTATGGACGGTTTCGAAATGGTACGCCGTATCCGGCAGACTGACCGCCGTACACCGGTGCTTTTTCTTACAGCCCGTTCGGCTGTAAATGATGTGGTAGAAGGTTTTGAGCTGGGAGGCAATGATTATCTGAAAAAGCCCTTTGGCATGCAGGAGCTCATGGTACGTATTAAGGCGCTGGTAGGGAGGGCCTGTAGCTATGCAGTTCCAGTTGAACGGGAAATAAATAATTACAATATCGGAAACTATCAGTTCGATGTTCGTCGCCAATTGCTGCACTATGGAGATATTAGTCAGGAGTTATCCCATCGTGAGTCAGAAATACTGCATTGGCTGTGTTTGAACTTTAACAGTGTGGTTAATATGCAGGATATTCTGCTTGACCTTTGGGGCGATGATTCTTTCTTTAACCAGCGCAGCCTGCATGTCTTTATCACCAAGTTGCGTCGTAAGCTATCGGAAGATGAGCGTATCCGTATCATCAATGTGCGTGGTGTAGGGTATAAGTTGATTGTCGGGTAGGTGACAGGGGTACCTTTTATTGACGAGAATCACTTGATATTTCTATTTTTTTTAATACTTTTGTCGGCAAAACTAATCCCTATTACATGAAAGACAGGTATTATAATGCTTGAAGATGTAGTGGAAGTACATATATTTTTATAAGAGTATTATAACAATAGCCTAATATAATTTTAAGATTCAATGAAAAACATTTTTTTGATGTCCTTAAGTTGTCTGGCACTTACAACCTACGGTCAGACAAGAGATTTTGCGAGTACTATTAAAGTTGAAGATTCCGATTCGAAGGAAGTCATTATAGAAAAGGCAGCGCATGTTATACCGACAGCCAACCAAATGCGTTCTTTGGAAAATGAGTTCATCGCGTTTATACATTTTGGTCCTAATACATTTACCCGTATGGAGTGGGGAACCGGTAAGGAAGATCCTAAAATTTTTGATTTGAAGCAGTTGGATACTGACCAGTGGTGTGAAACGCTTAAAGCAGCTGGTATGAAGATGGTGATATTGACCGTGAAGCATCATGACGGTTTTGTATTGTGGCAGAGCCGTTATACCAAGCATGGAATTATGTCAACGGGCTTCCAGAATGGAAAAGGTGATATCTTGAAATCATTGTCTGCTTCTTGTAAAAAGTATGGACTGAAGCTGGGTGTATATTTGTCTCCTGCAGACTTGTATCAGCTTGAAAGTCCGGATGGATTGTATGGTAATTTAAGTAAATACTCAATGCGTACCATTCCGCGTCCGGTTAAGGGTCGTCCTTTTAAAAATAAAACTACATTTAAGTTCATGCTGGACGATTACAACGAATATTTCATGAATCAGTTGTTTGAAATCCTGACAGAATACGGTGAGATACATGAAGTGTGGTTTGACGGAGCTCACCCGAAGCGTAAGGGCGGACAGCGATACAATTATGCTGCATGGAAAGAACTTATCAAAGCCGTTGCACCTAAAGCTTCTATATTTGGCCGTGAGGATATTCGCTGGTGTGGTAATGAAGCAGGCAGAACCCGTGATACTGAATGGAATGTAATTACTTATCCGGAAAATCCGGATACGACTGCTTATTTTCCTGATTTGACAGACTTGGATTTGGGAAGCCGTGAGGTATTGTATAAAGGGGATTACCTGCATTATCAGCAGGCAGAAACCAACACTTCAATACGCGAGGGATGGTTCTACCGTGATGATACCCAGCAGAAAGTACGAAATGCGGATGATGTGTTTGATATCTATGAACGTGCTGTGGGCGGTAACTCTACATTCCTTTTGAATATACCGCCTAACAGAGAGGGACGTTTCTCGGATAGAGATGTATCTGTGTTGAAAGAAGTGGGACAACGTATCCAGGAAACCTATGGTACGGATTTATTGCAGGGAGCATCCGGTCCGTCTGAAGTTTTGGATAATGACAAGAATACCTTTACGACAGTAGCTTGCGGTTCAAAAATTACAATTACAACTCCTTCGCCTATAACATTTAACCGTATTGCTATTCAGGAAGCGATTGCTCTTAGAGGGGAACGGGTAGAAGAGCATGTGGTAGAAGCATGGATTGACCGTAAATGGAAAGAGATAGCTCATGCTACCAATATTGGCTATAAACGCATTCTTCGCTTCCCGGATGTAACGACAAATAAAATTCGGATTCGCTTTACCGAAACCCGTATGGATGCTGCAATAAGCAAAGTTTCCGCACACTATTATCATTCTCGTCCGCCACAGCTGTCCGCTCGTCGTGATGTAAACGGAATGGTTACCATCGAGCCTTTGCAGCAGGAATTTAACTGGAATCGTCATGGGGAGAATAGTGCAAGTAACCTGAATGCGGGCTATACTATTCATTATACATTGGATGGTACAGCACCTACGGCTTCTTCATCTGTTTATGCGGGACCGTTCCTGGCTGACAACAAAGAAATAAGTGCAGTTTCCGTACTGAACGGAAAAACAGGGTCTGTCTATAAAGAACAGTTGGGTTATGTAAAGAAAGACTGGAAAGTGGTGAATGCGGGAAGTGAAACAGTTGACCATAAAGCACAGTTGGCTTTTGATGAAAATCCAGCTACTTACTGGCAGACAGAAAAAGCGGCAGCCGACCAGAGTCTGACAATTGATATGGGATGCGTGAAATCTATAAAAGGATTTGCTTACACACCTCAAAAAGCCAATCAGGAAGGTATGTTTGAACGTGGTACGATTTGGGTAAGTATGGATAACCGGAAATGGGAAAAAGCAGATGATTTCGTTTTTGGTAATTTGATTAATGATCCGGTTAAGCGTTATCATTATTTTAAATCTGAAGTAAAAGGACGCTATGTGAAGATTGAAATGGTAGAATCGGCCAATAAATCGGAATATGCTTCTATCGCAGAATTGGATATCTTATAATTCAAAATAAGATGATTTAGAATATTTTTTCAGCTTGGGTAAGGCGATGCTTTGCTCAAGCTGAAATTTTTTATACTTTTGCAACTGTTTTTAATACCTTAAATCTAATGGAAATGGTAAAAATAGCTGTATTTATTTTATGTTTTTTCTTTTGCTCCGTGCTGAATGCGCAAGAAATTATTCCTACCCCTAAAGAAATGCGTTCTACAAGTAAGCATAAGACACATGTTACCTTGATAGACGCAAAGGTTGTTCCGCAGATGAACTTGCCTCTTGAAGGTTATACTCTTACAATAAAGGGGCAAAAGGCAACATTACGAGCAAAAACAAAACAAGGTCTAGTTTGGGCACACTCTACTTTAAAGCAATTGAAAGGAAAAGATGGGCTATATCCTGAGGTTTACATTAAGGATTATCCTGCATTTGAGTTAAGAGGATTTATGCATGATACAGGGAGAAACTTTCGCCCTATAGAAATCCTGAAAAAAGAACTGGACTTATTCTCTTTGTATAAAATCAATACTTTCCATTGGCATCTGACGGATAATCCGGCATGGAGAATTGAATGTCGGGCTTATCCTGAATTAAACAATCCGGCTAATCACCGGCCAGGACGGGATGAAGGGAAATTCTATTCTTATCAGGAAATACATGAGCTTATAGCATATGCAAAAGAACGAGGTATACAAATAATTCCTGAAATTGATATGCCGGGACACAGTCAGTATTTTAAAACGACTTTTGGCTGTGACATGGCTTCAGAGAAGGGCAAGCAGATTCTGAAAGTATGCCTGGAAGAATTTTTTGGCGAGATAACGAAAGAAGAATGTCCTTATTTTCATATTGGGTCGGATGAGGTGCATGTAGAGAATCCTGAAGATTTTATGCATTTCTGTGAACAGATAGTTCTTGCAAATGGACGAGTTCCTATTTGTTGGAATCCCGGGTTGCCATCGTCTATGCAAACCATCAATCAGATATGGTCTGCACCAATCGGTAATACGACTGCAAAAAATACTTCTTCTGCTCAGCCTTATATAGATTCTTATCAAGGATACTTGAATACAGGGCATCCAATTCTGAATACATCGAAATATTTCTTACATCAAGTATGTGGTGTTTCAAGTGGTAACACTAGGGCTATAGGAAGTATCTTGTGTTTGTGGAATGATGTTAGAGTAGATAATAAGGAGATATTGTATGCTCATAATGGCATGCCCAATGGATTGCTGTCTTTTGCTGAACGTACTTGGTGTGGAGGTGATGGAGAAAATGGAGATGATGAAAATCTTTTGCCTCCTGTAGGTTCGCAGCAGCATGCTGATTTGGTGAAATTTGAAAAGAAAATAGCAGATCATCGTGACAGATTATTGTATGACTGGGATATGCGCTGGGTTGCCAATGCAAGTCTGGAATGGGAGGTAACGCTACCTGAAGCTCGTGGTACAAGCAGAGACAGTATGGAATGGAAACCAGCGTGGGGCGGAGTGATTGATATGATTGCTTTTTGTAAAAAACACGATGTAAAGCTATTGCCTACGATGGATGCCTGGATGAAAACGGAGATATTCTGTGAGAAAGATACGGTTATTAATGCTTGGGTAGGATTTGATACGCCCAGCAGATCTTCCAGAATGTCGGATGGTATAGGATATCAAGGCTATTGGGAAGCACAAGGACGTGTTTTTGTGAATAACAATGAGGTTTTCCCTAAAAGTGCTTGGAAAGAACCCGGAAAATATCGGTATTTTATGCATTCTTGGCATAAACCTGCTGAAGAAATTCCTTATACTAACGAACAGTTTTGCTGGATGAGAGAACCGGCTGAATTATCCTTGAAAAAGGGATGGAACAGCATTACTTTATATTGTCCCCGGGTATTTCCTAATGATAATTGGTTTGTAACATTTATCCCTGTGACTATTGACGAAAATGGGCATGTAAGTGAAGTAGAAGGCATTCTTTTAAGGAGTACTCATTGATGAGTACTCCTGTATAGATTGGGGGATAAAATAATTATGATGGAGTATTAGTGGATACTTCTGGTTTATTTTCTGTGATGAAGAGCAATTTGTCCCCTTCATGCAATTCCAGTTGCCCGTTGGGTATCAGAAATTCATGTCCCCGTTTGACCAGCATGACTAAACTTCCTTTGGGTATTCTCATTTCGGATAACCTATTGCCATTAAGAAGCATTTCTGCGGTAAGCGTTATGTCATGTAGACTGGAGTCTATTTCATCTGGAAGTTCTACTCCAAAGTCATTTCCTTCTTTTTCTTCCGGTAAATCCAGATGAAGCCATTTTGCCATTTTGGATATGCTCATACCTTGTATCACCAGTGAAAGCAATGTAATGAAAAATACAATGTTGAAAAGCTGGTGAGATCCTTCTATTTTTGCAATGACAGGATAGGTCGCAAAGATAATAGGAACAGCGCCGCGTAGTCCTACCCATGAAATAAATAATCTGGCTTTGTTGGTTATATTACGGAAAGGTAGCAAACAAGCAAAAACACTTATTGGTCGTGCCACAATAATCATGAATAGAGCAATGAGCAATGCTACTCCGATAATGTCTACCATTTCGTGGGGATTTACCAAAAGTCCCAGTGTAAGGAACATGATGATTTGGAATAACCAGGTCATACCGTTCATAAAAGTGCCGATTTCTTTTCTGAAAGCCAACCGTGAGTTCCCGACAACGACTCCGGCAATATAAATTGCCAGGTATCCGTTTCCTTTCAACAGGTCAGTTGTTGTAAAGGTGATAGATACTAAGCTAAGCAATAGAATGGGATAGAGTGAACTGTTAGGGAGTTCTATCTTGTTGATTAGCCATGAGGCAAATTTTCCGAATGCATAGCCAATTACACCTCCTACTAAGAACTGTACAAATAAGTCTTTGGCTACAAGTGCCAGACTAAGCTGACTTCCACTGCTGATGACTTGTATCAGTACGATGGTAAGCATATATGCCATAGGGTCATTACTTCCACTTTCTAATTCCAGCATAGGACGCAAGTTTTGTTTCAGATTCATGCGTTGTGAACGTAAAAGGCTGAATACAGAGGCTGAGTCGGTGGATGACATGGTAGCCGCCAACAGCATTGAAGTCAGTAATGGAAGCTGTATATTGGTGCTGTTCCATCCTGATATGTAGTAGATAAATCCGCCTGTAAGTGCCGTGGTCAGTAAAACGCCTACTGTTGAGAGTAAGATACCTTGCTTCATTACAGGTTGGATATCTTTAATTTTAGTATCCATCCCTCCACTGAACAGAATGATGCTTAATGCTATCATTCCCACAAATTGTGCATCGGTGGCACTATTAAACTGAACACCCAATCCGTCGCTTCCGAACAGCATTCCTACAACGAGGAACAACAATAAGGTGGGTATACCAAATCTGTAACCTGTTTTGCTAATAAGGATACTGGTAAAAATAAGGATAGATCCAACCAGTAAAATGTTTTCTGCTGTAACCATATGTTTTTTTGTTTAAAATGTGATTTAGGGCAAATTTAGTGTAATTGTTTGGATAATAAACAACAAAAGTGTGATAGGATAAAAATATGAAAATCTTTTAATGAGTACAAAAACAGAAAAGGAAAGAATAGTTATAATTGTGTATATCAGTTGTTTTTATTAAAAATTCCCATAGTTTTACTTACAATAAGAGTATGATAATATGAATAAATTTTCCAATTTATGCTAAAAAATATTTGTATTATTCGATTAAAACTTAAAAAAAAACAATATATTTGCGTTGTGATGTTCATGAACTATTCTATGAAAAATTTATTTTTATTATGATTTTAAACAAAAACATACTATGTTAAGACGACTTAAATCAGTAGGTGCTTTATTCACCGTTATGGGATTGGCTTCTATTGAATCGGTTTACGCCAATGGAATGCCGGATGCTGCGAGTATTGAAATAATGCAACAGCAAGAAAATTGTAAAGGGGTAGTTAAAGATAGCTCCGGTGAAACTGTTATAGGTGCTTCTGTAGTTGTAAAAGGAACTACAAATGGTACTATTACAGGTATTGATGGTGATTTTACTCTTTCTAATGTTAAGAAGGGGGATATTATTCAGGTTTCTTTTGTAGGTTTCCAGACGATTGAAGTTCCGTTTAATGGTAAAACATTAAATATTGTCTTGAAAGATGATACTCAGACATTGGATGAAGTTGTGGTTACTGCTTTAGGTATTAAGCGTGAAAAGAAAGCCTTAGGTTATTCTGTAAGTAGTGTAAAGGGAGATGAACTGCTTGAAGCGGGTTCTCCTATGAGTGCAACGCAGGCTTTGTATGGTAAGACCTCAGGTTTGCAATTGCAATCTACAGCATCAGGACCTTCTGGAGGTATGAACATTAAGGTGCGTAATGCTATATCACTTACTGAGTCGTCATCTACACGTCCTTTGATTGTAGTTGATGGTATACCTATTCATGATGCTAATACTGGACAGACAGATAACAGTAGAACAGGTGGAGACCATGGTACAGGTTTGAACGATATTAACCCTGAAAATATTGCATCTATAGAAATTTTGAAAGGTGCAAAAGCTGCTGTTCTTTATGGTTCTGAAGGTGCTAATGGTGTAATGTTGATTACTACAAAGAGTGGTAGCAAAAAAGGATTAGGTATTGATTTTGGTGTTAATCATTCATGGAACATCGCAGCATATTTGCCTGAACTTCAGAATGAATTTGGTACAGGTTCCAGCCCTGGTACAGCTGCTTTGAAAGAAATCTCTGCAGATGGATTCTATACCATGACCGATCCAGCAACAGGTGAGGTAGTTGAATCATTATGGCGTGGTGCAAGTGGAAACTTTGGTCCTAGAATGGACGGTCGTCAGTTGTTGTGGTGGGATGGTCAATACCATTCTTATTCAGCAAAGCCTAACAACCAAAGAGATATGTACCGTACTGGAGGTCAGACCAATGTTAACTTTGCTTTGAGTAATGCAGGTGAAATAGGTTCTTTCCGATTGGCATATAATTTCCGTGATTACGATGCTATAACTTTAGGAGCAGATAATACAGCTCATACATTCAGTTTTGCTGCAGATTTGAAGGCAAACGAATGGATTAAGGTAAAGATGAATACTACCTTTACTAATACTAAGGACCATAATGCTCCATATTCTATGGCGAAGCTGGCTACTTATGGTTTCCCACGTGAGCAGGATGTTAATTTGATTAAAGATAATTACTTGACTGAAGATGGCTATAATTACTTTAGCAATAAGTCTGTTACAGCATTAGCTCCGTATACAGATTATTTGGGAAGTTACTATTGGTCTCAGTTACGTAACTCTAACGATTATGATCGTAATCACTTGATTCAGTCTTTGAATCTGGATGTAAAATTCAATGATAAGTTCTCATGGCTTACATTAGGAGGTATGGACTGGACTGTTGCAGACCAGGAAATTAAGCAATATGTACAGAAGCCTTTGACTGAAGAAAATAAACAAGGCTGGTATCAGGTTTCTAATCGACGCAACATGATTATGTATGCGCAGTCTTCTTTCAATTATAACCAGACTTTTAATAAGGTTTGGGATGTATCTGCTATGATTGGTGGAGCTGTGAAATATAATAAGGAAGAATATCAGGAACAGTCTGTTCAGGAAACCTTCGCTATAGAAAACTGGTTCTCTTTGAACAATACTCGTGAGGATTTTGGTCCCCGTTCATCTCGTACAAGAGGTAATGATTTGTTGTTGAGTATTTTTGCTTCAGCACAGGTGGCTTATGCTAATCAGGTTTATTTGGAGTTGCAGGCTCGTAATGACTGGTCTTCAATTTTGCCTCCTCAGAATAATCATTATTTTTATCCAGGTGCAAGCTTGTCTTGGATCTTTACAGAAACATTTGATATAGACTGGCTTAACTTTGGTAAAATTCGTGGCTCTTGGGCTGATGTAGGTCGTCCAGGTCCTCGTTATTATGGAAATGTTGACTTCTCAATGGGTTCTTATGGTGGTCAGCCAATAATGTCTTTGCCTGATTATCTGCCACCTGCAGATTTCGCATCTTCAGTAGGAGGTTTCCCAATTCCTAACTTGAAACCTGAAAGAAAACGTGAATACGAAATTGGTTTGGAAGGCTCTTTCTTGCCAGGCAATAGAATTAATTTAGATTTTTCTTTCTTCCATAATAATACATACGATCAGATTACTACACTTACCGTACCTTCAGCTTCTGGATTGCAGTATGTACGTATGAATGCTGGTGATATTGCTCAGGATGGTATTGAATTTTCTATTAATACTAAACCAATTGTAACTAAGGATTGGACTTGGGATTTAGGTTTGAACCTTGCAAGATACAAAACTAAGGTTATTGAATTAGGTAAAGGTATCGACCGATTGGAAATGTGGGGAGCAACTGGTGCGAGAGTTATCAGTGTTCCAGGCGGTGAATATGGTGAAATTTATATTTATCCTTATCAGCGCGATGAAAATGGAAACAGAATTGTAAATCAAGGTACTGGTGTATGGGATCTTGATAAGACAAAAGAAATTAAGGTTGGTAAAATTACTCCTGATGTCGTAGGTGGATTGACTACAAGTTTGAGTTATAAAAACTTCTCTATTAATGCTGTGTTAGACTTCCAATTTGGAGCGACAATGATTTCTCAGACCAATATGTATCTGTTAGGTAATGGTTCTGGAGTTGAATCATTGAAATATCGTGATGAAGCACGAGGAGGTTTGCCTTATTATGTAAATATGGATGGTGAAAGAATATTGTTAAACAATCATGATGCAAATGTTCCATCAGATTCTTTCTATCCGTTTATTTTACATGATGGTGTGATTACTCCAGGTGTTACTCCCGATGGAAAGCCTAATGAGAAAGTAATTTCTGCTGAACAGTATTATAGTAATTTGTATTGGCAAGGTGGAATGGACTTGAGTGAAGATAAGATTTATAAGAGTGATTATATTTCTTTGCGCTCTTTATCGTTCAGTTATAATCTGCCTAAGAGTTTGATTGAAAAGGCACATATTCAGACTGCTCGTATAAATGTATATGCCAATAACTTGTGTTACATTTATAAGGCAATTCCTAATGTAACTCCTGAATCAACTCTGGGTACAAACTCATTTACTGAAACTGCAAGTATACCAGGTATGCGTAGTTTTGGTATAGGATTAAATGTTTCATTCTAATACATCAGGAAAATATGAAAATTAATAATTATATAATTAGTTTTGCTTTGGGATTAGCTGTATCAGGAACTTTGGCATCATGCAGCGATTTAGATGAAAAATTCTATAATCCCGATAAAATAACTGAAGCTGATTTTAGTTTGCTTTTTGCTTCAGCTCAGACACAGGGACACCTCTTCAGATATGATTATGGAGCAACATACCACTATATGAGAGGTTTTGGAAAGATGCTGGGATTAGGTGTGAGCCCCTTGTATATCGACAGATCACAGAACAATTCAATACAGCGTCCTTGGGATGGATGGTCTGGTACTCCATTTAATGAATTTATTTTCACTCAGACCAATACAGCTTATAGTAAAGATATCAATGGTATGAAACTGTTGTACAATACGATGAGCGATGAGGAAAAAAGTGAAAACTTAGTTTATATGCGCTGCTGCGATATTATACAGTGTTATGCTTATCAGCGTTCTACTGATTTGTATGATGATATCCCATATTCTGAAGCAGGTGGAGCTTTCCAGGAAAAGTTCTATCCAAAATACGATACTCAGGAAGAGATTTATACAAGCATTATGGAGCGTCTGAAAGTTGCAGCTGAAGAACTGGCTGCTTATCAGTTTAGTTCAGATATAGCTAAGTCAAAATTTTCTTCTGTGGATTTGCTTTGTAACGGTAATCTTGACAAATGGATCCGTATGGCTAATTCATTGAGACTTCGTATGGCTATGCGTCTTTGTCATGTAAAACCTGAGGTTTCAATTTCTACCATAAAAGAATTGGTAGCTGAAAACAGAATGTTGACAGAATATAGTCATGATATTGGTTTTGAGGAGCAAGATAAGACACACGCTTTTGAGGTGACTTTCTTCCGTGGAATTGATGAACGTGGTTATGAGTGTGGTGCACCTGCTACAATTATTCATGATATTATGAATTATGAATATCAGGAAGGTGATGAAAATGGTATTAATCGCCATGATTTTGACCCTCGTTTGTATGCAATGTTCCAGCCGGATATACACAATCGTTACATTGGTTTGCCGTTGACTTTTGAAGAGGCAGATACTGAGCTTAGCAAATATTATACTGCTCAAGAAATCAGTGACATGTTTTTGTTCAATGACATGAGTTCTAACCCATGGGAAAGCACTCGAGTACCATCTATGTACAATCGTCGTACATATTTTAACTTCGATATGCAATTCCCTGTGATGGGTTCTACTGAAACCAATCTTCTTTTGGCTGAAGCTTCTGTACGTTGGCCTGATCAGTTTGGTAATATCAATGCCAAAGAATGCATAAAAAAAGCAATTGATGCATCAACACGTTTCTATTATAATGTTAATAAAACGATGAGTTATAACGAATCTTCATTGCCAAGTGTATTGTATGTACAGGAAAAGGCTAAGGTTCCTGAATTGGATGAAAGTCATTTGGCTGATTATGAAGAACTGGCTGCTACCAAATTTATGAATCTTCCAACTTTACAAGAAAAGTTGAAGTTTATTTTTGATCAGAAATTCTGTCATATGAATATTATGAATCCTTATGAGATTTATAATGAAGCAAGACGCTTGGTTAAAGATTTTAATGGAGAATTACCATTTGTCTCAACTCCTAATATCGTATTCCAGGAAAGAATGTTTTATCCGTCTAGTGAGTTGACTAATAACCCTGATAATTTTGCTAAGGTAGCTCATAAGAATAAGTATGATGTACCGGTATGGTGGACAGGACGTACTACAGCTGCTGAAAACCATAATGGAAATGCTTTGAATTAATTCTGTCTTATAGATTTTAGATCTGGAATAAAAAGAAAGCCATTCATTGTTGATAAATGTATCAATAATGGATGGCTTTTGTTTACATATATTTTAGAGGTGTAATGCATGAAGTAATTCTTCAAAGCTTGTGCAGGATTGTTGTTGGTCTTTGCTGGTATATAGGGTAAAGTTATTTGGGTAAATAGCTTTTAAATAAGGATATTCTTCTGGAAATGATACTTTATCCATACATAGAAAACCATTACGATTCAGAGCATTTTGAATCCAGTGGCGCAAGGTCTCATTATCCGTTTCCAGATAAATCTGTTTCTTTTCTTTTACTGTAGGAGTGAATACACCATGCATCAGGTCAAACTTAATGGATGCATTTGACGGGAACAGGGTATCCATACTGTTATGCATGATCAGATCTTCTGTTACTCCACATTCCAATCCATTTTCTTTGCTCATCAGCCACAGTCGGTCAGCCAGAACCAACGCTTGTTCTATATCGTGTGTCGAAAGAAGGATAGCTTTCTGTTCTTCTACGGCTAACCGGTGTAATAATTGCATAATTTCTATACGACTGATTACATCAAGAAAAGCGGTCGGTTCATCCAGCAAAATAAGTGGGCATTCTTGTACCAGTGCTTTGGCTATCATAACTTTCTGTCTTTCTCCATCCGAAAGTTCAGCTGTATAGCAGTTCGATTTGTGGGCAATGCCGACCGATTGCAATGCGTGTGTAATGATATATTTGTCCTCCTTATGCAATCGTCCGAAGAAGCCAGTATGCGGTTGTCTTCCCAATGCTACCAGTTCATAGACCGTAAGACCTCCTGCCTGTGTTTTATCTGTCAAGACAATACCGATGTTTTTTGATCGTTCCTTTTCTGAGTAGGTATTTAGTGAACGTCCTAGTAAAGTTAGTTCTCCACTTAATGCCGGCTGTGCAGCAGCTAAAGTACGCAATAAGGTAGACTTTCC
>OGMI01000252.1_pt1 | contig 34836 bp, 28 predicted proteins | sample 1573201 | NCBI WGS metagenome assembly OGMI01 (sample SAMEA2582012, study PRJEB24529) | metagenome | biome: Human gut stool | place: China | collected 2011
GGGAAAGGAGCTGAAAAAGTATCATCTGACACTTTTCCGCAGTCTGACAGTGACAGATGCTCCGGCATTGTCCAAAGAGATAGAGACGCTCGTCAGTCGGGATGCAGAAGCAGCAGTCGATAAGGAGGTCGGAAAAGTAGGAACACGGCTATATTATGGCTTTTATTGCTTCCCACCGGAAAAAGAAAGCTACCGGTACCTGTTTTACCGGAATACTTCAGTCCTTCCGGATAATACTAAGAAGCCGGAAGTAACCATCGTATATATGGAAGGACAGGTTACACTGGAAGAATTAAAGCAGATGTTCAGATAAGTTAGATAGAAACAAATAAAATAGGATAAGATATGAAGAAAATGGTTTTGCTTGTATCAGCGTTGTTGGCTGCTGCAAGCGGATACGCTGAAATTAACGACTCATTGAAAGTAGAAAATGTAATGTGTGTAGAAAATCCCGAACGGGTAACAATTACCGAGTCGAACAATCGCTTCATGGTAAAGATTGACGGGAAAAAAGATAATCCTAATTTCCGTTATGTTCGTGAAGTAGAAATATCTCCTTCGGATGTTTCGGTCACCCAGGAACGTAGCAGTGACTGGGATTTTAACATTCCATTCAGAAAGCGGACTACAGCGCAAAGATACAAACGAAACGAGTTTGTAGTCAAAGATTTTAAAATCGGACTTTCTACTGTGCAGGGAGCTCCGGACAATATGGATGTAAGCATGGGTTCGTCGTGGGAAATTACAACACCTACATTGGGATGGGCATATTATCCGTGGAGTACAGAAACCTCTCTTTCTATCGGATTGGCTTGCAGTTGGCGCAATTACCGGATGACCGGTAAGTCCCGTTTTATAAAAGATGCAGAAACAGGGGTGTCTATTGGCAGTTATCCTGAAGGGGCTGATATTCAGTTTTCACGAATCAAGGTATTTAGTTGGGCATTTCCTGTTATGTTTACTCATGAAACTTCAAACAAGTTCAATTTCAGTTTGGGGGCCATCGTCAATTTCAATACACATGGCAGCCTGAAAACACGGTATAAGTTGGATGGTAAAGAATATAAGCTGACTGACGATAATATTCACCAGACGCCGGTAACCGTTGATATTCAGGCATCAGTCGGTTACAAGAGCTTGGGATTCTATGTTAAATACAGTCCTTGTAAGGTGCTGGATTCTGCATACGGTCCCGAATTTTCAGCATTGTCTGTCGGATTTGTTCTTTTTTGATTTCAAACTAAAAGAGACGGCTCACTATAGAACCGTCTCTTTTTACTTACTATTATATCTTTCCTTCCAGCCAGGCATCAATCAGTTTGCGGGCAATACTCAGTTTTTTAGGAATCTCGGGCAGGTTATCCCTTGAGTAAAAGCTGCCGGTACTTAATTCCTCGTTTTGCAGTTTGATGCTTCCACTTCCATATTCAGCACTGTAGCCTATCATGATGCCACTGGGGTATGGCCAAGGCTGACTGCCGAAATACTTCAGGTTCTTGATACGCAGACCTGTTTCCTCCATGACCTCCCGATGCACACATTCCTCCAGTGTTTCACCCGGTTCCAGAAAACCAGCTACCAAACCTTTGAAAGTCCCTCTGAAATTTCGTGCATGGACCAGCAGGATACTGTCTTCTTTTTTGATAAGTACAATTACTGCCGGCGATATGCGCGGATAAAACTCCTGCCGGCATTCCGGGCATCGCTTGGCAATGGCAGAAACTTGCGTAGTGGGTACTCCACACATGGGGCAGTAGCGGCTGTTTTTGTCCCAGTTTAATATTTGCGAAGCTTTGCCGGCACGGTAATATTCCTCGAAAGGAAGCACATCGAAAGATGCACGCAAATCCTTCATCATGCGCGGGCTCTCTTCATTGCCAGGTACAGGATTGTGTATGGCATAGGCTTTAGCCGGGAATCCGTTTATCTCGCCTATCAGGTGTATTGTACTGCCCACCGGGACCTCAGTAGGAGGGTGTACACTATATGGGATGTGGTATCCGTTGTCTGTTTTTTCAATCAGCAATTGTCCGTTGTTGAAGACAAACCATCCGCAAGGAGATGTGCTTGCTTCCGTATTGTTTTGTTTCATAACCGTTCTCTTTCTTGTAACTTTCATGCAAAAGTACCATTTTTATGTGGAAATCCCGAAAACGCATTTGAGTTTTGTCTCTTTCCCTTCCGGTACATCATTGTAACGAAGGGGAAACAATGCTTTTGGTGGTATGGAGAAATCATTTCCGTAAGAGTTGGGTGTATCATTTTTGAGTGTAACTTTTATCATTTTAGAGATGAATGTACTTCATTCCTGAGCGGAAAGTTTGTTTCACTAATGACGCGCTGTAACGATACGGAAATTCGGACTGATATGAGTTACCTGAAAATATCAATTGTGAAGACTTTAAAAGGTCAGGACTGGTTTTTCCATTATATGGATGTATAAGTTTTCTTTGGTTTTTGTTTATATATTCTGATAAAGATTGTAATAAATACAAGTTTTATCAGAACAAAATTTGGAGTGAATTAATAAAATAATTTATCTTTGTACCCCAATAAACTAAAAACAATGAAAGCTTTATCTGTAACTTTCTGGATAGTATATCTTTTAGTCGCTGTATTCCTGCAATTTATTGTGGGTAATTTCCCGTTTTCCTTTTTTTCTTTTCCATTGAACTTTATTTTTGCAGCAATCTGGCTGACCGCATTGTGGATGCTTTATAAAGATTACCGTTCGATAAGCATCATGCGTTTTATGCTTTCTCCGGCAGCAACGGTAGGAAGTTTGGCTGCGTTTACAGCTGGTTGTCTTGTGATAGGTCTGTTTCCACAATTGTCTGCTGCCGAAGCTGCGCATAAATCTGGCATACTGGCTCGTCTGGGTTGTTATGATTTTATGTCGTCATGGATATTTGTTGCTATTCTGTTTTTCTTGCTTTCCCATCTGGCATTGATAACCTATCGCGGAGCTATGGCAAAACGCCGGCATAAGTGGCGTTTTATACTGAATCATGCCGGATTATGGCTGGCACTGTTTGCCGGATTTTTTGGAAGTGCAGACGCAAGGGTGTTGCGTATTCCGGTAGTGAAAGGAGAGCCTAACAGCCGCGCCTATACGATGGAAGGGAAAGTAACTTATTTGGACTATGAACTGGAGCTGCTGGATTTCCGGGCAGACTATTATGAAAATGGCATGCCGCGTCAATACGAAGCGCAAGTCCGTGTAGGAAATGACCCGGTCGTATTGAAAGTAAATCATCCGTATGCTTATCGTTTGGGTGAGGACCTGTATCTCACCGGTTACGAAAAAAAGTCGGAGGGACTTTCCTATTGTGTGTTGCAGGTGGTTGAGCAACCCTGGAAATATGTTCAGCTAGCGGGGATATTGCTCACATTGGCAGGAGGGATATTACTGTTTTTAGAAGGGCCTGTAAAAAAGAATGAAAATGATAACTTGGGATAATTTTATATGGTTTGTAGTTCCGGCCGTGCTTTGCTGGATTGCAGGTGCTGTTATGGCATTCCGCTCATCGGTGCGCGACAGTAGAGCCTTATGGCTTTCCTTACTCGGAACTTTGATATTCAGTGCTTTCATTGCCGGCTTGTGGCTTTCTTTGGAACGTCCGCCGCTGCGCACAATGGGTGAAACGCGTCTGTGGTATGCATTCTTTATGGGAATCTCGGGCATGCTTACCTACTGGCGCTGGCATTATCGCTGGATTTTGTCTTTCTCAGCGCTGGTGGCTACCGTCTTTTGTATCATCAATTTGCTGAAACCCGAGATACACGACCAGTCACTGATGCCGGCTTTGCAGAGTGTATGGTTCATACCGCATGTTACGGTCTATATGTTTTCGTATTCGGTATTGGGTTGTGCTTTTATGCTTTCCTGCATGGGACTCTACCGGCATAAGAAGGCTTACCTGACAATGGCCGACGAACTGGTATATACGGGGACTGCTTTTCTGACACTGGGGATGCTGACCGGAGCCATTTGGGCAAAAGATGCCTGGGGCAATTACTGGAGTTGGGACCCGAAAGAAACGTGGGCAGCCATTACTTGGGCCGGATACCTGCTGTACATTCATCTACGGCTTTTCGGGAAGACCACTCCCAAAATACTTTATGTGGTGCTGATAGGCAGTTTTCTTACCCTGCAGATGTGCTGGTATGGTGTAAATTACCTTCCGGCTGCCCAGCAGAGCGTGCACTTGTATAACCGGACTGGAAGTTGATAATAAACGATAGAATTTAATAACCTACTAATTTATAGAACAAATGAAAAAGCAGATTATTTTTGCAGCTCTTCTGATTGTAGCAGGAGGAGCGGTTACGTACCGGTTGGTTAACCAGCCCCCTTCGGCAGATTTGCCGGCCGACAAGCAGATGATGGAATTGCTGGCAGATGCCGGTTGTATGGAATGCCATGTGGCTACTCCCAAGTATCCGTTTTATGCATCGCTTCCTGTTGTAGGCGATGTGGTGAAAGAAGATATCCAGTTGGGTTATCGTTCGTTTGATATTGCTCCAATGACTGCTGCCATTGAAGCGGGCAAGAAGGTTTCTGAAGTAGACTTGGCAAAAGTAGAGAAAGTCATTAAAGACGGAACCATGCCGCTGGCCAAGTATTATCTGGTACACTGGGGAGCATCGATGACAGATACTGAAAAGACAATGGCTCTGAACTGGATACGTTCGGCACGTGCTGCTGTATATCCCAATCCGCTGGCTGCTGCAGAATTTGCCAATGAACCAGTACGTCCGATAGCCGATTCTGTGGAAGTTGACATGCGTAAGGTTATTTTGGGCGATATGCTGTTCCACGATACGCGTCTTTCTATCGACAATACTGTGTCGTGTGCTACTTGCCACGCGCTGAATACAGCTGGTGTAGACAACAAACAGTTCTCTGAAGGAGTTGGCGGACAGAAAGGTGGTGTAAATGCACCTACCGTATTCAATGCGCATTATAACTTTGTGCAGTTCTGGGATGGCCGTGCGGCTACACTGGCAGCACAGGCAGGTGGCCCTCCTTTGAATCCGGTTGAAATGGGACATAAGTCTTTCGATGATATCTGTGCGCGTCTGGCAGAAGATGCCAATTTCAAGAAGGCATTTACAGAAGTATATCCGGATGGCATTACTGAAGCCAATGTAACCGATGCCATTCAGGAGTTCGAACGTACGCTGCTCACACCGAATTCTCGTTTCGATAAATACCTGAAAGGTGACAAGACAGCTCTGACTTCGGAAGAAATTGCCGGCTACGACCTCTTTAAGAAGTATAACTGTGCAACCTGCCACGTAGGTGAAAACCTGGGAGGCCAGTCGTACGAACTGATGGGTATCAAGCACGATTACTTTGCTGACCGTAATACCGAAATTACTTTCGAAGACCACGGACGTAACAAAGAAACCAAGACAGAACGTGATATGCATCGCTTTAAAGTTCCCGGACTCCGCAATATCGAGCTTACGTCTCCTTATTATCACGACGGAACTCACCAGACACTGGAAGATGCTGTCCGTTCGATGGCTAAGTATGAGGTAGGCGTTGAGCTGAATGATGCAGAGACTGCACGCTTGGTAGCTTTCCTTAAAACACTTACCGGAGAGTATAAGGGAAAACTGTTGACCAATGATAATATGAAATAAATTTCAGTGCTTATTTATTGAATAGAAAAGCCGAGGTGTCCTTTGGGAGGATACTTCGGCTTTTTAATTAATGGCCCTGTGCTGGGAGTATTTACAATCCTTTCATCGTCAGCTGGATACGTTTGCGCTCGTGGTCGATACTCAGCACCTTGACCCGCACATGCTGGTGGATGCTTACCACTGTTGTCGGGTCGCTTACAAACTTGTCGGCCAACTGGGATACATGTACCAGCCCGTTTTCTTTAATACCGATATCGACGAAACACCCAAAGTTGGTGATGTTTGTGACAATACCCGGCAGCTCCATGCCTTCTTTCAAGTCGTCGATGGTGCGTACATTGGGGTCGAACTGAAAAACTTCGATTTGCTGGCGAGGGTCGCGTCCCGGTTTGTCCAGCTCCTGCATGATATCGGTCAGTGTAGGCAGTCCTACAGTATCTGTTACGTATTTTTCTATCTGAATCCGGCTGCGCAACTCTTTCTGGTTGATGAGGTCGGTAACCGTACATTTCAGGTCTTTGGCCATTTTCTCTACAATCGGATAACTTTCGGGGTGTACAGCCGAATTGTCGAGCGGATTCTCTGCTCCGGAAATGCGAAGGAAACCGGCACACTGCTCGAATGCCTTAGCTCCCATGCGTGGAACTTTAAGCAGCTCCCTGCGTGAGTGGAAAGCACCGTTCTGTGTACGGTAATCTACGATGTTCTGAGCCAGCACAGGTCCTAGTCCCGATACATACGTCAACAAGTGTTTGCTGGCCGTGTTGACGTTGACACCTACCAGGTTAACGCAGCTTTCTACAGTCTGGTCCAGTGAAGCCTTCAGTTTGGTCTGGTCTACATCATGCTGATATTGTCCCACACCGATAGACTTGGCATCAATCTTGACCAGTTCGGCCAGCGGGTCCATCAGTCGGCGGCCGATAGATACAGCGCCACGTACCGTTACATCGTATTCAGGAAATTCTTCGCGTGCAGTCTTGGAGGCCGAGTAGATAGAGGCTCCGTCTTCGCTCACGACAAAGACCTGTACTTCGCGGTCGTAGCGTTGGGAGGTGACAAACTGCTCCGTTTCGCGGCTGGCTGTTCCGTTGCCGATGGCAATGGCTTCTATCTTGTACTGTTCTACCAGCTTGACCAGTTTTCTGGCCGCTTGCTGGTATTCCGATTTAGGAGGATGGGGATAAATTGCCTCGTTGTGCAACAAAGCCCCCTGTGCATCCAGACATACGACCTTGCAGCCGGTCCGGAATCCGGGGTCAATACCCATCACTCGTTTCTGCCCCAGTGGTGCTGCCAGCAGCAATTGTCGCAGGTTGCCTGCAAACACCCGGATAGCTTCTTCATCGGCCTTTTCCTTGCTGGAACCGAAGAACTCGGTTTCGATAGCCGGTTTCAGCAGACGCTTGTAAGCATCGGCCACAGCTTCGGCTACCTGTTGCGAGCAGGCATTGTTGCCTCTCACAAACTGGCGCTGCAGGCGTTCGGTACAAAGGTCATTTTCTGCCGGTGCGATACTTACTTTCAGGATACCTTCTGCTTCGCCACGTAATAAGGCCAGCATGCGGTGTGAGGTGCAGCGCTTCAAGGGTTCACTGAAATCAAAATAGTCGCGGTACTTGGCAGCAGCCTCTTCTTTTTCCTTGCCTTTGGCTACTTTGGCTGTGATGACAGCCTGACGGGAAAACTGACCGCGTATCAGGTTTCGTGCCTGTTCGTCTTCGCTCACCTGCTCGGCAATGATGTCGCGGGCACCTTTCAGGGCATCCTCTTCATCTTTTACTTCTCCTTTCACAAAGGAACGCACTTTAGCCGGAAGATTGTTTTCGCGCTGCATCATCAACAGTACCGCCAGTGGTTCCAGACCTTTCTGGCGGGCCATTTCGGCACGGGTTTTTCGTTTGGGCTTGAACGGAAGATAAATGTCCTCCAGTTCGGTGCTCTCCCAGCAGTTGTCGATGCGTTGCTGCAATTCGGGAGTCAGGTTATTTTGTTCTTTCAAGGTCGAAAGAATAGTTTCCTTGCGTTTGGCCAGTTCGCACAGCTTGTCATATTGCGCTTTGATGTCGCCAATCTGCACTTCGTCCAGACCGCCGGTAGCTTCCTTGCGGTAGCGGCTGATAAACGGAATGGTAGCTCCGCCTTCCAGCAGTTTCAGTGTGTTTTCTACACGGTGTACGGGCAGTTTGAGAGCCCGTGCAATCCTGTCAAAAAAATCGTTCATTTCTTCTTTTTTGGTTATGTGAAGCACAAATGTATGGAAAAATCATTCAGGTTGTATGAAACAGCACTTGAATGAAATGCTTTTTTAGAATTATGTCCGGTGTGTTTCATCTTTTAGCACAAGGGCTGCCGGACGGTCTGTGTGCTGATGCTGCAATGTAACAAGTTCTAGGTATTTTGCGGCTTATTGAAGTGTACAGAATCTGTTTTTGCTTTCTTTAAGCAGGAAAGTGATTTTTTTTGTGTAGGTTTGCAAATATAAATATTCAGAAAATATGAAATATCTCGTTTCTTTTATGGCAATGGTGGTCTTGAACAGTCTATCCATTTGGGCTTCATCCGAAAAGGAAGTCACAATAAAGTTGATTGAAACCAGTGATGTACATGGAAATTATTTTCCGTATAATTTTATAGAACGGAAAGACGGTAAAGGCGGACTGGCGCATGTGCATACTTTCGTCGAGGAACAGCGCAAGCAGTATGGCGATAATGTGATTCTGGTAGATAACGGAGATATTTTGCAGGGACAGCCGATTGCTTATTACTATAACTATATTGACACGGTTTCCAAACATGTTACGGCCGACATGATGAATTTCATGGGTTATGATGTGGCCAATATGGGAAATCATGATGTGGAGACAGGACATGCGGTGTACGACCGTTGGGTGGCCGATTGTGCTTTCCCGGTGCTGGGGGCGAATATTGTCCGTACGGATACGGGTGAGCCTTACCTCAAACCTTACCAGATTCTGGAGCGCGACGGTGTACGCATTGCCATACTCGGAATGATTACACCTGCCATCCCGGCATGGTTGCCGGAACGCCTGTGGAGCGGACTTCGTTTTGAGGATTTGGAAAGCAGTGCCCGCAAGTGGGTACAGGTGATACGCGAGAAAGAGCATCCGGATGTGCTGGTGGGCTTGTTTCATGCCGGGCTTGACGGAGCCGATTTGGATGGCATGGTAGAGAATGGCTCGCAGGCAACAGCTGTGAATGTACCGGGCTTTGATGTTGTGCTTATCGGGCACGACCACGCACGGCTGAATAAGAAGATGCTGAACGTTGCCGGTGATTCGGTACTGGTTATCGACCCGGCCAATGCGGCCCGTGTGGTATCGGATGTAACGATTAAGGTAACCAAGCAAGACGGCAAAGTAGTCCGCAAGCAAATCAGCGGACAACTGACGGATGTGACTGCCTATCCGCAGAGTGAAGCTTTTCTGAAAGCGTTTCAGCCGGCTTATCAGGCTACGCTGGATTTTGTTTCACGCAAGATAGGCAGTATCAATGAAACGATTACATCGAAAGATGCCTTTTTCGGTCCGTCGGCATTTATCGACCTGATACATCAGTTGCAGCTGGACTTGACGGGGGCTGATGTTTCGTTTTGTGCGCCGCTTTCTATGTATGCCGAAATTAAAAAGGGAGATATCTACGTCAGCGATATGTTCAACTTGTATAAGTTTGAAAACATGCTGTATACGATGGAACTGATGGGAAAGGAAATCAAGAATTTTCTGGAAATGTCGTATGCTTTGTGGACAAATCAGATGAAATCGCCGGACGACCGTCTCTTGCTTTTCAGTGATGACCCTGAAAACAAATATATCTTCAAGAACTTCAGTTTCAACTTCGATTCGGCTGCTGGTATCATTTACACAGTGGACGTAACCCGTCCTGAAGGAGAGAAGATTACCATCCAGTCGATGGCCGACGGAAGTCCGTTCCAGCCGGAAAAAGTATATAAAGTGGCTGTAAATTCCTATCGTGGTAACGGTGGTGGCAATTTATTGACAAAAGGAGCCGGAATTCCGAAGGAAGATTTGGCAAAACGTATTATTTTTGCAACCGATAAGGATTTGCGTTTCTATTTGATGAAGCGTATTGAAGAAGTGAAGGTGCTCGACCCTAAACCTCTTAATCAGTGGAAGATGATTCCAGAGGAATGGACCGTGCCTGCTGCCCGTCGTGACTACGACTTCCTTTTCAATCGAAACAAATAATATACTTATATAATAAGGATTGCGAGTGCAACATAAACTGAAGAAATACATCCATCTGCCGGGACTCTTTCTGTTGAGTCTCTTTATGACGTATCAGGCATGCATCATTATGTTTGCCCACGTGCATATTGTGAACGGCGTGATGCTGGTGCACTCGCATCCTTTCAGTCAACAGCATAATCACTCCGAAGGACAGACGCTGGTACTGCATCATTTAAGTACCTATCATTCGTTGGAGGCAAGCCCTTCTTTTGCCCTGTCTGTTCCTGCTTTCTTTTTAATAGCCGTCTTTTTTATAGCAGCCTGTCAGCGTGTGGTGCTGAGGCCTGCTGTCGGGCTTTATTTACGTGCCCCACCGGTTCTTCTGTAATATTTCTTATAATCAACTTTTGTGCAGGCAGGCTTTTCTAAAAAGTTTGTTTGCCCGTTTGTGATGTACTTAATTTACAGATTTGGCATGTAAGGTGGCCGGATAAGGTGTATCCGGGCATTGCCTCTTTGCATGCATTTTTTACAGAAGAATAATATCAGATGAAATCTACTATTTATAATTTGCTGACAATCCTTTCTTTGTCGGCAGTTCCGGCGTGTGCATTCGCCAACAACAACAATATAGTTTATAATAATAACAACCAACCGGTGAAAGAGGGGAATGTTATAGCCGGTCATGTAATTGAAAAAGGCAGCGAGCAGGGAATTCCTTATGCTGCCGTGCTGATTGTAGAAAGTGGTGAGGGTACGGTAACCGATGCCGAAGGTTATTTCCGCTTTAAGAAAGTTTCCGAAGGTAAGTATACGATTAAGGTGCAGGTGATGGGATATACCACACAGACCAAGGAGGTTACCGTAAGCAAGGACTTTACCGTGGACATGCATTTTGTGATGGAAGAAGAAAGCTTCATTACCGATGAGGTGGTAGTATCGGCCAACCGTAACGAAACAAGCCGTAAGGTGGCTCCGGTAGTGGTAAATGTGATGAGCAGCCGTCTGTTCGAAACCGTCAATTCGACCGATTTGGCCAAATCGTTGAATTATCAGTCGGGATTGCGTGTGGAGAACAACTGCCAGAACTGTGGTTTTCCGCAGGTACGTATCAATGGTCTGGAAGGGCCTTATTCGCAAATATTGATTAACAGCCGTCCGGTGATGAGTGCGCTTTCGGGTGTATATGGACTGGAGCAGATTCCGGTGAATATGATTGAGCGTGTAGAGGTAGTCCGTGGTGGTGGCTCGGCTTTGTTTGGAGCTAATGCTGTAGGGGGAACCATCAATATTATTACTAAGGACCCTGTGAGCAATTCTTTCCAGGTATCGTCTACCATGTCCAGCCTGAATGCCAAAGTGTGGGAACAATACGTTGGAGCCAATGCTTCTTTGGTTTCATCGGACAATTCTTATGGAATCGCAGTGTACCAGTCGTACCGCAACCGTAATCCGTATGATGCTGATAGCGACGGATTCTCAGAATTGGGAAAGCTCAATATGAATACGTTTGGCTTGCGTGCTTACTATCGTCCTACACAATTCAGTCGCCTGAGTCTGGAGTACCATACCACCAATGAATTCCGTCGCGGTGGAAATAAATTCGACTTGCAGCCCCATGAAACAGATATTACTGAGCAGACGAAACATATCATTAACAGTGGAGGACTGACCTATGATATGTTCTTCAAGGAATATAAGCATAAGTTGTCTTTGTACGGTTCTGTACAGCATACTGACCGCAACAGTTATTATGGTGCGAAACAGGATGCCAATGCTTATGGTAAGACATACGACTTGACAGCCGTAACCGGTGCCATGTATGTAGGTAATATGGACCAGTGTTTCTTTGCACCGGCTACCTTTACCGGAGGTATCGAGTACCAGCATAATAAGTTGCACGATGTAATGACCGGCTATCAGCGTGACTTGACGCAGGAGGTAAACATTGCCAGCGGATTTGCTCAGAACGAGTGGAAGATGGAATATTTCACCTTGTTGGCTGGCTTTCGTCTGGACAAGCATAACTTGGTGGATAATGTGATATTCAGCCCTCGTATCAATGCCCTCTGGAAACCGTCGGACAAGTTGCAGGGACGTCTTACGTGGTCAACCGGATTCCGTGCTCCACAGGCGTACGATGAAGATTTGCACGTAGCAGCAGTAGGGGGTGAGGCGATGCTGATTCGTCTTTCAGAAGGTCTGAAACCGGAAAAGTCAAACAGTTTCAGCGGTTCGGTAGATTGGTCGTTCAATTTCGGACATTTCCAGTCGAATCTGTTGATTGAAGGATTCTATACTGCATTGAATGATGTGTTCTATCTTGAGGCATTGGGCAACGATCCTGTTACGGGTGCACAGATACAGGAACGCCGCAACGGTAACGGGGCACGTGTATATGGAGCCAATATCGACTATAAAATAGCGCATGGCCGTGAAGCACAGTTGCAGCTGGGATTTACCATGCAGCGCAGCCGTTATACAGAAGCCCTGAAGTGGTCGGACGATCCGGATGTCGCACCTATCAAGAACATGACACGTACTCCCGATTACTACGGCTACTTTACCTTTACATCAGCTCCGCTTAAGAATTTTGATTTCTCGTTGTCTGGAGTATATACCGGAAAAATGTATGTACCTCACTTTGCCGGTTATATCGAAAAAGACCGTCTGGAACGTACACCGGACTTTATGGACTTTAACCTGAAGCTGAACTATACATTTGTATTGAACGACCATCTGAAGTTGCAACTTAACGGAGGAGTGCAGAACATCTTCAATGCATACCAGAAAGACCTTGATAAGGGAGCAGACCGTGACTCGAAATATTTCTACGGGCCAACTCAGCCACGTACTTATTTTGTAGGAATCAAGTTCTTTAACTGATTGACATAACTATTATTTTAAGGTTGAATCTTCTTCTTACTCTTTTATTAGGGTAGGGAGAAGATTCTTTTTTTTGTTGATAAATCAAAAGTAACTATAATATAAGTTTAATAAGTAAATATTATTTGTATATTTACTCGTAATTACAGAAAAAGATTTATATTTGCACTCAGATAAGAAAAAATATTTAGGTGTTTACTGCTTGTTATTTTAAATAACTTTATTTTATATTTAGTTGTTATATTGATGGTTGGGAAGTACAAATACAGCTAATCGAGAAAAAGTGTTGAAGTGTTGGACAGAGCTTAGTTCTAGGGATAAAATTAAGTTTCTGTCCAACACTTCGTTTTTAGATACTGCTTTGGCGGATAATGTCCATTAAAATCGGCTTCATACCTCCGACGAAACATTCTACGGCAATGACCATCAAGATAAGTCCCATCAAACGCATCATGACGTTATTTCCGGTTTCGCCTATTACTTTGACCAGTCGGGTAGAGAGACGGAGTATTATATAGGTAAGGATATATACAATGGCAATCACAGCCACCATCGTAAGCTTTAACTGCCAGGTTCTGGCATCGTCCATCAGGATAATTCCATTGGCAATTGCTCCAGGACCACACAGCATCGGGATGGAAAGCGGAGTGATTGAGATGTCATCGGCATATGTCTTGATTTCTTCGTCTTTCAGTTTGGTGTTGGTGTATCGTGCCTGAAGCATGTCATAGCCAATTTTCAGGATGATAATACCGGCAGCAATGCGGAATCCGTTTGTAGAAATTCCGAAGAATTTGAAGAGGAACTGTCCGCAGAAAGTAAAGCAGATTAGGATGATAAATGAAATTACGGTAGCTCGTTTGACAATGTGGCGTCGCTCTTTTTCATCAAGTCCGTTTGTCATTGTCAAGAAGACAGGCATCGTTCCCAGTGGGTTGGTCAGTGTAAAGAAGGATGTAAAGCATAAAAGCGCAAAAGGTACAATCGTATCCATATTATAGAGGATTAAAAATGAAATATTCCTTTAAATTGTCAATGTATAGCAAACTTACAAAAAAAATATCAAATGGGGTAAGTGTGGTGGAATTTTATGTTGAAATGAAGAAAATAGATAGGCATAAAATAGTAGAAGCATCTCACATTGAATTATGAGACGGCCTCTTATTTCTAACAACACTAGAGCCGAAACCGGGACTCGAACCCGGGACCTACGCATTACGAATGCGTTGCTCTACCAGCTGAGCTATTTCGGCTTGTTTTCTGAAAGCGGTACAAAGGTAATTATTTTTTTGAATATAGGAACACTTTTACTTTCTTTTTTATAGGAAAATCATTCGGAAACCGTAAAAGTGTTCCTTGGCTATGCTTTATCAGAATTCGAATTTTTCCAATTTCATGCTGGCAAGTGACTGTATTTTAGGAACTAGTGTTGTAAAGTGAGAAGCCTGTTCGTGTGCCGACAGTGAAGCTTCATCTTTCCAGGTTTCGCAGATTAAAAGTACATCTTTTCTTGTAGAGCTTTCGAATACATCATAAGCAATGCATCCATTATCTTTTAGAGAAGCTGCTACCAGTTCTTTTGCTGCGTTCAAAACTTCATTTTTCTTGTCTTCAGATACCTGAATAAATACATTTAATCTAATCATATGTTTTAGTTTTAAAGTGTTGATGAAAAAAAATCGCCGTTACCTCCTTTTAAGGCTGTAACGACGATTCTTTATATTTACCATTCTACAAATTTTCCTTTAGCTTTGCGTTCTTCCAATAACTGTTTTAAGCGTTTGTTTTTGGAAGTCGCTATGTATTTTCGTCCGAAGATATTCGGAATCGCAACTCCGATGGCAATACACATGATAACCAGTCCTGATACGATACCGCTTTCCAAAGCTTTCATCAGAGGGGTTACTTGTGTCTGCACATTTACATTGATAAGACCGAACAACATGCGGTACATCAATACTCCGGGAATCATCGGGATAACCGAAGGAATAGTCAGTACGTGGTTCGGAACGTGGAACCAGTGAACTGCCTTGATGGCTATCAAGCTGACTACTACTGCACCTGAGAATGAGCCGATTACGAGTCCCATATCCAAACCAATATTGTTGGTGCTTGGACCTAAATTGACAAAGTTACGTGTACATACGGCTATGATACCACCGATGGCTACTACCCATAACAGACGGCGTGGAATATTGAAAATCATGGAGAAACCCATTGCTGATATGGCAGCAGCAATCGCATATTCCCAATAACTGTGGTGAGGTACCATACTGATGGTTGGGAAAAAGTCATCGATCGAACAGATTTTTACAGCGAAGGCTATACCGAATGCCATGGCTGACACCATGAGTAGTGTATTTACGGCTCGGACAATACCAACTTGGATATAATTGTCCATCATATCGTCCACAAAGTTGATAAGAGGTACTCCCGGGACAATAAACAGGGCACATGCCAATAAAGGATGCCACGGGGTACTGGTCCATTCGGCTGGGAGGAAGGTGCTTGCCCAGGCAATCATGGTAGCTACAAAAGCAGCGATTGCTATACCCATATAGTGATTTAAGCCAGATTCATTGCAGTGTGCACGTACACGCATACCGATGATGGCAGCAATAGATGCATAGAGGAATGCCATCCAGTCGCAACCGAACTGAATACAGAATCCACCGCAGGCAAATCCGGCTCCGATAGCTACCTGCCAAGGGGTGTAATTTCTTTTTCTGATGCGGATTTCTTCCAGTTCCTGTTCGTACTGGTCTAACGTGTAGTCGTTTTCAAGCGCTTTCCAGGAAAGTTTACTTACAGCCGAAATTGCTGTCATGTTTACTCCATGACTTTCAATGCGCTGGAATTTCGTAAAAGAGTAATCACCGTCACTGACGTTTACCATCAGCATGGTAAAGCTTACATTGATGTGTAATTTGTCTTCTGCAATACCCAGAAAGGCGGCTGTGCGCTTCATGTTTCTTACCACTCTATTGGTATCTGCCAAACTTTCCACTAAAAGTTTTCCTGTATGAAGCAACAAGTCCACCCGGCGGTGTAATTGCTGATTGTCTGCTTTTGCTCTTGCTTCCGAATGTTTCTCCATTTTATAAAACGTATAAATTCATCTTAAAAAAAACGGTTGCAAAATTACGAAAAAAATATATACCAGCAGTGAATTAAATAAATATTAATAATTGTTATTGTTTTCTCCAAAAGTCTGGGAAGCACATCAATAATACGGCGTAGATTTCCAAACGTCCTATGAGCATCAGGAATGATGCGATCCATTTGGCTGCATCAGGCAATGCATTCCATGAATAGGCAGGGCCGTAAATACCTAATGCAGGTCCTACGTTACCTAAGCTGGAAATTACGACACTGACAGCTTCCATAAAGTCAACTCCTACTGTCATGAGCAATACCCAACCAACCAGCACAATGGCGATGTATACAGCAAAAAAGGTGGTAACTCCGCTTACCAGAGAAGAAGAAATAACCTGTCCGTTTACACGTACCGGGATAACGGCATTGGGGTGGAGCAGACGTTTCATGCTGTTTTGGATGTTACGTGCCATAATCATAACACGCATGCTTTTTACGCCTCCACATGTCGAACCTGTACAACCTCCGGCTGTCATGACGAATAACAGCAGTGTCCAGGTAAATGGAGGCCAAAGCATATAGTCAGCTGTAGCAAATCCACAGGAAGTCTGACAGGTGACTACCTGAAAGAATGCCAGGCGGAATGCTTTCTCCAGATTCATTTGGTCGGTGACCATCAAAGATGCAGTAATGATTATCGTAACAGTGAAAACCACAGAAAGGAACCACTTCACTTCATCATCCTTCAGGATACGAAGGCTGCGCTTCTTTACACACATGAAATAAAGGGAGAAGTTGATACTTGACAGCAACATAAAGATAGCGACTACATATTCTATATAAGGAGAATTCCAGTGTGCAATACTATCCTGTTTGGTAGAATACCCGCCTGTAGCCGTTGTTGTGAAAGAATGGCATATCGCATCAAACATAGACATACCTCCACAATACAGCAGGATAACTTCGGTGATGGTCAGTACCAGATAAACGCCCCACAATACTTTTGCCATCATTCCGATTTTAGGGTGTATCTTATCATGCTTTACTCCTGTAGATTCAGCAGATACCAATTGCATGTTGCCTACACCAAATATCGGTAGAATAGCTATGGTGAACAAGACAATTCCTAATCCGCCAATCCATTGTGTAAGACTGCGCCAGAAAAGCATACCGTGTGAAAGCGATTCTATGTCATCCAGAATTGTAGCACCGGTCGTGGTAAATCCTGACATGGTTTCGAAAAAAGCATTGGTTACCCCATCGATGGATTTGCTGAAAAGAAAGGGCAGCATGCCAAATACAGAAAATAGCAACCATGAGGCACTGACGATGATGTAACCGTCGCGCCGGCCTAATTGTCGGTTGGCTCCTCTTCCAAATAATAAAAATAAAGAAGCAGCTCCTGCATTAATAAGGATACTGTATAAAAAGAAGATAGCATCCTGCTCGTTATGGTAAAGTGATACTCCTGCGCAAATCAGGAACATACCGGCCTCGATACAAAGCAGCAGTCCCAGCACATTAAATATCATTTTGCGGTTTATAAAGTTGTTGCGTCTATTTTCAATGGTTAGATTACTAGCTATTTGCTCCATAATTCTAAAATTTTTCCGTGCAAAGATATTCTTTATTTCTTGTTGTACAAAAGATAATGTATAGTTATGTGTGTTTTATTACCTTGGAGTATGAATCATAAAAGTGAATTCAGGGCTTTGCTATACTTTTTTTTAACGAATCCTGTTCCTGGTATTTTCTTGATTCTTACTATCTTTGCATTAGTTTTTAAAGAAACGTCAGTTTGTTATGGTGCATTGTGAAATAATTTATGAGGTTTTGTAGAAAAATTCTACAGTTTGTGTTGAGCTCTTTCCACATTCTCTACATACTTTTGTGGTGTCTTTATTCTTTATTGTTTGATTTTCAGTGCTATTGCTCTTTTCCTGAAACTTGGTACGCTATTTGGATGTCTTCTATTGGCATCTAATATTTCTAACTTTTATTTTTATGAAGAAACGATTCCTTACTCCGAAAGAATTCAAGTTTAAAAGAAAACAGTTCATTTCTGCTTTAGTCCTGGTGGCTTTAGTCGTTGTAGTTTATTTTGTAGTATCCAACCGTCCTGCTCCAGCGCCTGAGGCTCCTATCGTATCGGCAGAGCCCGTTCAGCAGAAAGATGTTGAAATATATGGCGATTATGTGGGACGCATCGGAGCACAGCAGTTTGTGGAAGTACGTGCTCGTGTAGAAGGCTTCCTGGAACAAATGTTATTCGAAGAAGGTACGTATGTACAGCGTAATCAGGTTTTGTTTGTGATAAATCAGGATCAGTATCGTGCCAAGGCTGACAAGGTGCGCGCCCAACTTAAAAAAGATGAAGCGCAGGCTAGAAAGGCTGAACGTGACTTAGCACGTATCCGTCCTTTGTATGAGCAGAATGCTGCCAGCCAGCTTGACCTGGACAATGCGGTTGCAGCATACGAAACTGCTGTAGCAAGTGTGGGCATGAGTCAGGCCGACCTTGAACAGGCTGAACAGGAATTGGGATATACCATTGTCCGTTCTCCGATTTCCGGACATATCAGTGAACGTCTGGTCGACTTGGGTACGCTGGTTGGTAGCAGCGGAAAGTCTTTGTTGGCTACTATCGTAAAGAGTGATACCGTTCAGGTTGACTTCAGTATGACAGCATTGGACTATCTGAAGAGTAAGGAACGTAACGTTACTTTCGGTCAGAAAGATTCTACACGTTCTTGGCAGCCTACCGTTACTGTTACTTTGCCGGATAATAGTATATATAAGTATAAGGGGCTTGTTGATTTTGCATCTCCCCAGGTAAATCCTAAAACAGGTACATTCCAGGTGCGTGCAGAACTTCCTAATCCAGAACATGTGTTGTTGCCGGGACAGTTTACCAAAGTAAAAGTCTTGCTGGATGTGCGCGAACAGGCTACTGTCGTACCTCAGAAAGCACTGATTATTGAAAAGGGTGGAGCTTATATTTTTGTAGTTCGCCGAGATTCTGTTGCCGAGAAACGTTTCATCGAACTTGGACCTGAGTTCCAGAATGATGTAGTCGTAGAACGTGGTTTGGCTCCCGGAGAGATGATTGTATCAGAAGGTTACCACAAACTGACACCGGGTATCAAGGTGCGCCTGTCTGCTACAAAGAGTGAAGAGAAAAAGGATTAACATAACCCTAAAACCTTGTGACACATGAAAGTGAGTTTTTTTATTGACAGGCCCGTATTTTCGGCTGTCATCTCCATACTTATTGTCATAGTAGGTATCATTGGTCTGATGATGCTTCCTATCGACCAATATCCGCAAATCACACCGCCGGTGGTGAAAATCAGCGCTTCTTATCCGGGAGCAAGTGCCGTAACGGTATCTCAGGCTGTAGCTACGCCTATCGAGCAGGAGTTGAACGGTACACCGGGAATGATCTACATGGAGTCTAACAGCTCCAACTCGGGTGGCTTCTCAGCAACTGTTACCTTTGATATTTCTGCCGACCCGGACTTGGCTGCTGTAGAAATTCAGAACCGTATCAAGTTGGCCGAATCACGTCTGCCGGCCGAGGTAATCCAGAACGGTATTTCTGTAGAAAAGCAGGCACCCAGCCAGCTGATGACAATCTGTCTTACCTCGGATGATCCGAAGTTTGATGAAATCTATCTGAGTAACTTTGCTACCTTGAATGTGATTGACCTGTTGCGCCGTATTCCGGGAGTAGGCCGTATCTCCAATGTGGGTGGCCGTTATTATGCGATGCAAATCTGGGTGGACCCGGCTAAGCTGGCAAACTTCGGATTGACAATCCAGGATTTGCAGTCGGCTTTGAAAGACCAGAACCGTGAGTCTGCAGCCGGTGTTTTGGGACAGCAACCTGTTACCGGACTTGATATCACTATTCCTATCACAGCTCAGGGACGTCTTTCTACTGCTGCTCAGTTTGAAGAAATCGTACTTCGCGCTAATCCTGACGGTTCTATTATCCGTTTGCGCGATGTAGCCCGTGTATCGCTTGAGGCATCATCCTATACGACTGAAAGTGGTATCAATGGAGGTAATGCTGCCGTATTGGGTATCTACATGCTTCCGGGTGCCAATGCTATGGAAGTAGCCGATAACGTGAAAAAGGCGATGGAGGAAATCAGCCGGAACTTCCCGGAAGGTTTGGAATACAACATTCCTTTCGATATGACGACTTATATTTCCGAGTCTATTCACGAAGTATATAAGACATTGTTCGAAGCACTTGTACTGGTTATCATTGTGGTGTTCCTTTCTTTGCAGAACTGGCGTGCTACACTGATTCCGGTTGTGGCAGTACCTATTTCGTTGATTGGTACATTCGGTTTCATGCTGATATTCGGTTTCTCACTGAATATGCTGACGCTTTTAGGACTTGTACTGGCCATCGGTATCGTTGTGGACGATGCCATTGTGGTGGTCGAGAATGTGGAGCGTATCATGGAAGAAGAAAAACTCAGTCCGTACGAGGCGACCAAGAAAGCCATGGAAGGACTGGTTGGAGCCATCATTGCGACATCTTTGGTATTGGCAGCCGTGTTCGTACCTGTAAGCTTCCTGGCCGGTATCACAGGACAGTTGTACCGTCAGTTTACGGTGACTATCGTTGTATCCGTATTGCTTTCAACAGTTGTAGCGCTTACGTTGAGTCCGGTAATGTGTTCACTCATATTGAAACCCGAAGACCCCAATAAACCTAAGAACAGAGTCTTTACGCGCATTAATCATTGGTTGAATGTAGGAAACGGCAAATATGTGCAGTTTATCCGTGGTGTTGTGAAAAACCCCAGACGCGTTATTGCCGGTTTTGGTATGGTGATTGTATTCATCTTTGTGTTCCACCGTGTGGTTCCTACCAGCTTCCTTCCTATTGAAGACCAGGGATACTTTACCGTGGAATTGGAATTGCCCGAAAGTGCTACATTGGAGCGTACACGTGTTGTAACCGACCGTGCCGTAGATTTTCTGGTAAAACATCCAGCTGTAGCTTATGTACAGAATGTAACGGGTAGTAGTCCGCGTGTAGGTAGCAGTCAGGCACGAAGTCAGCTTACCGTAATTCTTAAGGAATGGACGGAACGTGATGATACGACTATTGACCGCATTATGGAAGAAGTACAGAACGAGATGAAAGAATATCCTGAATGTAAAGTCTTCCTGTCTACACCACCGGTGATTCCGGGATTGGGTACAGCCGGAGGTTTCGAAATGCAGCTTGAAGCCCGTGGTGAAGCCACATTCGACGATCTGGTACGTGCTACCGATACGTTGATGTATTATGCTTCCCAGCGTAAGGAGATGGCCGGATTGTCTTCTTCTTTGCAGGCCGAAATTCCGCAGCTTTATTTCGATGTAGACCGTGATAAGGTAAAACTGGCAGGTGTTCCGATGGCCGATGTATTTTCAACCATGAAAGCTTATACCGGATCTGTTTACGTGAACGACTTCAACATGTTCAACCGTATTTACCGTGTATACATTCAGGCCGAAGCACCCTATCGTGAGCATCGTGACAATATCGGACTGTACTTTGTAAAAGGAAGCGATGGCGATATGATGCCGCTTACCGCACTGGGTACTACCGATTATACCACCGGTCCGGGTAGTATTAAACGCTTCAACATGTTTAACTCGGCCGTTATCCGTGGTACTGCAGCAAACGGTGCCAGCTCCGGTCAGGTAATGGAGATACTGGAACAGATTGCCCGCGAGAAACTGCCCGATAATATCGGTGTAGAATGGAGTGGTCTTTCCTATCAGGAGAAAAAGGCAGGAGGACAGACAGGTATTATTCTTTCGCTGGTATTCCTCTTTGTATTCCTCTTCCTTGCCGCTTTGTACGAAAGCTGGAGTATTCCTATTGCCGTATTGATTTCATTGCCGGTTGCCGTATTGGGTGCGTATGCCGGTGTTGCCATCTGCGGATTGGAGAACGATACTTATTTCCAGATTGGTCTGGTAATGTTGATCGGTCTGGCTGCCAAGAATGCCATCCTTATTGTTGAGTTTGCCAAAGAAGAAGTCGATAAGGGACGCGACATCGTTGAGGCTGCTATCCATGCTTCCCAATTACGTTTCCGCCCTATCCTGATGACCTCACTGGCCTTCATCCTGGGTATGCTTCCTATGGTGATTGCTACCGGTCCGGGTTCAGCCAGCCGTCAGGCTATTGGTACAGGTGTCTTCTTCGGTATGTTGGTAGCTGTGACAATCGGTATTGTTTTGGTACCTTTCTTCTTTGTGTTGATTTACAAGGCTAAAAATAAGTTGAATACTAAACGTGCATAACATTTTATATTATGAAGAAACGTAGCTTCGTATATATCTATTATATACTCACCCTTGTAGGCGCTGCCACATTGCTGGGCAGTTGCCAGTTGGGTAAACATTACACACGTCCCGAATTGCCGCTGCCTGCCCGGCTGGACACGATGGGTACGGACAGTACTTCGCTGGCCGACTACTCCTGGGAGCAGCTCTATACCGACACCACGTTGCAGAGCCTTATCCGCAAAACGTTGAACTATAACAAGGATATGCTCATCGCTGCAGCCCGTGTGAAAGAACTGGCAGCCATGAAGCGTATTGATTACGCCAATATGTTTCCGGCACTGGGTCTGAAAGTATATGGTGAAAAAGAAGGAACCGATGAAAACGGTACGCACTATAAACCCAGTGATGATTTTTATTTGAAACTCGGAATTACCTGGGAGCTCGACCTTTGGGGAAACCTGCGTTGGGCACGCGATAAGAGTCTGGCCGAGTTTATGGGTTCTATCGAAAACCAGCGGGCACTGAAGATGAGTATGATTGCGCAGGTGGCACAGTCGTATTTCGAGCTGGTAGCTTTGGATAACGAACTTTCTATCGTACGCCAGACCGTGAATGCACGTCGGGAAAGCTTGCACTTGGCACGCATCCGTTTCGAAGGCGGTCTGACCAATGAAACTGCTTTCCGTCAGGCGCAAGTGGAATTGGCACGTACTGTGACGCTGGTCCCGGATTTGGAGAAGAAAATTGCAGTGAAGGAAAACGAGATAGCCTTTATGACAGGTGAGTTTTCTTATCACGTGTCACGTTCAAAACTGCCTGAAGATGTAGTTTTGCCGGATACGTTGCCGGTGGGACTTCCTTCCACTTTGCTTGAGCGCCGTCCGGATGTCCGTCAGGCAGAGCAGAGCCTGATTGCAGCTAATGCGGCTGTGGGAATAGCCTATACCAATATGTTCCCTCGTCTGACACTTACAGCCAACTACGGTCGTGAAAGTACCGATCTTTCCAATATGTTGCAGTCGCCTTATCATTTCTTGAGCGGAACACTGTTGACACCGATATTTGCCATGGGTAAGAACCGTGCTATGCTGAAAGCGAAGAAAGCAGCCTACGAACAAGCCGTGTATTCTTACGAAAAAGTGGTGCTGAATGCCTTCAAGGAAGCCCGTAACGCCATTGTAGAATTCAATAAAACCAAAGAAATCTACAACAGCCGCAAGCTTCTGGAGAAATCTTCAAAGAGTGCCTTGGATTTGGCCGAATTGCAGTATATTAACGGTGTAATCGGTTATATGGACTTGCTCGATGCCCAGCGTAGTTATCTGGATGCCCAGATTGGTCTGAGCAATGCTGTCCGCGACAAGCAGCTCACCATGATAAACCTTTATAAAGCCCTTGGCGGAGGCTGGCAGGAATAATTTTAATTAGAAAAATAAGTCATAAAAAAACGCTTCAGCGGAGAAGTCTCCAGCTGAAGCGTTTTTTTATATGGTTTCTGTTTACGAGTGTTTTTGCAAGTTCCGAAGAAAAATATCAGCCTGTTGCAATGTCTCCGGTTTGCCAATATCAATCAGCTGAATATTTTCGCACAGATACCCTCCAAGCAAAAGTTTGTCGCAGTGTTGCAGATAGAAATCCATGATAGGAAACTTACCATCCCACGGTCCGGTCATTTCCCGGAAAATATCCGGTGACATGACGTGTATGCCACTGAAAGCATATTTGCGGTGAATAGCTTCGTCGACTGTAAATCCGGAAGGCTTGGTCTCACCGGTACTTTCGTTCACCCATCCACACAGTCTGTCCGTATTGTCGAACAGTAAATAGCGCGATGTCTTGCGCTTGCTTGCTACCAGCGTTGCTGTATGGTTGCTGTGGCAGTGATATTCGTACACTTTCCGCAAATCCGTGTCCGAGAGAATATCTACGTTGTGCACCAGAAAAGGTTCGTTTCCTTCCAGCAAAGCCCTGGCATGCTTGATTCCTCCTCCCGTATCCAGCAGCTCTTTCCGTTCGTCACTTATCTGAATACGAATACCGAAATTCTGTCTGGCCTTTAAAAAATCAATAATCTGTTCGCCAAAGTGATGGATATTCACCACGATATCTGTAAATCCTGCATCTTTCAGCTTCAGGATAACATGCTCCAGCATGGGCGTGCCAATCACCGGTACAAGCGCTTTAGGCATACTGTCGGTAAGCGGTTTCAGCCGTGTTCCCAGTCCGGCTGCAAATAACATTGCTTTCATACGTCTTTAGGGTTATAGTGCATTAAAAACTTCGCTGATATGCTGTTCCCGGTGTTCCAGTTCCACCCGGATACCGTATTTCTTATGCAGATGTTCAGCCACATGCTGTGCCGAATAGACAGAACGATGCTGTCCGCCTGTGCATCCGAAGCAGACCATCAGATGTGTAAAACCACGTTTCAGATAACGTTCTACCGAAGCATCCACCAGCGCATCCACATGTTGCAGAAAAGTTGTAATTTCACCGTCCTCTTCCAGAAAACGGATAACCGCTCCATCCCGTCCCGTCAGTGCCTTGTATGCATCATAGCGGCCGGGATTATGGACAGCCCGGCAGTCGAATACAAAACCGCCGCCATTATCCGTCTTGTCCTGTGGGATACCCTTACGATACGAGAAACTCATCACCGTAACCGTCAGCTTTTTCCGGTTCAGGGCGGCGGCAAACTGCGGCAGCCGGCACAAATCCAGCAGAAGCTTGTTCAAGTAGGGATATTCCTCGAACGGCTGCTCCAATAAAGCCGCCAGATTGGCAATGGCAAAAGGTACACTTTCAATGAAATGCTGCTTCCGCTCGAAATATCCTCTGAAACCGTATGCTCCCAATACTTGCAACGTGCGGAACAATACAAAGTGGCGCAAAGTCTGACGGAACTCTTCGCTGCCAATCGCCTGATAAGGCTGTAAGGCATTCAGATATACATCAATCAGCCTTTCGCGTAAATCCTGAGGCAGGTTTGCCTTGGCTTGCCACAAGAACGAAGCCACATCGTAGTAGAACGGACCTTTTCTTCCTCCCTGGAAGTCAATGAAAAAAGGTTTCCCATTGCTGAGCATCACGTTCCGGCTCTGGAAATCGCGATACATAAAACAGTCTGACGGAACCAGCAGCAATTTGTCGGCCATCCGTTCAAAATCATTTTCCAGCTCCTCTTCCTGAAATTCAAAACCGCTTCTTTTCAGAAAACAATACTTAAAATAGTTCAGGTCCCAAAGCACAGAACGGCGGTTGAAACAACACGTCGGGTAGCATACCCCATAATCCATTCCGTCATTTCCCTTAAACTGAAAATCCGGCAATAAGGCTATAGTCTGTTCCAGCAGATTGATTTCTACGTTACTGAAGTTTCCGTTGGTACGTCCCTGTTCGATAGCCTGGAACAGCGATACATCCCCCAAGTCCTCCTGGAGGTAACACATCCGGTCGTCCGATACCGCAAAAATTTCCGGAACATTCAGCCCCTGACTGCGGAAATGTCCGGCCATGTATAGAAAAGCCTTGTTTTCGGCCTCCGAAGTTCCGGCGACCCCAATCAGCGATTGCTTTCCCGTAAGCCGGAAATACCGGCGGTTAGACCCAGCCTGCGAAAGCTGGGTAATTTGTGCAGGCGCTTCGCCCACATAAGTCGTATAGAGTTCTTTCAGTTTTTCTTCCATATCTATTAAAGCTAAATGATTAATACATTAGGTAGCGGGCCCGCCGTTTCAGATAATTGTCCAGTTCGGCTTTCCAAGTCGCGCGTATCTGTGTCTCCGTTTTCCCTGCCAGTATAGCCTTCCGGACCTGGTCGGTACCCATGAGCAAGTCGAACCACTGCGGACGACTGAAAAAAGTCTTTTCCGGCATTTCCTTTTTCATCAGTTCGTAGAACATGTAGACATAATGCAAGGAGAAACCTTTGGGTGCCTCTACCTTCCTTAAGTCCAGACCGCAGCACTTCTGATTCTGGTGCAACGGATGCTTGTCGAATCCGGGCAGTGAAACCGGCGTAAAGCAATACGGCTGGCCCTTCAGTCCCGGAAGTCCCAGAACCTGAAAAGGCATACGGGTACCCCGTCCCACACTAACCGGAGTAGCCTCGAAAGCACACAGCGAAGGGTAGAGCGCGATACTCTGGTCGTTAGGCAGGTTAGGAGAGGGCTTGACCGGAAGCGAGTAGGGCTGTCCATGCTTCCATCCCTCTACCTTAATGACCGTGAGTTTGCACTGCTTTTTCCCTTTGAGCCATCCCTCGCCATTAATCATGGCAGCCAGTTCGCCCACCGTACAGCCATGCAGCAAAGGGATAGGCAGCATTCCCACGAAACTTTTAAACTTCGGTTGCAGCACCGGTCCGTCTACATAGTCGCAAGGATTGGGGCGGTCCAGTACCAGCAACTCCTTATTATTTTCGGCACAAGCCTCCATTACGTAAAACATCGTACTGATATACGTATAGAACCGTGCTCCCACATCCTGAATATCGAAAATCACTACATCCGTCTGCTGCAACTGCGCAGGAGTCGGTTTCTTGTTCTTTCCATACAGTGAAGTCACCGGTACACCCGTACGTACATCCCTGTGATTCTTCACCGTCTCACCCGCATCGGCATTTCCCCTGAATCCATGTTCGGGAGCAAAAATCTGAGAGATACGGACTCCGCTTTGGTACAATGTATCAAACAGGTGTGTCTGTCCCACGGTCGAAGTCTGGTTTACTACCAGCGCCACATTTTTCCCTTTCAGCATGGGTACCCACTTCTCCATCTGCTCGGCACCTGTACGTATCCGGCTGTTACCGTTGCTGGCTCCGGCTGTAAAAACCGTGATACTCCATAACACGATCCATAATAAGTTTCTGCATTTCATGTCTGTATAGAGTTTTTTTTAGTAAATTCGCACAAAAATAAGAAGAATACCTCTTTAAAACCAATTATCTGATGAAAATGAATGTACAGGCTGTAATCGATAAGTTCTATCCCGAGGAAAACGAACTGAAACATATCTTTATGTTACATAGCCGTAACGTAGCCGACAAGGCACTGGAACTGGCACACAAGCATCCCGAACTGAAGCTGGACCTTGATTTTGTAGAAGAAGCTGCCATGCTGCACGACATCGGTATCTTTCTGACCGATGCCCCCGACATTCACTGCCACGGTCCGCATCCCTACATCTGCCACGGTTATCTGGGAGCCGACCTGATGCGTGCCGAAGGCCTGCCGCGTCATGCCCTGGTATGCGAACGGCACACAGGAGCCGGCTTGTCCCTGCAGTCCATCATCAAGCGCGACCTTCCCATCCCGCACCGCGACATGCTTCCGGTATCTATGGAAGAGCAGCTGATATGCTTTGCCGACAAGTTTTTCTCGAAGACCAAGCTCAACCAGGAAAAGTCCATCGAGAAAGCCCTGAAGAGCATTTCCCGTCATGGAACCGAGGGCGTAGAGCGCTTTAACAATTGGTGCCGAATCTTCCTTTAATACTAAAAATGAATTAATTTCTGGAAGCACATCTTTTTTATTGGTGGATAATGCTTACCTTTGTGCACCAATTGTGTATATTTATTTTTAATATTGATGACGTCATTAAGAAAATCTACATATCTCTTTTTCCTGCTGATCGTGATAACGTTAGGTTTTTCCGTCTATGCGGAAGCCCAGCGTCCCAGACGTGCAGCATCCGGTCGGGGAAGAGCAAGGGTTGTCGATTCTTTGCAGCGGGATTCTATTCCTGCAGATTCTGTAGTTACCGACTCAGTAGCCGGTAAAAAACAACCCATTGATGCTCCCATTCAGTACGAAGCCAACGATTCTATTGTCTTTACGCAGGGAGGATATGCGCACCTGTTCGGTCAGGGAAAGGTCAACTATCAGCGTATTGAGCTACAGGCCGATGTCATAACCATGAATATGGACAGTAGTACGGTCTTTGCCCGTGGAGTTACCGATACAGCCGGCGTGGTTTCCGGTACTCCTGTTTTCAAGGACGGTGATACCCCTTATGAATCGCAGGTCATGCGCTACAACTTCAAGACCAAGAAAGGTTTTATCAACAATATTGTCACTCAGCAAGGTGAAGGATACGTGGTAAGTAAGGAGTCGAAGAAGGGAGCCAACGACGAGCTTTATCTTCGTCACGGTCAATACACCACTTGCGACAACCACGAACATCCGCACTTCTACCTGAAACTTTCGATGGCTAAGGTCCGTCCCAAAAAGAACGTTGTGTTCGGTCCTGCCCAGCTGGTAGTCGAGGATGTGCCTTTGCCCATTGCCGTACCTTTTGGTTTCTTTCCTTTCAGCAGCAGTTATTCATCCGGTTTCATCATGCCTACCTATGGTGATGAGTTGAACCGCGGTTTCTATCTGCGCGATGGAGGTTACTATTTTGCCATCAGTGACAAGATGGACCTCAAGGTACTGGGAGAAATCTTTACCAAAGGTTCGTGGGGCGTTTCGGCGCAGTCCAACTACAACAAGCGTTATAAGTACAGTGGTTCTTTCAACCTGAGTTACCTGGTGACAAAAACCGGTGAGAAGAACATGCCGGACTACTCTGTTTCGAAGGACTTCAAGATAAACTGGAGTCATCAGAAAGATTCGAAAGCCAATCCGAACAGTACCTTCTCGGCCAACGTAAACTTTGCAACCAGCAGTTACGACCGTTCCAGCTTGAGCAGTTTGTACGACCCTAGCCAGTATGCCAACAATACCAAGGCTTCCAGTGTGAGCTATTCACGTTCTTTCCCGTCTATCGGACTGAACCTGTCGAGTACGTTCAACATTACGCAGAACACACGCGACTCTTCGCTGAACATGACATTGCCCGACCTGAACATTACGTTGAACCGTATTTACCCGTTCAAGCGTAAGAATGCAGCAGGCGACCAGCGCTGGTACGAAAAGATTTCCTTCCAGTATACCGGTCACTTGACCAACAGTGTCGATACCAAGGATAACCTGTTGTTCAAGACTCCGTTCAGTAAATGGAAAAACGGTATGCAGCACACCATCCCGGTGAGTGCTACCTTTACGTTGTTCAAGTTCATCAACGTAGTGCCCAGCTTCAACTACACCGAACGCTGGTACACCCGTAAGGTGATGCAGAGCTACGACCCTACGCTGAACACTTCCGGCCATATACGTCGTGATACCATCAACGGTTTCAACCGCGTGTTCAATTACAATATGTCCTTGCAGATGAATACCAAACTCTATGGTATGTACAAGCCACTTTTTATGAAGAGCAAGGAGATACAGATCCGTCACGTGGCCACCCCGTCGGTAAGCTTTACTTATGCGCCCGACTTTGGAGCATCCCGTTACGGTTATTATGACACCTATACTTATACCGACGAATACGGTGAAGTACGTATGAAGGAATATTCACCTTACGAAGGAGCGACTTTTGGCGTGCCGGGTAAGGGTAAATCGGAAAGTATCAGCTTCTCGCTCGACAACAATGTCGAAATGAAGATGAAATCGGATAAGGACAGTACCGGTTACAAGAAAATCAGTCTGATAGACCAGCTCAGTGCCAACATGTCGTACAACCTGGCAGCCGTAGAAAAGCCGTGGAGTGACCTGAGCATGAACCTGCGTCTGAAACTGACCAAGAACTATACCTTCAATATGAACGCCAGCTTTGCTACCTACGCCTACGAGTTCGACGAACGTGGAAATGTAGTAGTAGGTAACCGCACCGAATGGTCGTACGGACGTTTCGGACGATTCCAGGGATATAGCGGTTCACTTTCTTACTCATTGAACAACGATACCTTCAAGAAACTTTTCGGCAAGAAAGATGACGATGATAAGAAGAAGGGAAAGAAAGGCGAAGAGGGTAGTGAAGAAGGTACCGATGAGCAGACTGAAGAAGGGCAAGAAGAGCAGCAGAATTCAGGTATGCGCAAGACCAAGAGTGCCGATATGGGCAGTGACGGCTATATGGCCTTCAAGATGCCCTGGTCCATCAACCTGAGTTACAGCTACAGCATTCGCGAAGACCGGACCAAGGATATCAATATCAAGCGCATGCGTTACCCATATTCGCTTACCCACTCGCTCAACGTTTCGGGTAACCTGAAGCTGGGAAGCCGCTGGAACATGAACTATTCTTCGGGTTACGACTTTACCACCAAGGAGATGTCAATGACTACGCTGAACATTACGCGTGACCTGCACTGTTTCACCATGTCTTGCGGTCTGGTGTTTGGTCCGTATACCTCTTATAACTTCAGTATCCGTGCTACATCTGCCATGCTGACCGATGCCCTGAAGTGGGATCAGCGAAGCAACACGGGTAGCCAGGTTACCTGGTATTGATTTAGCCTGATACATATAAAGCATAAAAAAGCGTTCTGGTATGCCTGAGCTCCAGAACGCTTTTTTTATGCTTTGTCGTTTTGTTTGTGATGTATAAATGTTAATCTTTACCACTCGATAGGTGTTTCGCCATTGGCCAGCAGATAATCGTTGGTCCGGCTGAAATGATGATTTCCGAAGAAACCGTTGTATGCCGATAAAGGCGAAGGATGCGCCGAGGTCAGTACCAGATGCCGGTTGCGGTCGATAAACGCACCCTTTTTCTGCGCATAGCTGCCCCACAGGATAAACACCAGATGTTCCCGGCGTTCTGCCAGCAGGCGAATGGCAGCATCCGTAAACTCCTCCCAGCCCTGTCGCTGGTGCGATCCCGCCTGATGCGCACGTACCGTCAGCGTAGCGTTCAGCATCAGTACTCCCTGATTGGCCCATCGGGTAAGGTTTCCTGTTGTCGGAATCGGGGCCCCCAGGTCATCGTGTATCTCCTTGAAGATATTCTGCAGCGAAGGCGGGAATTTCACCCCGTCGTTCACCGAGAAGCACAAGCCGTGCGCCTGTCCCGGTCCGTGGTACGGGTCCTGACCGATAATCACCACCTTCACTTTATCAAACGGACAAAGGTTGAACGCATTGAAAATCAGCTTCCCCGGTGGGTAAACCGTTCCCTGACGGTATTCATTCCGCACGAAATCCGTCAGCCGTTTAAAATAATCCTTTTCAAATTCCTCTTGAAGTACTTGCTTCCAACTTTCTTCTATTTGTACATCCATATCTGTTATAAGTCTGTATTAAATTAACTGCATACCCAGTTCGGCACATTCCTTCTTCATGTCCTCCGGCCAGATACTAGCCTGAATTTCGCCGATGTGACCTTTCCGCAGATAAAGCATACACAAGCGCGACTGTCCGATACCGCCACCGATAGTAAGCGGCAGCGAGCCTTCGAGCAAGCGTTTGTGGAAATACAGTTTCATGCGTTCCTCCTGATGCGAGAGCTCCAGCTGTCTGATCAGAGCTGCCTTGTCCACACGGATACCCATCGATGAAAGCTCGATAGAACGGCCAAGTACACTGTTCCACACCAGCAAGTCACCGTTCAGTCCGGCCAGACCGGTTTCCGGGTCGATGGTCGAGTAATCATCATAGTCCGGTGCACGCATGTCATGCGGCTGACCGTTGCTCAGCTTGCCGCCAATACCGATAATAAACACGGCACCATATTTCTCTGTAATCAGGTTTTCGCGTTCCTTGGCCGTTTTGTCCGGATACATCTGCAGCAACTCTTCTGCATGAATGAACTGAATATCATGCGGCAGGAAAGACTCAATCTGCGGATACATTTCGCAAATCATATATTCCGTACGGCGCATGGCAGCATAAATGCGGGTAACGATTGATTTCAGGAACGCCACAGTGCGCTGTTCCGGTGTAATCACCCGTTCCCAGTCCCACTGGTCCACATACAGTGAGTGCAGATTGCCCAGCTCCTCGTCCGCGCGGATAGCATTCATATCCGTATAGATACCATATCCCGGACCAATCTCATAATCGGCCAGTGTGACACGTTTCCATTTAGCCAGCGAGTGAACTACCTCCGCCTGTGCTTCGCCCAAATCCTTGATAGGGAAGGAAACCGGGCGTTCCGTACCACTCAAGTCATCGTTGATACCCATTCCCTTCAATACGAACAGCGGAGCCGTAACACGGCGCAGGCGCAATTCGGATGACAGGTTCTGCTGGAAAAATTCTTTTATCTGTTTAATACCCAGCTCAGTTTGTTTCATATCGAGCAACGGGCGATAGTTTATAGGTTTAATAAGGTAGCTCATGGTATTTTATGTTTTATCGTTTTACACTGCAAAGGTATATTATATTTGCAAATATGCAACTATATTTTTTAAAATATTATCAAAATGATAAAATTACTTCCTTTTTAGCTTTATAAATGATAATGCCATATGTGTGCTCAAGAGTAGAATTTGATATTTTTTTCCGGGAAAATTAGGATGGAATACTTATAAATTGTATTTTTGTACCCTGAAAATGGACGCACCCATAGTTCAATGGATAGAATAATGGATTCCGGTTCCATCGATTGGGGTTCGACTCCCCATGGGTGTACAATTTGAGAGAGGCTCAGTTCGAGTCTCTCTTTTTTTATATATATACCTGTGAACCTGCTTTCGCTCAAGTATGCCGTACCTTTTTCATTGCAAAGACGAAGGTTCATCTTAGCAATCATAAACGCTCATCTTTGCAATGCTGAACTTACCGGATAAGGACAAATTTGCAATTCACTACCGGGAATGTCAAAGAAACACGAAATAATTAAAATATTATTTCTTTTATAATTATTTTCTATCGGAAACTTGTATGATTGGAAAATGTTCTATATATTTGCAGTGTAATCAAAAAGAGAAGCAATTATGAAACAGCTGATAAAACAAAATCTGAAGACCCTGATAGCAGTCCTGCTGGGAGCTGTGGCCGGCTATCTGTACTGGGCCTATGTAGGCTGTGCAAGTGGGGCATGTCCTATAACCTCATCTCCCTGGATGAGCACGCTTTGGGGCGGACTGATAGGTTTTTCTTTATTTCCGCTGCGAATACAGAAATGCGGTGCTTCCGGCAAGCAGCAGCTTTATAAAGATGTAATCAAGAAATACGAGAGAAAATAATAACAGGTGTGTATCTAATTTTTTAAAAGAGTAAAACTATGGCAACTATACATTTAACAGAACAGGACTTTTTGAAACGCGTGGTAGACTATGTAAACAATCCTACCGAGTGGAAATTCTTGGGTGACAAACCCGCTATCGTAGACTTTTATGCTACCTGGTGCGGTCCTTGCAAGATGCTGTCGCCCGTGCTCGAAGAACTTTCGGCAGAATATGCGGGTAAGGTGGACATTTATAAAGTAGATGTGGATGCAGAATCGGGAGTAGCCGGTGTGTTTGGCATCCGTTCGGTTCCGTCGCTGCTGTTCATCCCTATGCAGGGCAATCCGCAGATGGTAGCCGGAGCACTGCCTAAGCATGAGCTGAAGCGTGCCATCGAAGAAGTGCTGCAGGTGAAATAACCACATATTGATGCAGATAGGATATTAGATTAGGAAAAAGGTTCGTTTTTTGAAGTGGACTCTGAAAGCCGGTAAAAAAGGCTTTCGGGGTTCACTTTTTGTTTATGTTTTTATAGTTGCTGTAGCTTATTTTTTAATTACGCCGGACATAAAAAATGAGGATTTTTATGTATGTTTGTAGTCAAACTTCAAAGCCGCATATCTACATGGAACTATTAGTATATAAAGCCTCGGCCGGTTCGGGAAAGACCTTCACACTGGCTGTGGAATACATCAAGCTTCTGATTCTCAATCCCCGCGCCTATCGGCAGATTCTTGCCGTAACTTTTACCAACAAGGCTACGGCGGAGATGAAAGAGCGTATTTTAACGCAACTTTACGGCATTTGGAAGGCAGACCCTGCATCAGACGCTTACCTGAAACGTATCAAAGAGGATTTGAATTCCTCTTCCCTTTCCGACAAAGAACTGCGCCAACGTGCAGGGATGGCCTTGCAATATATGCTGCACGATTACAGTCGCTTCCGCGTGGAGACAATCGACTCGTTTTTCCAGTCCGTCATGCGCAACCTTGCCCGTGAGCTGGAACTCAGCCCCAATCTGAACATCGAACTGAATAACGCCGATGTGCTGAGCGACGCCGTCGACAGTATGATTGAAAAACTGACTCCCTCTTCACCCGTATTGGCTTGGCTATTGGATTACATCAACGAACGCATTGCCGATGACAAACGCTGGAATGTCTCCAATGAAGTCAAGAGTTTCGGACGGAACATCTTCGATGAAAGTTATATAGAACGCGGCGAAGGACTGCGTCTCAAACTTCGTTCGCCCGAAACAATCAAACTTTATCGTGACGTGCTGCGCGAAATGGAGACTGATGCGCTGGAACAGATGAAAGGTTTCTACGACCAGTTCGAAGGAGAGCTGGACGGTCATGCCCTCGTACCCGAGGACTTGAAAGGCGGTGCACGCGGCATAGGCAGCTATTTCCGCAAATTGCGTGACGGGCGGCTGACAGACAAAGACGTACTGAATGCCACCTTACAAAACAGTCTGGCAGATGCCAAAAACTGGACTACAAAAACATCTTCCCGTAAGGATGAGATTATCCGTCTTGCGGAAACCAGTCTGATACCTCTGCTTCAGGATGCAGAGAGGCTGCGCCCGCAGAAAAGCCGTACGATAAACAGTTGCCGCCTCTCGTTGCAACATCTCAACAAATTACAGTTGCTCAACCATATCGATGAAGAAGTACGCACACTGAACCG
>OGMI01000256.1_pt1 | contig 34582 bp, 25 predicted proteins | sample 1573201 | NCBI WGS metagenome assembly OGMI01 (sample SAMEA2582012, study PRJEB24529) | metagenome | biome: Human gut stool | place: China | collected 2011
TCAATAAATTTTGAGCTTCTTCCAGTCGTCCTGCCTGTAAATACGCTTGAGACAGAAAGCGCATGGTTTCTGCTTCTTCTTTGAGGTTACAGGCTTGTTCGAAGCATTTGATGGCATAACAGATTTGTCCTATGTTCCGAGCACGGATACCGTCGTATTTTAGAATATCAAAGTTCTTGTTTATTTGTTTTTCTTCTGGTGTCTGTTCGGTTTTACTTCCGAATATCGATGAAAATAATCCCATAATATTGATATAATAAGTATTGTTTCTGCAAAATTAGCTATAAATCGGAACTTAAAGTTCAATCAGATATGAAAAAGTTGCGTTTATCAATTTACAATCCAAACAATTGCTGGTAGGAAGTGGTTACATAACGGTTAAGCTCTTCGTACAGTGTCTTTAATTGGTTGGAATCTATTTTTCCTGTCTGATACCATTGGTCAGTTTGTTGCTGCGTAGTTTTGAAAATATGGTCTTCAACAGGAGCGAGCAATTGCATATAGCCAGTTTGCTGTTTGTTGTACAACAGTTCCCAGTTGAAATACCGCTGTGTTCCCATACCTTGATTGTAGGCATATACTTTATCCAGCAAAGGCATTGTTCGGAGATTTATGCCAGAGGTTGCATTTCCTTTGCAGGTTTTGACCAATTCAGGTAGGCAATGGTCCGCATTTTTCACCCATAGGGGCAGTGCTACGCTTACGGGAGGATAGCCTAGTGCAGTCCACATGATAGTGAGGTCTGGATTCTCTCCCGGTTTGACTCCCTGTACAACTACCGAGCAGCTTGATTCATGGCGTGAGATAAAGTCTTGTTCGACAAACCATCCACTTCCTTCGGGTTGGTTAAAGCTACCGTCTTTAAGGTCAATTCCCAGTATGGGATTGGCAAAGCGGCGTGAAAGTTCATCAAAAATCCAGGCAGGGGTGATGGTCTTCATGGCCGAAGCCGGCATCAGTATCTGTTCTTCCTGCTGATAGCGTACATAACCGGCACCGGTATTCAGCTTACCGGTAAAAGAGAAGTTCGTGCGGGCTATGTATCCCAGGGGGGCATCTTTGGTCTGGTTGGCATCGAAGAATGTATAGTTATTGTAATCGACTTCGAACATGGCAGCTCCCCCTTGTGCATCAATTACACCAAAGTTGGCTTCAATCATGCTTGGCTTTGTTATGGTATCCAGAAAGGTCTTGAAGTCGGCTACTGTAGCACAAATTTCTAAAGCCCGATACATTACTTTTCCATTGGCTATGCCTCTGTCGTCTTCATTTTCAACTTCTTCCAAGTTGTATGACTGGGTGTTCATGATGGAAAATCCGGCTGAATTGGTGCCAATCCACACTTCAGAAGGTGTGGAAGTATCGCTGTTGACTACCGCAATAAAGTTGTATTTTTCACCCGAAAAATAAGAAACACTGTTATGCAGTGAACTGGTATCTCTTTGTTTCCATAGCAGTGGACGTCCGTCCGGAGTAATTTTTCCAGAGATAACAGCAGAGGTACAGGCCTGGGTGATATTAGCTGTCAGGCTGAATACCAGTAAAAGTGTAAATAAAATAAGTCTTTTCATATGATGGAGATCTTGTGAGTCAGTGCAAAAATAGAAAAAAAATAGAGAAAATACTTTTATACCGATGTTTTTGTCAGTAATACTACAGAATGATGTGGACTGTAAATCATTGGGATTCCAAAATAAATATGTATTTTTGTCGGCTGTAAAAATCAAAGGTTTAAACAAAGAATATTATGAAAAAAATGATGGTATTGGCAGCCTGCTTATGGAGCGTTTTTACTGTACAGGCTCAATATTTCCCGACAGATGAAGGAACAGAACTGGAATATGTTTATTATGATGAAGCCGGACAGAGTACTCAGACAGAGACTATGACGGTGAAAGAAGTCAAACAGAATGGTGATGCTGTAGAGGCAAAGGCTTATAGCAAGATTGTTAAAAACAAAGCCAAGAACAATACTTCTTATTCTTTATATAATTTCTCGTATAAGGATGGAGTTACTTCTTATTGTGAGGACTTAATTTACAGAGAGTATATCGATGCAGATGCCGATCCGGCTCAATATACAGAAGCCAAAAGAATGGAATGGGCAGACAAATTGAAATTTGAAGGTAATAATACAGTCTTGCTGAAAGATGATGCAAAGGCAGGTGAAACTATGCCTGACTGGAATTATTCCATTCTATTGAATATGTTGAAGAATAATGTGACAATTTCGGGCGCATCGTATATGGGTACTGAAAAAGTAAGTACGACAGCCGGCAAATTTGACTGCATCAAGATTTCTTATCTGAAGCGTACTAAAATTGTACTTAAGACAGAAACTTTGCGTGTAACAGAATGGTATGCTGAAGAAGTCGGTCTTGTGAAATCGGAAGCATACGATACGAAAGGTAAACTTCATGATAAAGTTATCCTTGTGAAGAAGAAATAAAGAATACATTTGTAATTTTTGAATGAAATGACGGTCGTCCGGAGTATAGTATTGAACTGCGGACGACCGTTGTTGTTAAAACATGTTGGAGCATGAGTGAAGATATACAGAAAAGGTTGCAGCTGTTACTCGGGCAGTTGAATGAACGGGTGTATGGCAAACAGCAGTTTATAGCATTGGCCTTACTTTCGGCTCTGGCGGGCGAAAGTATGTTTTTGCTTGGCCCTCCCGGAGTTGCGAAGAGTATGATAGGAAACCGGTTGAAACTGGCTTTCAGGGATGCAACGGCTTTTGAATATCTGATGTCACGCTTTAGCACTCCTGACGAACTGTTTGGGCCGGTTGCTATTTCGAAATTGAAAAACGAAGATGTATACGAGCGTCTGGTTGCAGGATATTTGCCTGCAGCCGATGTTGCTTTCCTGGATGAAATCTGGAAAGCAGGCCCCGCAATTCAAAATGCATTGTTGACAATTCTGAATGAACGGACATTCCGGAATGGGACAAAGGTTATTAAAGTTCCTTTGAAAGGTTTTATTGCGGCATCAAACGAATTGCCTGCAGTGGGACAGGGACTGGAGGCTTTATGGGACCGTTTTGTGATACGGTGTCTGGTGGGGAATGTTGAAGATATGGATGATTTTGACCGTATGCTGTTGGATACGGAAGATTATGAGCCGGCAGTGAAACTGGAGTGGCAGATTGATTCCAAAGAGTATCAGGCTTGGCAAAATCAGATGGCACAGATAAAAGTTCCTTATTCTGTATTGGAGGTAATTCATTCTTTGAAAGACTTGATAGAATCTTATAACCAGAAACTGCAGAATGCCGGTGATTCATCTCCCTTATTGTACGTATCCGACCGCCGGTGGAAAAAGTGTATCCGTATATTGAAAGCTTCAGCTTTTTTGAATGGAGCAGATACCGTTCGCTTGTCTGATTGTTTGTTATTGCGCCATTGTCTTTGGAGTGAAATAGCCCAGCAGGATGAAATAAACAGAATGGTAGATGAGGCACTTTGCCATAGTCTGGAGTCGTACTTTCTTAATATAGATACCCTAAAACAAGACTTGGAGGAATTGCGTAAGAAGATGGGTTCTGAGCATGGACTTCGGGAAGAGGATGATCCGGGTTTGGTGGTAGTAGACGGGTTTTATTATCAAATACAGGGAGCCCGTATGCGTGAACGCTTGCTGATGTTTGTAGCCGATTATAAGCAGTTGACCAGTGAGGGCCAGTTGTTCTACTTGCAGAAAGATAAATATAAAGCCAATTGCTGCATTCTGAAAAAATATGATGCGGTATTGCATGCCAAAGTATCTCCAGCCAAATGCTTTACCTTAACCAAAGGACTTCGTTCGGTTGTAATCAATGGCTATGAATACAAGTTACAATGTCATCCGGATTGTGCACCACTTCGTCAGGTCCCGCAGGTACAGGCCGGGGATGTTGCCCGCGAACTTTCTCAGTTGCACACACGTTTCACCGCTTTGAGTGGAAGCTATCAGGAGCTGGTCGGAAAAGAATTGGATTATGTAACAAGCCATTTGTTCTTGAGTAACGAAGAAAAGCGCAGGGTAGAGGAGGTTTTGCAAACGCAGACTTTAGGTATCAGTCGGTTTAAGAATGAATTAAAAGAACTGGAAAATGCATTCGCACAGGAAAACAAGGAGTACCCGATTGAAGGAATTGAAACAGATTTACTTCAATGAACTGAAAAAACGGACGCTGGAAACCTGGAAAGAGGAAGTGGCATCTGGAGTCGTGACGAAGCATGAAATGGAAGAGGAAATTTTATCCTATTACCGTCGGACAGTAGCTTCGTTGCAGGAGTTTTATTCGAAGTATACACCGGAGTGGGAGGCTTTTACATCTTCCGAACATTTGTCGTTATCTGCTTTTATGGATTTTGTGCGTCAGATGCGTATGACTTTCCGAAAGCGCTATCGTCTTACTGAATTTAATGTTGACTATTACTTGAATGAATGGAAGAAGACGGATGCTGGCACTCCGGATGCCGAAGTGCTGAAGCAATTGTTTTTAGACCGATGGTATCAGGTACTTTCGGACAAGGAATACCATTATCAGTATCAGCATATTGTGTCGCTATGCAATGCCTTTCCTTTGTTGGAAAGGAAGAAAGGCTTGCGTACGGACCGAAATCAGCAGGGAGAACGTTTTCAGTGGCTGTTGCATAACTATCCTCAATTGCATGAACGGATACTTCCTTATCAGGAGGAGATAAGCCGTAATCCTGTAATCCAGCAGTTGGTTGCCCTGCTCGTGAAAAAAAGGCGTGGAGAAAAACGTAGTTTTGACAGTTTTTCCGGTATTCAGAAAACTTGGGTGGAGCGGCATGCACCAAGCAGTGACATCGAAGGGATAGCCGTAGGTAATGATTTGGGAAAACTGTTGCCGGTGGAATACTGTTATCTGGCAGATGAGGTTTTGCATCCCTTTTTTCTACAGCGCTATGCAGAAAAACAATTGCAGCAGTTTGAGGGATATTCCAAAGAAATGGCGCCCGTTCAAATGCGCAGACGAGAGAAAAATGGGCAGGGGCCTTTTATCGTATGTGTAGATACTTCGGGCTCGATGCAGGGACAGCGTGAACGCATTGCCAAATCTGCTATACTGGCCATTGCTTTGCTAACGGAAAAAACGGGACGCATGTGTTATGTAATTTTTCGGATGAGGCTGTGGCTTTAAAAATTAGTAATATTACGCAGGAGATTCCTCTGTTGGATGCGTTTCTGAATAAGCATTTTGATGGCGGTACAGATATTTTGCCGGCACTTCGTGAAGCCAAGCGGGTGGTTCAGGCTGAAGACTTCCACGAATCAGACTTGCTGTTGATTTCGGATTTTGAAATGCCGCCCCCAACGGAAGAATTGCAGGCAATTTGTACTTCATTGAAGGCGCGTAAGTCTTTGTTTTATGCCATTTGTTTTGGAAGTCGGCCGGAGAGGGAATACCTCTCTATGTGTGAAAAATACTGGGAGTTATAGAAAGAGCATGCCATCCTCTGTCTGGATGGTTTCCTCGGCAAGCAAATACTCTAGTACCCGGGTGATTTTCTCTTTGTCGAAAGGTAAATCCAAATTCTTGATAATTTGTGCGGCAGGGGTATGTGTGTGACTGATGTGCTGCAGCAATTCGTTTGCAATTTCATCAAACTCGCCTGTTTTCAGACCGGAGCTATGCTTGGACAGACACACATCACATACACCACAATTGTGCTCGTTCTTCTCGCCGAAATAGTGCAGAAGCATCCGGCTCCGGCATTTGTTTCCTTCTTCGGCATACGAAAGCATTGCTTCTATACGTTTTTCGTAGGAAGCTTTTCTGTCTTCGTAGACTTCTTTTTTCAGAAACAGGCGTTCTTTTTCCTGGCGTTCGCGGGTATATATAATGTATGGAGTCTTTTTGGCTGGAATATAGTGCAGAATATGCCGCTGGCTCAGTGCAATCAGAATATCGTAAATTTGTTGTCTGGATAACCCGGTGCGAAGTGCTAGTGTGTCTTCGTTGATGTAGGCATAATCTGTGAATACTCCTGTATACGAACGTAAGATGGTATGTAGCAGTTTTTCTGCTTCCGGACTGCTTTCACGAATGCGGTATAATTCTTCTCTTTGCAGGGTGAAAATAAGTCGGGAACCGTTGTCCTGTTCGTCTGTATATTCCAGATAACCGGCACGGGTAAGGATTTTCAGGGCACTATCTACCTGCACGGGGAAGTGCTTGAAATTATGGCAGAATTCGTCTATGTTGAATGCCTTGATACAGCCCAGCCCGTCTCCCATAGCCATCTGGAAGTAAAACTGGATGTCTTCGTATACTTTATAAATATAGTTCTTGTCGGGGAAGGTATCTGCTATTCTTTTCTTCAGAATTGTACGGTCGCTTTTGGCATGAAGGAGTACGGCATATGCTTTAAATCCGTCGCGTCCGGCTCTTCCTGCTTCCTGAAAGTAAGCTTCGGGAGAGTCGGGAAAATCAATGTGGATGACGATACGGACATCGGGTTTGTCAATACCCATACCAAAAGCATTGGTAGCTACCATTACCCGGTAGGTACCTTCTACCCATCCTTTTTGGCGTTCGTCTTTAGTAAGGTTGGTCAATCCTGCATGATAGAAGGTAGCGGTAATGTCATTTTTATTCAGTAGTTCGGAAATCTCTTTTGTGCGTTTCCTGTTTCTTGTATAAACAATAGCGGAGCCATTTACGCGTTTGAGTATATGAAGCAATTCCTCTTGTTTGTCTTCCGTATCACGGACGATGTAAGCCAGATTTTTGCGTTCAAAACTCATGCGGAATACATTCTCCTCTTTGAATCCCAAACGTAGCTGGATGTCTTTTATTACTTCAGGAGTTGCTGTTGCGGTAAGTGCCAGTACGGGAACATCGGGAAGCAGGTTTCTGACGGCTGCAATTTTCAAGTAGGCAGGACGGAAATCATATCCCCATTGAGAAATACAATGAGACTCGTCTACAGTAAGAAAGCTGACTTTTACCTTGGCAATTTTGGCTTGGAGAAGTTCGGTATCCAGTCGCTCAGGTGAAATATAAAGAAATTTGTAGTCTCCGAAGATACAGTTGTCCAGCGTTATCAGGATTTCTTCGCGAGTCATTCCGGAATAAATGGCAGCAGCCTTGATGCCTCTGTCGCGCAGATTTCTCACCTGATCTTTCATCAAGGCAATCAGAGGAGTAATGACCAGACACAGTCCGGGAACAGCTAAGGCTGGTACCTGGAAGGTGATAGATTTACCACCTCCCGTAGGCATCAGTCCTAATGTATCTTTTCCACTGCCAATACTGTTAATGATATCTTCCTGAATACCTCTGAAGTTATCATATCCCCAATATTGTTTAAGGATTTCCCGGTAGTTTGTCATTTTAGCTTCTGCTGGGTTTTATGTCTTCTATTTGAAGTTGTGTTTCTCCCCGTTTATGGGTATTTTCTTCTATCGTATAGCAAATGTTGAAAGACTGCTTTGTCTTGATAAAGCGAGCCTGAGAGCTTTGCCCGAATGCAATACCATTCATGACGTTGTTCGATTTATTGTCGACTAACTCTAATTTGATATGCTCCTGATCGCGTCCTACCACCTTGCTTGTTCCATAGTCGTACACATTAAATGTGCAGAATACGGGTTTGTGGTTGTCCGGGCCGAATGGGTTGAATTTCTTCAAGTCCGAGAAGAACTTCGGAGTAATATCTCTAAAGTCCAACTGAGCATCAATATCGATAGTAGCACTAGTTTGTTCCGGTAAAATATGGTCGGAAACATATTGTTCAAACCGTTGGGTGAACTTTTCTACGTTTTCGACTTTCATTGATAGGCCGGCCGCGTATGTGTGACCTCCGAAATTTTCCAGCAAATCCCGACAATGTTCAATTGCCTTATACACATCAAAACCCGAAACGGAGCGTGCAGAACCCGTTGCCAATTGGTCTGTACGTGTGAGCACTACTGCCGGTCGGTAGTAGATTTCTGTCAGTCTGGAAGCTACGATCCCGATAACTCCTTTGTGCCAGTCAGCATTATAGATTACAATAGATCTTCTGTTGGCCAAACCATCCAGCTTGTCTACAATGCGATTAGCTTCTTCGGTCATGCTTTTATCCAGATCTTTTCTCGTTTCATTGTACTGGTTTATCTGGGATGCTTTTTCCAGTGCTGTTGAGAAGTCTTTTTCTGTGAGCAATTCCACAGCTTCTTTCCCGTTTTGAATACGTCCGGAAGCATTGATTCGGGGACCTATCTTGAAAACGATATCACTCATGTTGATATCTTTCTCCGACAAACCGCAAATATCGATGATTGCTTTCAGACCGACGCTGGGATTCGAATTCAACTGCTTTAAACCGTGATATGCCAATACTCTGTTTTCTCCCATGATGGGAACAATGTCTGAGGCTATACTTACCGCAACCAAGTCGAGTAGGGGAGTCAGTTGATGGAAGTCAATGCCATTATTTATGGCAAAGGCTTGCATGAGTTTGAAGCCCACACCGCACCCTGACAGATGTTCGTATGGATACGTAGAATCTGCTCTTTTAGGATTCAGTATTGCTACTGCATCCGGTAGTGCTTCATCGGGTACATGATGGTCGCAGATAATGAAGTCAATATCTTTTTCCTTAGCGTATACTATTTCTTCGATAGCCTTAATGCCACAGTCTAATACGATAATAAGTTTAACACCAGTTTCGTAAGCATAATCAATACCTTTCTCCGAAACACCATATCCCTCATTATAGCGGTCTGGAATATAGTAATCTATATTAGAATAGAACTGCTGGAGGAATTTATAGACCAATGTTACCGCTGTTGTTCCGTCCACATCATAATCACCATACACCAGAATGCGTTCTTTTCTACCCATAGCTTTGTTTAAGCGTTCCACAGCCACATCCATGTCTTTCATCAGGAACGGGTCGTGTAGCTCGTTGAGCTGCGGGCGGAAAAAGCGCTTTGCTGCTGCTGCTGTCTTTATACCTCTTTCAAGCAATAGCTTGCACAGGATAGGACTTATACCAATCTCTTTAGCAAGAGCTCTAGCTGCTTCCTTTTGTTCTTCTGTGGGAGGTTGATAATTCCATTTGTAATTCATTTATATATTTTTTTTCTTTTTTCTATCTCAGGTCGAGCAATCCTGATTTAGGCTGCTCAGAATTAAAAAGCCTTTGTAAATATCGTTCAAGGCTTGTTTTGTTCAATTTGTAAAATTAGAAAAAAGAAACCATAAAAGCGCCAGTTCTGCCATATATTTTTGCAGAACTGGCGCTTTAATTATTTAGAATCGGTTTAATTTGGAATTATAAACCTAATTTTTTTGCGATTGCAGCAGGGATAGCATCTTTGTGGATTAAGATATTCATGGTTTTGTAAGCAGCAAAAGCTTTTGATGCATACCAGATACCTTTGTATTTACCGCTTTCTCCCCATGAATTTTTCACCATGAAGTATTCTTTTCCATTCTGGTCTTTTGCAATACCATAAATCAGCATTCCATGGTCGTCGGTAGTTTCCCAGTTATCGAATGCTTCCTGACGCATTTCCTGAGTTACTTCTACTTCTGGAAGAGGTTTGCTAGTCAGTTCTTTACGTTTGTCGCTAGCACTCAGTCCCAACCAGTGAGCCATATCAGATCCTGTCAGTTCGGCACCTTTTTCTGCATCCGGACAAACGGCAATACCGTCACGTGTAAATCCTTGTTCACTTACATCGGCCCCCCATGCAAAAGTATAGCCATTCTTAACTGCATAATCCATAACTTCCATCAGTTCATTGATAGGTAAGTTGTATGACAAGCTGTTACGCCAGTTGTCCTGTACTTCAATGTTGAACTGAGTGTAGAACGGATGGTGTGTATATGAAGTCAGTGAAACATAGTCGTCCATGTTCAGGCCTAAAACTTCGTCTGCAAAAGTTCTTGGAGAGTAAGTTTTTCCTTTATAGGTGAATTCTGCAGGGCATTCTCCCAGATAAGTGTCATAAATAGCACTTAATCCTTTTTTCCATACGTTAGTCAGTTTCTTAGAACTGCTTTTAGCAATGGCATTAACGTAACCGCCAGCTACAGCATCCAATTCGTTGTGAACAGGAAGTTCTTCACCATACATAATTCCCGGCATAGCTTCCTGAGGAACCATACCATAGTTTTTATAGCAGTAAACGATATCATAGAAACTTCCGCCCGGAGAGAAAGAGCTGTCACCGTGATATCTTACATAATTAACTGCTCTGTCTTCCATTGTTTTGTGAACTACAAACATTTCAGAAAGGTCGAATTCACCTTTACCCAAACGCAAAAGTTCTGATTCCAAATATCCCAATGATGAGAAAGACCAACATGTACTTGAACGGTTCTGGTTCTTAATGGATGTAATAGGATTTTCTTTTACTGTAGTAAACACAAAACCTTCTTCTTGGGTTTTCTTAGGATTTTTGGCATTCAATGTACCTGCTAAGCAGAGTCCCACTGCAGCAAGTGCTACTAATTTGTTCATTTTGATGTTTTTATAAGGTTAGTACTTAAAGTTATTTATTCCATGATTGTTTCAATTTCCTGGATTGTAATAGGAATTCTCTTTTCCCCGGTGAAACGTGAACCATCGGGAGTTATCAGAATATCGTCTTCGAGTCTGATACCTCCGAAGTCCTTGAATTTTTCTATTTCATCGTAATTCAAGAAATCTGTATGCATTTTTTCTGCTTTCCATTTGTCAATCAGAGCAGGGATAAAGTAGCAACCCGGTTCGTCTGTGATGACAAATCCTTCCTGCAGTTTTCTTCCCATGCGTAATGAAGCCAGACCGAATTGTGTAGAAGGATGTGTTTCTTCGTCGTATCCCACATAGCATTGGCCCAAGTCTTCCATATCGTGTACATCAAGTCCCATCATGTGTCCAAGACCGTGGGGCATGAATAATGCATGTGCTCCGGCTGCTACTGCTTCGTCTACGTTTCCTTTCATCAGGCCCAAATCTTTAAGACCTTGAGCAAGAACTTTGCAGACATCCAGATGAACGGAACGGTAAGTGATTCCTGGACGAGCCAACTCCAATGCATGGTCGTGACAAGCTAAGACAATCGAGTAAATATCTTTTTGTCTGTTAGTAAATTTACCGCCAACAGGAATTGTACGTGTGTGGTCTGAACAATAATTGGTTATACTTTCTGCACCGGCATCCGTCAACATAAGTCTGCCTGCTTCAAGGATATTACTATGGTCATGGTTATGCAAGGTCTGACCATTCTGTGTAAGAATAGTGGCAAATGAAGGCATCGTTCCGTATGATGATGCGATACCATCCAATACACCGGCAATGTACTGTTCTTTAACACCTGGTTTACATAACAACATAGCAGCAGTATGCATTTTATATCCAATGTTACATGCTTTGTCAATTTCTTCGATTTCGCAAGGTTCCTTTACTGAACGTAATGAAACAACAGCCTGAATCAATTCTTTAGAGGCATACTGTTTTGTCATGCTGGCACGTATACCTGTAAGCTCTTCCAAAAACAGCATATTATCATAACGGTATGGAGGAAGGAAATGAATTTTTCTTCCTTTTGCCAAAGCCTGACTAATGACAGTTTTAAGATGAGCTAATGGATAGCTTTGAGATATGCCTACTCTTGTGGCTAAATCTTTGACACTAGGTTGTGGCCCCATCCAGATGATGTCATCCATATCCACATCATTACCGAAAAAGTAATCTTCTCCCTCGTCTACATCCAAGATACCTGCGTATCCGGGGTGAGAATGGCCGAAGAAATACAGGAAAGAGCTGTCTTGTCTGTATTTATATGTGTTGTCTGGATAATTACTGGGAGCTTCATTATTCCCTAAAATAAGAATTATTCCTTCTTGGATTTTACCTCTCAACGCTTTACGTCGATTTTGATATATTAAAGGATCAAACATGATACTGAAAAATTAGTATGAATAATATTTCTTAATTCACAAAATTAGTAATTTATTCATAATGCTTCTCTATTTTTATGTATATTATTCCGAAATTTTATAACTTTGGAAAAGTCAAAGGGCGATTTATTGGTTAAATATTATAATTTGCAGTATGGAAAAGAATTTGCAAATGGGACTAGTTCTAGAAGGAGGAGGCATGCGTGGCGTTTTTACGTGTGGCGTCCTTGATTATTTCATGGATCATGGCATCCATTTTCCATATATAGTCGGAGTCTCAGCAGGAGCTTGTAATGGCTTGTCGTACATGTCTGGTCAGAGAGGCAGGGCAAAGTACAGTAATATTGACCTTCTGGATAAATACAAGTATATAGGTTTAAAATATTTATGGTCTCAGCATAGTATTTTAGATCAGGATTTGCTTTATAATCATTTCCCGGAAGAAATTCTTCCATATGACTACGAGGCATATCGCAAAAATCCTGCTCGTTTCGAAATGGTTACGACCAATTGTGTAACGGGGCATCCTTGTTATTTGGAGGAAAAAGAGGATAAGGAGCGTGTAATAGCTATAGCCAAAGCATCCAGTAGTCTTCCTTATGTTTGCCCGATTACATATGTTGACGGGATACCGATGCTGGATGGTGGAATAGTAGACTCTATTCCAGTATTGAGAGCTATGCAACAGGGGTATTCGCGGAATATTGTAGTGCTTACTCGTAATAAAGGATTCCGTAAATCGGAAAAAGACATCCGGGTTCCCCACTTTATTTATAAGAGATATCCTCGGTTAAGAGTTGTTTTGAGCAGGCGCTGTCGGGTCTATAACCAGCAACTTGAACTGGTAGAACAGTTGGAAGAAGCCGGTAAGATATTGGTTATACGGCCTGAAAAACCTATGCAAGTAACGCGCATGGAAAAGGATACAGGCCGTTTGTATGACTTGTATAATGAAGGATATTCTTGTGCCGGAAATATTTGTGCTCAATTATAAACTAAGAAACCGATAATACCACTGATAATAATGAGCAGTATAGGATTCTTTTTAAACTTGTAGCTACATATGAATGTAGCAATAAAAAGAATTATACTGATTAAAATCTGTTTGTTATCCGAACCAAAGTTTTCTTCATTCATCAGTACTAGGGCTGCTGCAGCCAGTAGTCCTACTACTGCTGGTCTTAATCCTTTGAATACAGTTTCTATTGCCGGATGTTTTTGATATTTCAGAAAGAATTTGCTGATTGTTATCATCAATATAAAAGATGGAAGAACTACAGCAAGGGTGGCAACAACTGAACCCAGTATAGCCATTGTAGATGAATAGCCAGCATTGATAATGGAAGTATACCCTACATAAGTTGCCGAGTTTATTCCGATAGGTCCGGGAGTCATCTGGCTGAGAGCAACTACATCGGTAAATTCTCGTGTTGTCAGCCATTCATGTCTGGTTACCACTTCGCCTTGTATTAAGGAAAGCATGGCATATCCTCCTCCAAATCCAAAGAGGCCTATTTTAAAAAACGTATAAAATAATTGTAAGAATATCATTTCTGTTCATTTTTTTTGTTTGTATATTTCCCGTAGATGTAACCACCGACTCCTGCTAAAATAATAATGTATACAGGAGATACTCCAAGTAACCATATTAGTAGTGCAGAAAATACAGGTATCCAGATGTTATACCGGTTTATTTGAGTTGTTTTAGCCATCTTGAATGTCGGAGCGGCAATTAGGGCAACAACTGCAGGACGTATTCCTTTAAAAATAGCCTCAACACTATGTAAATGAGCAAATTGTTGAAAGAATAGAGCGATGGCCAGCATGATTATGAAAGAAGGCATTATGGTTCCTAAAGCCATCGTCAGTGCACCTTTGAATTTTTTCAGTTTATAGCCGATGAAAATAGCAATATTTACGGCAAAAATACCAGGTACAGTTTGTGCAACTGCCATCAGGTCCAGGAATTCAGCCTTTTTAAGCCATTTCCTTTTTTCAACTAACTCACTTTCAATTAATGGAATCATGGCATACCCTCCACCTATGGTGAAGATACCGATTCGGAAAAAAATTAAAAATGCTCTTAAATAGAAATCCATCTTTATTCTTTGTCTTTTTCTTGTTCCTGCAGTTTCATGTAGGCTGTAGGAGACATATTATAATACTTCTTAAATACGTCTGTGAAATATTTAGGATCGGCAAATCCAAGTTTTTCTGCGACTTCTGAAACAGAGTAGCGTTTTGTTTTTAATAGAATGCTTGCTTCATTCATTTTTATTTGTCTCACAAAATCAGCAGGTGCCATACCCGATAATGCTTTTATCTTATTGTAGAAGCTACTTCGGCTCATATTTAATTCTGCACAAATTGTATCTACAGTAAGATTGTTCGTAAGATTCCTTTGAATGGAGTCTGTTACCTTTTGGATGAATTCATTGTCCAGGGTAGAAACCATTTCCATAGCAGCCATCTGTATGGCGTCATCTTTGGTAATTGTTTTAATTTCACCTGTAGCAAAGAATTTTTTTATCCGTTCCCTATTTTCCAATAAGTTGGAAATATTGGCTTTTAGAACTTCTATATCAAATGGCTTAGTTATATAAAGATCTGCTTTATTTTTCAATCCTTTAATAATGTTTTCTTTGTCGTCCAGAGCTGTCAGTAAGATAACTGGAATATGGCTGGTTGCGATGTTTGATTTTATTTGTTCACACATCTTATCACCATCCATGACAGGCATCATTATGTCTGAGATGATAATATCAGGCTGATTTTTCTTAATGGCTTTAATTCCTTCCTGTCCATTTTCTGCAGTTTCTACGTTGTACTCTCTGGAAAGCATTTGGGTCAGGAACCGGCTTAATTCTACATTGTCTTCTACAATAAGAATTGTATATTTGTTTTCTGTAGAAGCCTGTTTATCTTGTTCACTTTCGTTCTCCAGTGAAGTACGTATAATATTGGATGCCCATTCTGATAGATCCTTTTTCTCTACCAAGTCGTGTTCCAGTGCTGTATGCTGGTAACGCTTACTGTCGATTGGGAAAGTCAAGAAGAAAGTAGTTCCTTCATTTTCTTTACTTTTAAGTGATATTTTTCCTTCATGGTTCCTGATGAGGCGAGCTGTCAATAACATTCCAATACCACATCCGGTTGTTTGCTGGTTGATAGCATTTTTACCTCTGAACATAACTTTGAACATACGTTTCTGGTCCTTTTCAGAAATTCCCATACCTGTATCGCTAATCTGAATGGTCCAAAAGTTTTTGTCTTTTCCTGTTTCAACAGTTATGACTCCATTGACTGGAGTATATTTCATGGCGTTCGTAAGCAGGTTTCTGAGAATAGAGTCCATTTTATTCTTGTCAATCCAAACTTCTAATTTTTCGGTCAGGGTTGTTTTGAATACAAGTGATAGACCTTTTTGAGATGCAAAATCTTTATAAGGCTCAATGTATGCACGAACATATTTGTTCAGGTCGAATTTATTTACCCACAGTGTTTCTGTATATAGTTCTTCTTTTTCAAAATTTATTAAGTTAGTCGATAATTCATTTAAATTATCAGCATTTTGTATAGCTAAAGCCAAATTACGTTTTCCATTATCCGAAAGATTTTCTGTCCTTTGGATTTCACTGAGTGGCGCTTTGATAAGTGTAAGAGGAGTACGTATATCATGAGCTGTATTTTTAAAGAACTGTATTTTGTCCAATGAATTTTTTCGTTCTTTGGCAATAATGAGATAGCGAATCACTCCTACAATAATCGCAATGTTGATTAAAATGTATAACGAGATAGCCCACCAAGTCAGCCAAATTGGTGGGAGTATTGTGATATTTAGAGTTCGTTTCTCTATTATCTTATAATCGTCAGCTCGTATAGATTTAATTTTTAATTTATATGATCCCGGTTTAATATTAGTAAACTCCAATCTGGAGTTTTCATTCATTTTACTCCATTGGTTATGATAACCTTCTAGCATATATGAGTAATATACACTTGCCGGATTATCATAATTTATAGATGAAACATCTATAGAAAATGTATTCTGTTCTGATGTCAATGTCAAATCTGTTGTTTGGTCAAGCAGCTTTTTTAAAGGTGAACCAGGCCTGTTGGGCAATATTTTCTCATCCCCAATGGTCAGTGAGTTCAAAACCATTTTGCAAGAAGAAGTGTGAAGCAGCTTAATGTTTTCATTAATCATGAATACACCTTCTGAAGTACCGAACAAAAGATTTCCGACATTGGAACGGCATACTGCATTTTGATTAAATTTAGCTTTGAACAAACCTTCGTCTTCTGTCCAGTTTGTTATCTCATGATTTTTTTTGTTGTAAATAGCAATAGAGCTTTCTCCTGTCAAAAAAAGTTCCTCTTTTTGATTACTTAATATCGCATAGATATTATTGGATAATATTTTACTATTATGCGTAGTGAGGTGCGTAATATCCTTTGTTTCATTATTTAGGATATATAACCCGCTTCCGTATGTAGCAATATAAGTCTGCTTGCCATCACTTGTCTGATAGATACTGTTGATATTGTTAATCCGTTCTTCTTTCAAGTAGGGAGTAAGTTGGTTGGTCTGTTTATCGTATATATATAAACCATGAATTGTAGCAACCCATAAAGTTTTACTGTTTCTCGTTTTGATATCATTGATGGGATACTCCGTTCTTATCTGTATAACCATATCATTGGCAGGATCATATTTTCTTAAATAGTAATATCCTCCAATCCAAACCATTCCTGTTTCATCTCTGAATATGCTGCGTATGTACTTATCTGGATAAATACCTTTTTCGCTGTATTTCATAGATGTATATTCCTTTTTCATGGTTTGCTTGTTGATGATATACATCCCCGACATGTATCCTCCAGCCATGATTACTCCTTTGGAAATTTCGGTTACGGTTAGGAATACATGGTTATTGTTGGATGCATCATGGGTTTCGCTGGAAAAATAGACATCCCATTTTTTGTTTTGTGGGTTATATCGGCTTAGTCCGTTGTTTGTTGCAAACCAGAACTCGCCATCAGAATCCTGCATAATATGGTTTACGCGGTTGCTGGCGATGTCAGCTCCTATAGGTGTAGACCGGCTGATACGTATATAATTGGGAAGTTGAGGATTATATACAATAAACCCGTTGGGATAGGTCGCTGCCCATATCCGTTCCTGTGGATCAATCAATGCATCTTTAATAATATTTCTGTCATTGATATTATTTTTGATGGTAATTGCATTTTTAAAGATGTTGGTTATTTCGTTCGATTCGAAATTAAGTTTATAAGCTCCGTTGCCGTCAGTTGCAATTATTAATTCGTTTTCATTATTAGGGTTTACACAAATAGAGTTAATAGCAATATCTTTTAAAGACAGTGGCAATTCATTTAATTGCTCATTTTTGATGTCATATAAGAAGATGCCATTGAATATAGTTCCGACCATTAATTTTTCAGTCGGTTTATGGAAATACAGATAGTTAATGCGGGCACCTTTATTTTCTGTATGTCCGCTTATCAGCTCAATTAATTTATTTTCACGCAGTTTGCCACGGTAAATGAAATTGTGTTCTGCAAAATAGTATTCGTTATTGTCCCCTTCAGTTATACATGTAATGTCTTCTGGCAGGTTTGATTGTATTTGAGTAAAATTCTGATTGTCCAGATTATATATATATTGTTTGTTTTTGGTGGAAATCCATATGTTTTCTTTGCTGTCCAGATAGACTATTTTGATTGGATGACCGCTTTCTTCAGGCTTTTCTTTATAGAAGTTTACTGTTGTTTCAAATGAGTCATAGTCGGGAGAATATTTAAAAATATATCCATCAAGTCCCATTACCAAGATATTGCCTTCTTTGTCAATTCTCAGTTTATGAATTTCTGGAAAGAAATAATAATCTCTTTCTTCGCATTGGATTTTATAGTGTGTAAATTTACTGCCGTCAAAACGGTCTACCCCTTTATTTGTCAATAACCAAGTAAACCCTTGTAAGTCTCGTTGAATAGATATTACTTTTCGGTCACTTAATCCGTTTTCTACTCCAAATTCAAAAAAATGTTGTGCAGATATAGGAAAAATCGCTGTGGTAAGAAGTATTATCAAGCAAAGAAAGATACGCATATTTATTGTTTTATTTTATCTCATGTTTTGGCAAATTTCATAAAAAAAATAGAATCATACAAAAAAAAAGGTGATGTTTTTGTTTAAACATCACCTTTCATTTTAAATAGTTTATTACTTGTTATTTTCAATCCATACTCTAGCATTGACAAATGCTTCCATCCACGGTGTAATCTGGTCTTCGTGCAGACGGTTTAATGGGTAGTAAGCATTTTGCCATGGGAAGAATGCACGTTCCAAGTGTGGCATCATAGCCAGATGTCTACCATCTTTAGATGCAATACCTGCAATGCTATAATCAGAACCGTTCGGGTTACCTGGGTATTCATCATATGAATATTTCAGGACTACATTGTAGTGGTCTTCATCGTATGGCAATGAGAACTTACCTTCTCCGTGTGCTACCCAGATACCCAATTTAGAACCACTCAGTGAGCCGAACATTACACTACGGTTCATCGGAACAGTTACACCTACAAACGATGATTCAAACTTGTGTGAATCATTATGCAACATCTTTCCTTTCTTTTCGTCTTCCGGAGTAATCAATCCCAGTTCCATCATCAGCTGGCAACCGTTACATACACCCAGTGACAAGGTATCTTTGCGTGCATAGAAATTGTCCAAAGCAGCTTTAGCTTTCGGGTTAAAGAGGAAGCTTCCTGCCCATCCCTTAGCTGAACCCAATACATCTGAGTTAGAGAAACCACCGCAGTAAACTATCATGTTGATGTCTTCCAATGTTTCACGGCCACTGATCAGGTCAGTCATCGTAACATCTTTTACATCAAATCCTGCCAGATAAAGGATGTATGCCATTTCGCGTTCACCGTTAGTTCCTTTTTCACGAATGATAGCAGCTTTAATTCCACTAGGAGTACGTCTGTCTGGGTTCAGACCAAACTGTGAAAGTTTACCAGTAAATGATGGGTCGAATGCAAATTCTACAGGTTGCTGTTTGTAGTTTTCAAAACGCTTCTTAGCACAACCGTTCATGCTCTGTTTACGGTCGAGTAAGTAAGATGTTGAATACCAAACATCGCGCAGATAATCAATACCAAACTGGTAAGTAGCATCATCTTTAGTAACCAAAATGTGGCGTTCTTCAGTCGGTTTACCTAATTTGATATATCCTACACCTGCATTTTCAAGAATCTGTTTAACTTCAGCTTTGTGCTTGTCTGCAACCTGGATAACGATACCCGGATTTTCAGCAAATAATATTTTTACGATGTCATCACAGTTGATTTTATCCAGATTGATTTCCATACCACCTTCCATGTTGGCAAAGCACATTTCCAGTAAAGTTGTAATCAAACCACCGGCTGAGATATCATGACCTGCAAGGATCAGACCTTTATTAATCAGATCCTGAATAGCCAAGAATGCATCGCGGAAATATTCAGGATTCTGTACAGTAGGAACATCGCTACCTACCTTATTTAATGATTGTGCGAAAGCAGAACCTCCTAAACGAAGTTCATCGAAGCTGAAGTCAATGTGATAGAAAGTAGATTTTTCTTTGTTGACCATAACAGGAGATACTACTTTCTTAATATCAGAAACTTCGCCTCCAGCTGATACAATTACAGTTCCCGGGCTGATGATCTTTTCACCGTCAGGATATTTTTGAGTCATAGACAATGAGTCTTTACCTGTCGGAACGTTAATCTGTAAAGCACAACAGAAGTCTGACAAAGCTTTTACAGCTGTATACAAACGTGCATCTTCACCTTCCTGTGAACGGCAAGGCCACATCCAGTTGGCAGAAAGCGAAATGCTATCCATACCATCAGCAAGCGGTGCCCAAACCAAGTTAGTCAAAGCTTCTGAAACAGCCAACACAGAACCTGCTGCAGGATCAGCCAATGCAGCCTGAGGAGCATGTCCCAGAGCAGTAGCAATACCTTTCTCACCACGATAGTCCAGGGCAACAACACCACAGTCGCTTAACGGCAACTGCAATTCGCCCTGACACTGCTGGCGAGCAATCTTACCTGTAACCGAGCGGTCTACTTTATTTGTTAACCAGTCTTTACAAGCTACAGCCTCCAACTGAAGTACGCGATTAACATATTCATTCAGTTTGCTGGTTTCATAGCTTACATTTTCATATTTACGTTCTACGGTCTTGTCCACCATGTAAGTCTTAGGTGAAGAACCGAACATCTGATCTACTGCCAGGTCGAACGGACGTACACCATCTGCCTGCTCAAAAGCAAAGCGGTGGTCGCCAGTTGTTTCACCTACTACATACATCGGAGCACGTTCACGTTCTGCAATCTTACGTACATGTTCGATAGCTTTTTCGTCAATCAGCAGACCCATACGTTCCTGCGATTCGTTGGCAATAATTTCTTTTGCCGATAAAGTCTCATCGCCGATAGGAAGTTTGTCCATGTGAATCAAACCACCACAATCTTCAACCAACTCAGACAGACAGTTTACATGGCCTGCAGAACCATGGTCGTGGATAGAAACAATTGGGTTTTCATCTTCTTCACAAAGTGCACGTACAACGTTATAAGCACGTTTCTGCATTTCTGCATTAGCACGCTGTACAGCATTCAGCTCGATACCTGAAGAATAACGTCCTGTTTCAACAGAAGAAACAGAACCACCACCTAAACCGATGCGGTAGTTATCACCACCCAATACTACGACTTCATTGCCAGCTTCGGGAGTACCTTTCAGACAGTCACGCTGTGTACCATAACCTACACCACCGGCTAGCATGATAACTTTATCGTATGCATATTTTTCGTTGTTTTCCTGATGTTCGAATGTAAGTACAGAACCACAGATAAGTGGCTGACCGAATTTGTTGCCGAAATCAGAAGCACCGTTTGAAGCTTTGATCAAAATCTGTTCTGGAGTCTGATACAGCCATTTACGTACCGGAAGGATGTTTTCCCATTCGCGTCCTTCTTCAGTACGTGGATAAGAAGTCATGTATACGGCAGTTCCCGCAATAGGCCAAGAACCTTTACCACCACCCATACGGTCGCGGATTTCACCACCTGTACCGGTAGAAGCACCGTTAAATGGTTCTACTGTAGTCGGGAAGTTGTGTGTTTCGGCTTTAAGTGAGATTACGGTTTTGATATCTTTGATGACGAAGTAATCAGAAGTAGCATGGTTAGCAGGGGCAAACTGTTCTACAACAGGACCTTCAGCAAAAGCTACGTTGTCTTTGTATGCAGAAATGATTTTGTTTGGATTTTCCTGTGTCGTCTTTTTAATCATTTGGAACAAAGACGATTCCATTTCTTGTCCGTCGATGATAAATGTTCCACCGAAAATTTTATGACGGCAATGTTCAGAGTTAATCTGTGCAAATCCGAATACTTCCGAGTCAGTCAGTTTACGGCCCAGATCTTTTTCTACTTTCATCAAGTAGTCCATTTCCTCTTTTGAAAGCGCCAGACCTTCTTTTTCGTTATACTCTTCCAGATTTTCAATATAGATAATCGGCTGAGGCTTAATATTAGTAGTAAAGATTGTCTGGTTCAAACCTTTGTACATGCGTTGCAGCATGGGGTCATATTCGGCATTTTCGTCTTTTACCGGGAAATATTCCTCGATTCGGCGGATACCGTTCAGTCCCATATTTTGGGTTATTTCCACTGCGTTGGTACTCCATGGAGTAATCATTTCACGACGTGGACCTATGAAGCAACCTTTTAGGTTTTCTTCGGTCTCTACGGTAGCATCGCTGTAAAGCCAGCACAATTTCTTGATGTCCTCAGCATTCAGCTCCTGGCTGCATTCTGTGGCAATCACACTGTTGGTAGGCGTTCTGAAAAATAGAATCATAGCACTTATCTATAGTTTAATAATGATGTTTCAGTCATATCTATTTGTGTTGCAAAGTTACATAAAAGCCTGCTTGTTTAAAAGAAAAAGCCTTTTTATTATAGATACTTTCGTAAAAAAATAGCATCTTTGCACTATGAATTGGATTGAACATGTCACGATATTGGATTTGCTGATTAAAGGACTTATTATAGGTGTGGTTGTGTCGGCACCATTAGGTCCTGTTGGAGTGCTTTGTATTCAACGAACATTGAATAAAGGGCGCTGGTTTGGTTTTGTTACAGGTCTGGGAGCAGCCCTTAGCGATATATTTTATGCATTGATGACCGGATATGGAATGAGTTTTATGGATGAGCTCATTCTTAAACATCAGTTATTGTTGCAAGCTGTAGGCAGTGTGATGCTTCTCCTTTTCGGTATTTATACCTTTCGCAGTAATCCGGTTCATTCCATTCGTCCTGTTTCTTTAAAGAAAGGAACTTACTTACATAATTTTGTAACAGCATTTTTTGTTACTCTATCCAATCCTCTCATTATTTTTCTGTTCATCGGTTTGTTTGCCCGTTTTTCTTTTGTGATGCCGGGTAGTCCGATAGGTTTTCAGTTAATTGGTTATCTGGCCATCATTTTGGGAGCACTCATTTGGTGGTTCAGCATTACATATTTTGTCAACAAGGTCCGTTCACGCTTTAATTTGCGGGGAATATGGATATTGAACCGTATTATCGGCGTGATTGTTATACTGGCCTCTCTAGTTGGCATATATTTTACTTTTGCCGGAAATTCTTGGTATTGATATGTATATTTCTCAACAATTAAAACAGCAGAATATTGCTGAATACCTGCTTTATATGTGGCAGGTGGAAGATTTAATCCGTGCCAATCAATTTGACATGGAGAAAATACGGAAACATGTTATCGACCCTTATCCTGTATCCGATGAACAAAAGCAAGCTTTGGCTCAATGGTATGAGGATCTTATTAATATGATGCATGACGAAGGAGTGATGGAAAAAGGCCATATCCAAATTAATAAAAATATTATTGTATGGCTTACCGACTTGCATTTGCAACTGCTCCGTTCTCTTAAATACCCTTATTATAGTGCTGCCTATTATAAAGTATTGCCTTTCATTGTAGAACTTCGTTCTAAAGGAGCAGATAAAGATGTTCCTGAAATTGAGACCTGCTTTGATGCCATGTATGGTGTGCTGATGCTTAAACTCCAGAAAAAGGAAATAAGCGAGGAAACCCAGAAAGCTCTTAAAGTTATAGGCGACTTTTTAGCGATTTTGTCTGATTATTATAAGAAAGACAAGCAGGGAGATTTAGAATTTTAGACTATCCAACAATAAAGCTATCTTGAAATGAAAAATATATTGATTACAGGAGCCAACGGACAGTTAGGAAACGAAATGCGTTTACAGGCTGCTGAAAATCCGTCGTATACTTGTTTTTTTACAGATGTGGCCGAACTGGACATCTGTGACGAACAGGCTGTTATGGAATATGTAACTGCTCATCAGATTGATGTTATTGTGAACTGTGCTGCTTATACAGCTGTTGATAAAGCAGAAGATAATCAAGAACTTTGTGATCGTCTGAATCACTGGGCACCCGGTTATCTGGCACGTGCGGCAGCAAGCAGGGGAGGGGCTTTTATACAAGTCTCTACCGATTATGTATTCGATGGAACTGCTCATATACCTTATCGTGAAGATGATACTACTTGTCCTAACTCGGTTTATGGAAGTACAAAGCTGGCTGGCGAAGAAGAGGCTTTGAAGTATTGTTCACAGACAATGGTAATCCGCACAGCCTGGTTGTATTCTACATTTGGCAATAACTTTGTAAAGACCATGTTACGTTTGGGACGTGAACGTGAAACACTTGGCGTGATATTCGATCAGGTAGGTACACCTACTTATGCACGCGATTTGGCTACTGCCATCTGGACTGCTATCCGACAAGGTATTGTTCCCGGAATTTATCATTTCAGCAATGAAGGGGTATGTTCTTGGTATGATTTCACGAAAGCTATTCACCGTTTGGCAGGCATTACGACTTGTGAAGTCAAACCTCTGCATACGGCCGATTATCCGACTCGTGCCGTACGCCCGCATTACTCAGTCCTCGATAAGACCAAGATTAAAGAGATCTACGGCTTGTCTATTCCCCATTGGGAAGAAAGTCTTGCTCTTTGCATAACTCAGTTGGAGAAAGAAAATAATTAAAGAAGTAAATTATATACACCCTATATACAAATGAATCAGGAAATAGAAAGAAGAAGAACGTTTGCCATTATTGCCCATCCGGATGCCGGAAAGACTTCGCTTACCGAAAAATTACTTTTGTTTGGTGGTCAGATTCAGGTAGCTGGTGCGGTTAAATCAAACAAAATTAAGAAGACCGCTACTTCCGACTGGATGGATATCGAGAAGCAACGTGGTATCTCGGTAACCACTTCCGTGATGGAATTTGATTATCATGATTACAAAATCAATATTCTTGATACTCCGGGTCACCAGGATTTTGCTGAAGATACCTATCGTACACTTACGGCTGTCGATAGTGTTATTATTGTAGTTGATGGTGCAAAAGGTGTCGAAACTCAGACTCGTAAGCTGATGGAAGTTTGCCGTATGCGCAATACTCCTGTTATTATCTTCGTCAATAAGATGGACCGTGAAGGTAAAGATCCCTTCGATTTGTTGGATGAGCTGGAAGAAGAATTGAAAATTGCTGTGCGTCCGCTTTCATGGCCTATCGACCAGGGACAGCGTTTCAAGGGAGTTTACAATATCTATGAGCAGAACCTGAATTTGTTCCAGCCTTCTAAGCAGGTTGTAACAGAAAAAGTGCAGGTTGATATTAATACAGAAGAACTGGATGCTCATATTGGTTCTCCGTTGGCAGAAAAATTACGTAGCGATTTGGAATTGCTTGAAGGTGTGTATCCCGAATTCAATGTACAGGAATACTTGAATGGCGATCTGGCTCCTGTATTCTTTGGTTCTGCCTTGAATAACTTTGGTGTTCAGGAACTGCTGGATTGCTTTGTTGAAATAGCGCCTAGTCCACGTCCTGTTACAGCTGTAGAACGTACAGTAGAACCTGATGAACCTAAATTTACTGGGTTTATTTTTAAGATTACAGCTAATATTGACCCGAACCATCGTTCATGTGTAGCTTTCTGTAAAGTATGTTCAGGTAAATTTACCCGTAATACGCCTTATCTGCATGTACGTCATAACAAGACCATGCGTTTTTCATCACCTACCCAGTTCATGGCTCAGCGTAAGACTACTGTAGACGAAGCATGGGCAGGCGATATCATCGGTTTGCCCGATAACGGAACCTTTAAGATTGGTGATACACTGACAGAAGGTGAAAATCTGCATTTCAAAGGATTGCCAAGTTTCTCTCCAGAAATGTTTAAATACATTGAGAATGCCGATCCGATGAAGACCAAACAGCTGAACAAAGGTATCGATCAGCTGATGGACGAAGGTGTTGCACAGTTGTTTGTCAACCAGTTCAATGGCCGTAAGATTATCGGTACAGTAGGTCAGTTGCAGTTCGAAGTTATCCAGTATCGTCTGGAAAACGAATATAACGCCAAGTGTCGTTGGGAGCCGGTAAGTCTTTATAAAGCTTGTTGGATTGAAAGCGATGATCCTGAAGAACTGGAAGCCTTCAAAAAACGTAAATATCAGTTTATGGCCAAAGACCGCGAGGGTCGCGATGTATTCCTCGCTGATAGCGGTTACGTTCTGCAGATGGCTCAGATGGATTTCAAACACATCCGATTCCATTTCACTTCAGAATTCTGATATTATAATTATAAAAAAATGCCGGAAGTTAACTTCCGGCATTTTTTTATGAAGTAATGTTGTGGTTATTTCAGCACGTTCAGCGCCGCATCATAATTCGGCTCTTCCGATACATTCTTTACCAGCTCTGTATAAATCACCTTACCATCTTCATCCACGATGATGACAGCTCGGCTCATCAATCCTTTTAGCGGGCCATCTGCTATTCGCAGGCCATATCCCTGGGCAAATTCTTCGTTTCTGAATAAAGAAACCGGAATTACATTTTCCAGTCCTTCTGTCGTACAGAATCTGGATTGTGCAAAAGGCAAGTCCATGGAAATGCAAAGCACTACTGTATTTTCCAGAGCGGATGCATCTGCGTTAAAGTGTCTCACAGAGGCAGCACAAGTCGGAGTGTCCAGACTTGGGAACACGTTCAACACAACTTTTTTTCCTTTGAAGTTACTCAACTTCATTTCACTCAAATCCTTTTGTACACCTGTAAAATCAGGAGCTGCTTCTCCTACTTTTACCATCTGTCCTTCCGTATGAGCTTCGGCCCCTTTGATATAGACCGTTTCCCCTTTAGGAGCTTGTTGTGCATCCAAATTTGTCATTTCGCTGGATGGTGTAGCTATATTATTACTGGCTTCCATCAGCGTTGCAGTTGTTAAAAGGATAGATTTCATACATTGTAAAATTAAGGGTTAATATTTATTCGGCAATGCTCATCTCATTAATCAGGTGTTTGCATCCACCCAATTTTTCGACGATGAACAAAACATAGCGTATATCTACAGCGATACAGCGTTGCAGGTTATTGTCGAAGTTGATATCGCCCGACAGAGACTCCCAGTTACCGTCGAAAGCACAACCTATCAATTCTCCGTTTCCATTGATAACCGGTGAACCAGAGTTACCACCTGTGATGTCATTGGTTGTCAGGAAGCAAGTTGGCATTTCTCCGTTTGGAAGCGCATATCTGCCGTAATTCTTGGTAGCATATAATTCTTTCAGTTTGGCAGGAACTACAAACTCAGGGTTATTAGGATCTTCTTTTTCCATAACTCCCTTCAGTGTTGTGTAGTATTTGTAATGTATGCCATCTTTCGGGTTATACGATTTTACATTACCGTAAGTCAGTCGGAGAGTGAAGTTTGCATCCGGAGCTTTTGGAGTTGGAGCATACATTTCGCACAAACCTCTTACATACGTTTTGTGCAGCAATGCAATACCTTCCATTGCCTCACTGGCTTTTTCAGCTATTTCTTCAGCTTTTTCATACTTGGCTGTTACAAATTCTTGCATCAAATCCTTTTCGATAGCTTTAATCGATGGTTTCTCAATGAACTTATTGAAATTCTTTTCGTTTGCAAAAATAGTATTGTCATAGCAAGCATCTACATATGCATTATAGTCACCTTTGAATTTTTTCTGAATCGTTTCATAAAAATCAGGCAAAGCTTCAGCCGGAACCATTTCGGCATGCAGCGGTAACAGTACTTTTGCTACTTTTCTGTCTACTTCATGGTCATAATCTTTATTATGGATTTCACTGTAGCTGGCTTTCAGAAGTTCAATGCACTCTTTTACTTCTGTTTCATCTTTATCTTCCAATGCCTTTTTCAGTCTTTCCATCACTTTATAGGGAGTACCAAATTCAATACCTCCCATAAATACTTCACGGAAGCAAGTTGCCTGGAATACATACGGATTAGCCTTTTCCACTACAGCATCAATCTCTTTTACTACATTGGCGTAATCTGTATTATTTTTTGCAGCAGCAAATTTGGCAAAATTATTTTCCTGTTCAGCTTTTGTCTCCAATACCTTGTTGTCTACAATCGCTTTGTTCATACCGATAGAATTCTTCCAGTAGTTGCTCGAACCTGCAAACTTGCTGGCATACTGAATTCTTACCTTATCGCTGGCAGCCATTTCTGCTTTCAGGATTTCCTGTCTGGCCTCACGTATCTTGATACGTGGGTCGTTGATAGCAGTCATACGTTGTTTTACTTCGCTCTGAGTCAGGAAGCGGTTTGTACTGCCCGGGAATCCCATAATCATGGCATAGTCATTTTCCTGCAGCCCTTTCAGTGAAATGGTGAAGTGCTTTTTCACTTTTAAAGGTACGTTGCTTTCACTATAGTCAGCCGGGTTACCTTGAGCATCTGCATAGATACGGAACATTGAGAAGTCACCAGTATGTCTCGGCCACATCCAGTTGTCAGTTTCACCACCGAATTTACCGATTGAAGAAGGAGGAGCAGCTACCATTCTTACATCGGTATATGTTTTCATGAAAAACAAGTAGAACTTATTGCCGGCATAAAAAGGCAAAGCCAATGTACTGATACCCGGTTTTCCGTTCAGATCACTTGCTTTCAGTTCTTTGTCAGCCAATTCTTTCAGATAGTCACTTCCGAAAGCTTCCACTTCACTAACCTTTCCAGCTTTTACATCCGCATTTACTTTCTCTGTAACATCTACAATACGTTCTACGAATTTAAATGTCAGTCCCGGAGTCGGCAACTCTTCTGCACGACTTTTTGCCCAAAAGCCATCAGTCAGATAGTCATGTTCTACCGAGCTATGCTGCTGTATTGCATCATATCCACAGTGGTGATTGGTCAGAATCAATCCTTCGGCAGATATAATTTCGCCCGTACAGCCTCTTCCGAAGATACCTACAGCATCTTTCAGCGAAACCTTGTTCGGACTATAAATATCATCCACATCCATGGCAAGTCCCTGTGCTTTCATGCGGTCTGCCAGATTCTGCTCCTGCATGAGTTGGAGCAGCCACATTCCCTCGTCTGCTTTCGAAGGGAGAAAAACAGTGCACAGCAGCACTGTCAATACAAATTGAAATTTTCTCATCATTCAGAAATTAAAAATAAGTTGTTGTAGTTCGCAAAGTTAGTAAAAAAATGTTTTCATGAAAACGAAGTCGCTTTTCTAATCTAGCATTTAGTCACATATTGTTTTAAATAATAATAAAATCCTTTTTACAGTGAAATAAAGATTATACCTTTGCTGATGAAATATAAAACAAAAGTAATTCATGTACAAACACTTATTGCTTTTCATCATAGCTTTTTCAGCAATATCTTGCACCCGTAAATACGAAATAAAAGGTACATCATCTGTGTCTATACTCGACGGCAGGATGTTATATGTTCGTGTATTGTCTGATTCCGGATTGGTAAATGTCGATTCGGCAGAAGTTATTCACGGACTTTTCCATATGAAAGGGCATGTCGATTCAACGATGCTTGCTACCCTTTTTATGGACGATGAAAGCATTATGCCTTTTGTGCTTGAAGAAGGAAAAATTACCATCAATATAGACCGCATGCGTATTGGTATCACAGGGACGCCCCTCAATGATGCCCTGACCGATTTTGTCAATAAAAAGACAGAGCTGGACGACAAGTCCTATGAAGTAGAGCGTTCAGAAAGCCGTATGATTATGGATGGGGTAGACCCGGATGAAATTCACCAGACCATTTCTGCTCGCCGGCTCCGACTTTCCAATGAGATGGATCAGCTGATAAAGCAGTTTGTTCAGGATAACTACGAGAATGTATTAGGTCCCGGTATCTTTTTGATGGTAGCCAATTCTTACCCTTATCCGGTAATCACTCCATTATTGCAGGAAATTCTTGACAAAGCTCCAGAACAGTTCATGAATCACCCTTACGTTCGGAGCTATGTAGCAGCGGCTCAAGACAATATGCAAAAAATGCCACCTCACATGCGTAGAGAGATGGCATCCGATAATGTTCACTAATATTTTGTACACCGGCCGTCATTACTGGTCCGGATTGTCTACCTTTCCCCTGTAGTGTTCAGGTAAGCCCTGTTCTATTTCCTTATAAGAAATTTCCATCATCCGTTTGATATTCTCAATGCCCTGACATTCCGGGTAGATGGGTTTATGAATAGTCAGTCGCAAAGGATGCCAGCTCAGTAATTTACCGGTTCTAGGTAAAATATTAAACGAACCGTCGATGGTCAGCGGTACTACCGGCAACTGCAATTCATCAGCCAGCTGGAATGCCCCTTTCTTAAAGTATCCCATGTGTCCGGTAAACGAGCGTGCTCCTTCCGGAAAAACCATCAGCGAGGTTCCTCCCTGCAGTACCTTTTCTGCATGCTGAATTGTTTCCTGAATCTTTTTGGGACCCGATTTGTCTACGAAAATGTGTCCAGCCGACTGGCAAGCTTTTCCAACAAACGGAAGTTTTCGCAGTCCCTTCTTCATCATCCATTTGAAATTACGTCCCAAGAAACCATAAATCAGGAAAATATCGAAAGCTCCCTGATGATTGGCAACAAATACATACGATGTTTTTTCTTCCAGATTTTCTCTGCCTTCTACCTTGACAGGAAGCAGCAATACATAACATGTCAGTTGCGACCAGATTTTTCCCGGATAATATCCCCAGAAGTGTGCACTTCCTATCCAAGAGCCGATGATTGTAACCAATGCTGTCAGAATCGTAAGAACCAGAAAAATCGGAAGTCCGATACAAATCTGGTATACAATATAAAAAACTCTCATACTATAAACTTATATAAACATTAAACTTCCGTTACTTTCTTTTCAAGGTTATGACCGTAATCTCGGGCCAGGCACCCAGACGCATCGGAAACATCAGATACCCAAGTCCAATATTTACATACAGTCCTCTGCCTCCAGTCATGTATAGTCCTTCGTGCTCCGGATAGACCAGTCCGGAAGGTGACCACCCTAACAGGCTGAATTGCATATTGTGTGTATGTCCTGCCAGCATCAGCTGTACGTCACTTTGCGGCAACACCTCCCTTTTCCAGTGGGTAGGGTCGTGGCTAAGTAAGACCTTAAACAGGCCTTCTGTACCAGCCAGTGCCTTTTTCAAGTCTCCTTTATTCGGGAAAGGCGGTTGGCCACTGTTTTCCACGCCAGCCAGTACGATAGAATCCTTTCCGCTATACAGCATTCTGTGTTCATTCATCAGCAGTTTCCAACCCATTTCCTGCTCATACCTCATCAGTTGTTCCAGGTTCTGCTGCTGCATTTCCGGCGATTCCCATTTTATATATGGCGAATAGTCATGATTACCCAATACCGAGAAAACCCCGTCTTTAGCCTTCAGACCGCTTAATATCGGAATAAACTCTTTCAGTTCCGAAGCCAGGTTATTCACTACATCTCCTGTAAATACGATGACATCTGCCTGTTGTTTGTTGCATAAGTCTACAGCCCTTTGCAGTGCCCTTCCATTTCCTTTCCAACTACCGGTATGTAAGTCCGATAATTGCAGAATGCGATATCCATCAAATCCGGCCGGTAAATCGGAAGATTCGAAAGTGACCTCTCGAATCGTAAAGTTTTCCTTTCCTGCAGTAGCTCCATAAATGATGTATATTAACGAAGCCAGTGCTAACGTACCAGCCAATTGCTCTCCATACAGCTTCCTGTTCGTTATTCGCGCAATACCGTGTAACAGCAGATGTATCAGTACAAACAAAGCTTTCGGTACACTGAAACATAAAAAAACAATCAGGAAATAGCTCAATTGCTGCATTGCATCAGGACCTGGCCTGTACAGTGTAAAGATAAACAGCATACCAGCCAGTAGCAATCCCGACGGTATCCAGTAAAAAAAACGCAAACCTTTGTATCCGGTGTGGCTTAACAGTTTCCGGTCTATGTACCAATCGGGAAATAACAGTAGTAATGTAAAGAATAACCCAAGTTTCAATAACATCATTCTTCTTTCCTCCTGTCAGTCTTGTAGATTGGCTGCTAAATATTTACGCATCACGTCCACTGTGACTCCGCGTCTTTTTGCATAGTCCGTCAGTTGGTCCGTACCGATTTTTCCTACCGAGAAATAACGTGATGCCGGATGTGCAAACATCAGTCCACATACAGAAGCATGTGGTTGCATCATTCCATTTTCCGTCAGGCTGATACCAATTTGCTTCATGTCGAGTAATTCATCCAGCAGAAAACTTACTGAAATATCTGGTAATGAAGGATAACCCACCGCCGGTCGTATTCCCTGATACTCTTCATTCAGCAACTCTCTTTTAGTCAGCTTTTCATCCGGGGCATATCCCCATATTTTTTTTCGGATATCCTCGTGTACTTTTTCGGCTGCAGCTTCAGCCAGGCGTTCGGCCAATGTCTTAACCAGCATCAATTTATAGTCATCCTCTTTAAAGAGGAGTTCCATATTGGGGTCTATTGTCGTAGCAAAAGCTCCTACCGTATCTTTGATACCCCCTTCAACCGGACGGACGAAATCACTCAGACACAAAAACGGATCTTCCGGCTTTATTCGGGTTTGCTGCCGCAATAGCGGGAACCGTTTTCCTTCCAGCAACAGGTCATCGCCGTCAGCATTTGCCTCCATCAGCCTGTATATTGCAAAGACTTTAAAATTAGCATCCAGTTTGTTCAGTATCCGGTTTGCTTCCTTATGCAATTGCATTGCCTCTGCAGCTTTAGCCCTTTCCTCTTCCGGAAACGAAGCCAGCCAGCTGGCACGGCAAGCATCACATCCATGGATATCTGCAATACCTGTAAATCTGGGTTGGAATCCCCAGGCATGAAAGAAATAAATCCAGTTGATATACTCTGCCAGGTCGTGAATATTATAGGTTACTTTTGTAATCTCCGTTTTCATATCCATTTACTCAATTGATTACCGGTTAAAGCGCAACGCTTCTCCGCAGTGCAGTTCATCCACTTTACCTTCACTGTAAACCAAGTCACCGTTCACGAAAGTCTTTTCCACACGCGCATGGAAATCCTGTCCGGCCATTGGAGTCCATCCACATTTGCTCAGTACTACTTTATCCGTTACAGTCCATGTGCAATCCGGATTCAGGATTACTAAATCCGCTTTATATCCCGGGCGTATAAATCCGCGTTCACAGATGTTGTACAGTTTAGCCGGTGCATGACACATTTTTTCTACCAGCTGTTCTATGCTTAAAATACCCTCTTTAACCAGTTCATAACAGCTTATGAGTGAAAACTGCAGGGTAGGCATGCCCGAAACAGCTTTCAATGCGCCTCCTTGTTTCTCGCTCAACAAATGTGGGGCATGGTCCGTACCGATTACGTCAATCCGATTTTCGCTCAGTGCTTTACGTAGCGCATCGCGGTCGGCTCTGGTCTTGATACTTGGGTTACACTTGATATGCGCTCCCATCCGTTTGTAATCCTCATCGCAGAAGAACAGATGCGATACGCATGCTTCGGCAGTAATATGTTTTTCTTCCAGCGGTTTGTTTTCCAGTAATTCCAGTTCTTTCGCTGTGCTGATGTGCAGGATGTGCAGATGTGCTCCTGTTTCTTTAGCCAGCTGTACTGCCAGTTTTGACGATTCGTAGCAAGCTTCTTCACTGCGGATCAGCGGATGGCAGGTTATATCCGGATCTTCCCCATACAATTCCTGAAACTTCTTTGTATTTTTCCGTATGATATTCTGGTCTTCACAATGCGTCGCAATGAGCATACCTGCTTCGCTGAAAATCTTCCGCAGTATGTCCATACGGTCCACCAGCATATTGCCAGTGCTGGCACCCATGAACAGTTTCACTCCGCATACTTTTGTTTTGTCCAGCGAAGACAGCAAGTTTGCATTGTTGTTTGTTGCACCAAAATAGAACGAATAATTTACGATACTCTTTTTTGCGGCATCTGCAAACTTATTTTCGAGAGCCTCCAGAGTTGTTGTTTGCGGATTACAGTTCGGCATATCCATAAACGAAGTAACTCCACCGGCAGCCGCAGCACAACTTTCACTTGTCATGTCCGCTTTGTGTGTCAGTCCCGGGTCACGGAAATGCACATGGTCATCAATTACACCCGGCAGCAAGTAAGCGCCAGCAGCATCTACCACCTCTTCACAAGCTGTTTGAGGGCATACATCTTTATCCAGCACTTCAGCAATCCGATCTCCTTCAATAACAACACTTCCGGCAAAACACTTCCCTTCGTTAACGATGCGGGCATTCTTTATCCAAGTTCTTTTCATACATTCGCTTTTTTAGGATATTTACGGAACAAGCTGTCCCATTTCAGTTTCATCACACCAAACACAGCCTCACCAAAGATGCTGCTGTTCATTTTAGAGGTACCCAGTTCGCGGTTGATAAAGATTACCGGAACTTCTACCACCTTAAAACCACATTTATAAGCTGTAAATTTCATTTCAATCTGGAATGCATATCCCTTGAACCGGACTTCATCCAGAGGGATTGTTTCCAATACCTGCCGGCGGTAGCATTTAAATCCGGCTGTAGTATCGTGAATGGGAACCCCTGTAACCAGACGCACATATTTCGAAGCAAAATAAGACATCAGCACCCTTCCCATTGGCCAGTTTACGACATTCACACCGCTGATATAGCGTGAGCCGATTGCTACGTCAGCTCCCTCTTCGGCACATGCTTTATACAGTCGTGGCAAATCATTCGGGTTATGGCTAAAGTCAGCATCCATTTCGAACACAAAGTCGTAGCCATGTTCCAGAGCCCATTTAAATCCGGTGATATATGCAGTTCCCAGTCCCAACTTTCCTTTTCTTTCTACCATGAAGAGCCGTTCCGGAAACTCTTTTTGCATTTTTCTTACTATGTCAGCTGTTCCGTCCGGTGAATTATCTTCAATAACCAGAATGTGGAAGCACTTTTCCAGTCCGAACACAGCCCGGATGATATTTTCTATATTTTCCTTTTCGTTATACGTAGGAATAATAATGATACTGTCACTTGTTTGCATAAGCATTTTTTTTCAATTAGACAAAGATATAAAGATATTTCATTGCAACCTTGTGTCAATCCTTAAATCTTATATAAAAATGGTTCATCCGACATTTCGAGTGATAGTTTCCTAAAAAGGAAAACCGCTGAACA
>OGMI01000258.1_pt1 | contig 34228 bp, 24 predicted proteins | sample 1573201 | NCBI WGS metagenome assembly OGMI01 (sample SAMEA2582012, study PRJEB24529) | metagenome | biome: Human gut stool | place: China | collected 2011
CCGCCATTTCCGACCTTGCAGCCTTGAAGTTTGAAGTCTTGCAGAAAGTGGGTGACGCTGTTGGCAACATTCAAACATATCAGCTCTAAAAATGCCGACTATGGCGCAGCGGAAGCCTACCTCACATTTGAGCATGACGAGTTTACCATGAAGCCCACCCTTGATGAAAACGGGCGGCTGATACCGAGAGAGGATTACCGCATTTCTTCCCTCAACTGCGGGGGCGATGATTTCGCCGTTGCCTGTATGCGAGCCAATCTCCGCTATGAGAAAAACCAAAAACGGGAAGATGTGAAAAGCCACCACTATATCATCAGCTTTGACCCACGGGACGGGACAGACAACGGCTTGACCGTAGACCGGGCGCAGGAGCTGGGCGAGCAGTTCTGCAAGGAGCATTTTCCCGGACACCAAGCCCTAATCTGCACCCACCCGGACGGGCATAACCACAGCGGCAATATCCATGTGCATATCGTCATCAACTCCCTGCGGATTTATGAAGTCCCGCTTCTGCCCTACATGGACAGACCAGCCGACACACGGGAGGGCTACAAGCACCGCTGCACCAATGCCGCTATGGAATATTTCAAGAGTGAAGTCATGGAGATGTGCCACCGGGAGGGGCTTTACCAAATCGATCTTTTGAACGGCAGCAAGGAACGGATAACGGAACGGGAATACTGGGCGGCAAAGAAAGGGCAGCTTGCCCTTGATAAAGAGAACGCTGCCAGAGAAGCCGCAGGACAGCCGACCAAGCCCACCAAGTTTGAAACGGACAAGGCGAAGCTGCGCCGGACGATACGGCAGGCACTTTCCCAAGCTGGCAGCTTTGACGAGTTTTCTTCCCTTTTGCTGCGGGAGGGTGTGACCGTCAAGGAGAGCCGGGGGCGGCTTTCCTACCTCACGCCGGACAGGACAAAGCCTATCACAGCCCGGAAGCTGGGGGACGATTTTGACAAGGCTGCTGTCCTTGCCCTGCTCACGCAGAACGCCCACAGAGCCGCCGAACAGACCAAAGCCATACCCGAATATCCTGCCGCAGTTAAAAAGCCGTTACAAGGGGAAAAAACCACAAAAACCACCCCGGCAGACAACACCTTGCAGCGCATGGTTGACCGGGAAGCCAAGCGAGCCGAGGGCAAGGGCGTGGGCTATGACCGCTGGGCGTCAAAGCACAATCTAAAGCAAATGGCAGCTACCGTTACCGCCTACCAGCAGTACGGCTTTTCTTCCCCGGAGGAACTGGACGAAGCCTGTTCTGCCGCCTATGCCGCCATGCAGGAAAGCCTTACAGAGCTGAAGCAGGTGGAAAAGACACTGAACGGGAAAAAGGAGCTGCAACGGCAGGTGCTTGCCTATTCCAAGAGCCGCCCTGTCCGGGACGGGCTGAAACAGCAGAAAAACGCCAAGGCAAAAGCAGCCTACCGACAGAAGCATGAAAGCGACTTTATCATAGCAGACGCAGCCGCCCGCTATTTCAGGGAGAACGGCATTTCCAAGCTGCCGAGCTATAAAGCCCTGCAAGCAGAGATTGAAAGCCTTATCAAAGAGAAAAACAGCGGCTACAACGATTACCGGGCAAAACGGGAGGAATACCGCCGCTTACAGACTGTCAAGGGCAATATCGACCAGATTTTACGCCGGGAACGCAAGCCTGTGAAAAGGCAGGAACAGGAGCGATAAAAACCGCCCCAAAATGTACCCGAACCCATACAGAACAAGGGGGCTGCCCCGCACCCTATCCGCAATACCAAAGGATTTTTTAACGGGCTTACAGGGCAGAAAAACCCCGAAAATGATACCGAGATGATACAGAATTACCGCCGATACCGCCACACCAGCGGAAACGGCAGAAAGGAGCGCACCCATGCCAAGAATGAGCAAGAAACGGCGGCTGGAATGGTCTTTTTTCCTGCGGCAAGTAAAAGTCGGGAATACCACCTGCGACCGTATCACATACAACGACCTCTGCCGGGGCTGTACCCATAGCTGCAAGCAGAGCTTCCGGGCGGTTATCATACTCTGCCCCCACTACTACTCCAAACGCCGGAAAAAGGAGGACAGGGACAATGGCAGATAACCGCAAGTATTACTACCTCAAGCTGAAAGAGAACTTTTTTGACAGCGACTCCATTGTGCTGCTGGAAGATATGAAAGACGGGATTTTATACTCCAATATCCTCTTGAAGCTGTACTTAAAATCGCTGAAAAACGGCGGGAAATTGCAGCTTGACGAGCATATCCCCTACACAGCGCAGATGATAGCGACACTGACCCGCCACCAGATAGGGACGGTTGAGAGGGCTTTAGAGATTTTCCGGCAGTTGGGGCTTGTGGAGCAGCTTGACAGCGGGGCTTTTTATATGACCGATATTGAGCTGATGATAGGACAGTCCTCTACCGAAGCCGAGAGGAAACGGGCTGCAAGGCTGGAAAACAAGGCACTTTTACCGCCCCGGACAAAAGGCGGACATTTGTCCGACATTCGTCCACCAGAGATAGAGATAGAGTTAGAGAAAGAGATAGAGATAGAAAAAGAGAGAGAGGGAGAAACGGGACACCCCGCCCCCGCTGCTTATGGCAGATACAACAATGTGATACTGACCGATACAGAGCTTTCCGGGCTGAAAACAGAGCTGCCCGACAAGTGGGAGTATTACCTTGACCGGCTTTCCTGCCATATCGCTTCCACCGGGAAGCAGTACCACAGCCATGCAGCCACCATTTACAAGTGGGCGCAGGAGGACGCTGCCAAAGGCAAGGCTGCCCCGAAACAGGGCATACCCGATTATTCATGCAAGGAGGGCGAGAGCTTATGAAAAACGAGATTGAAGCTATGATTACGGACATTACAACCACTACCACCGAAGCGGAGGATTACACAGGCGAGGACGGGCTTTTATACTGCGGTAAGTGCCATACGCCCAAAGAAGCCTATTTTGCAGAGGGAAAGACTTGTTTCGGGCGTGACCGCCACCCAACAGACTGCGACTGCCAGCGGGCAGCCCGTGAAAAGCAGCAAGCCGCCGAAAGCCGACAGAAGCACCTTGAAAAAGTGGAGGACTTGAAACGCCGGGGCTTTACTGACCCTGCTATGCGGAACTGGACATTTGAGCATGACAACGGCAGAAACCCACAGACCGAAACCGCCCGCTTTTATGTGGAGAGCTGGGAAACCATGCAGGCTGAAAATATCGGCTACCTGTTTTGGGGAGGCGTGGGGACGGGAAAAAGCTACCTTGCCGCCTGTATCGCCAACGCCCTTATGGAGCAGGAAGTCCCGGTGTGCATGACAAACTTTGCAACGATACTGGGTGACCTTGCCGCCAGCTTTGAGGGCAGGAACGAATATATTTCCCGCCTTTGCAGCTACCCCCTGCTGATACTTGATGATTTTGGTATGGAGCGAGGGACAGAATACGGGCTGGAACAGGTTTACAGCGTGATTGACAGCCGTTACCGAAGCGGCAAGCCGCTGATCGCCACGACCAACCTCACGCTGGAGGAATTGCAGCACCCGCAGGACACGCCCCACGCCCGTATCTATGACAGGCTGACTTCCATGTGCGCCCCCGTCCGCTTCACGGGCAGCAACTTCCGAAAGGAAACCGCACAGGAAAAGCTGGAACGCTTAAAGCAACTGATGAAGTAGCGAAAGGAGAGCCTATGACAGAAACGAAACAGACAAGCACCACCAAAACAGACCGCCGCCCGGACTGTGTGACGGAAATCCGCATGGGCAACTCCGTCCTTACCGTTTCCGGCTTCTTCAAGCAGGGCGCAACCGACACCGCAGCCGACAAGATGATGAAAGTGCTGGAAGCGGAAGCTGCTACACAAAAAACGGCGATTTGACCGACCATAAAGAAGCAGATTTGACGCTTTTGCCGCTATACAGACAGCCGCCCCATGTGGTACAATCAAGGTACGGAATAGTGGGGCTGGCTGTCGGAAACGGAGGATTTTATGTTAAGACAGACCAACCAACAACCAATTACCGCCCTTTACCCAAGACTTTCCCATGAGGACGAGCTGCAAGGCGAGAGCAATTCCATTTCCAATCAGAAGCGTATCCTTGAAACCTATGCAAAGCAGAACGGCTTTTCCAATCTGCGCTGGTACACGGACGACGGTTATTCTGGTGCGAACTTTCAAAGACCCGGTTTTCAAGCCATGCTTGCGGACATTGAAGCCGGAAAAGTCGGCACCGTTATCGTCAAGGATATGTCACGGTTAGGGCGAAACTATCTGCAAGTGGGAATGTATACGGAAATGATTTTCCCACAGAAAGGCGTCCGCTTTATCGCTATCAATGACGGAGTGGACAGCGCACAGGGCGACAATGATTTTGCCCCTCTGCGGAACATTTTTAACGAATGGCTGGTGAGAGATACGAGCAAGAAAATCAAAGCAGCAAAACGGTCTAAGGGTATGAGCGGGAAGCCCGTCACGAGCAAACCCGTATACGGCTACTTTATGGACGAGGACGAAAATTTTATCATTGACGGGGAAGCCGCCCCTGTTGTGCGGCAGATTTACAGCTTGTGCCTTGCCGGGAACGGGCCGACCAAGATAGCCCGTATGCTCACAGAGCAGGAGATCCCCACGCCGGGAACGCTGGAATACCGTCGGACGGGAAGCACCCGCCGCTACCACCCCGGCTATGAGTGCAAGTGGGCGACCAATACCGTGGTACATATCCTTGAAAACAGGGAGTACACGGGCTGTCTGGTAAACTTCAAGACGGAGAAGCCGTCCTACAAGACCAAGCACAGCGTAGAGAACCCCATTGAGAAACAGGCGATTTTCGAGAACCACCATGAGCCTATCATTGACACCCAGATGTGGGAGCGTGTGCAGGAGTTACGCAAGCAGCGCAAACGCCCGAACCGCTATGATGAAGTGGGCTTATTCTCCGGCATACTCTTTTGTGCCGACTGCGGCAGCGTCCTTTACCAGCAGCGTTACCAGAACGCCACCCGCAAGCAGGATTGTTATATCTGCGGGAGCTACAAGAAGCGTACCCGTGACTGTACGGCGCACTTTATCCGCACCGACCTGTTGACCGCCGGAGTGACCGACAATCTGCGGAAAGTCACCAGCTATGCAGCGAAGCACGAAGCCCGGTTTATGAAGCTGCTGATCGAGCAGAACGAGGACGGGGGCAAGCGCAGGAACGCCGCAAGGAAAAAGGAGCTGGAAGCCGCCGAGAAGCGTATCAGCGAGTTATCCGCTATCTTCAAGCGGCTGTATGAGGACAGCGTGACCGGGCGCATTTCAGACGAGCGTTTCACGGAGCTGTCGGCAGACTATGAAGCCGAGCAGAAAGAACTGAAAGAGAGAGCCGCCGCTATCCGGGCAGAGCTTTCCAAAGCGCAGGAAGCCACGGTAAACGCAGAAAAGTTTATGAATGTTGTCCGCAAGTACACCAGCTTTGAAGAACTTACCCCTACCCTTTTGCGTGAGTTTGTGGAGAAAATCGTTGTGCATGAGTGCAGCTATGACGAGAACGGCACACGCAGACAGGACATTGATATTTATTACTCTTTCGTTGGCAAGGTAGACCTGCCCGAATGACCGCCCGACCTATCCGGCGCAATGCGCAAACGCCGGATAGGAACGGCAAAATTTTTTACACTTCTACTACTTCTTTATCACACATCAGCAAAATCTCAGGGCATGAAGCAGCTCATGGCTGGCGCTGGTGTAGCCGTTGTTGGTATGGTTCTTGTACCTCTGCTCTCCGGGCTGTTCTCTGTCTAAGCGTTCCTGCATGAAATCCTTGCCGCTCCCGCAGCTCTGCGGGGGCGGCGGAAAGGAGGTTGACACCGTATGGATTTCTTACTTGAAGCCCTGACAAATTGGCTGAAAGAAATGCTGGTGGGCGGTATTATGAGCAACCTTTCGGGGATGTTTGACAGTGTAAACCAACAGGTCGCGGATATATCCGTACAGGTAGGACAGACCCCACAGGGATGGAATGGCAGTATTTTCAATATGATTGAGAATCTGTCAAACTCCATCATGGTGCCGATTGCAGGTGTGATCCTGGCTATCGTGATGACTGTAGACCTGATCCAGATGATTGCAGACAAGAACAACCTGCATGATGTGGATACCTGGATGATTTTCAAGTGGGTATTCAAATCAGCTGCCGCCATCCTCATTGTCACAAACACATGGAATATCGTGATGGGCGTCTTTGATATGGCGCAGAGCGTGGTGGCGCAGGCGGCAGGGGTTATCAATTCGGATGCGTCCATTGACATTTCCTCAGTTATGACCGATCTGGAACCGAGGCTGATGGAAATGGATTTGGGACCGCTGTTCGGACTGTGGTTCCAATCCCTCTTTATTGGCATTACCATGTGGGCGTTGTATATCTGTATCTTTATCGTTATTTATGGCCGTATGATCGAGATCTACCTTGTAACTTCGGTGGCTCCCGTTCCAATGGCTGCAATGATGGGCAAAGAATGGGGCGGTATGGGACAGAATTACCTCCGATCCCTGCTGGCACTGGGCTTTCAGGCGTTTCTCATTATCGTCTGCGTGGCAATTTATGCTGTGCTGGTGCAGAACATCGCTATGGAAGATGACATCATCATGGCAATCTGGAGCTGCGTGGGCTACACCGTACTGCTATGTTTTACGCTGTTCAAAACCGGCAGTCTCGCCAAATCAGTCTTTCAGGCGCACTAAAACGGAAGGAGGTTTCCACATTGGCTTATGTACCCGTACCCAAGGACTTAACAAAAGTCAAAACAAAGGTCATGTTCAATCTGACCAAGCGGCAGCTTATCTGCTTCACGGGCGGAGCGCTTATTGGCGTACCGCTTTTCTTTTTGCTCAGAAAACCTACCGGAAACAGTGTAGCGGCTATGTGTATGATGCTGGTTATGCTGCCCTTCTTCATGCTGGCTATGTACGAAAAGCATGGACAGCCCCTGGAAAAGATCGTGGGCAACATTCTCAAAGTAGCTGTGATCCGTCCAAAGCAGCGACCTTACCAGACCAACAACTTTTATGCCGTATTAAAGCGGCAGGAAATGCTCGATAAGGAGGTGTATGACATTGTTCACCGCAATAAAAAAATGGCTGCATCGGATGTTCGGAAAAACCGAGGAAAAAACTGTGCAGCCGGTAAAGACAAAGAAAAAACTGTCCCGCGCCGATAAGAAGCAGATCGAAGCGGCCATTGCCCGCGCTAACCGCACGGACAAAAAAGGAAAATCTGCGCAGGACAGTATCCCTTATGAACGGATGTGGCCGGACGGAATCTGCCGCGTATCGGACAGCCACTACACAAAGACCATCAAGTTTCAGGACATCAACTATCAGCTCTCCCAAAACGAAGATAAGACGGCAATCTTTGAGGGTTGGTGTGATTTCCTCAATTATTTTGACAGCTCGATTCATTTCCAGCTGTCTTTTTTGAACCTTGCGGCATCGGAGGAGACCTTTGCTAACTCCATTTCCATCCCGCCCCAGAGGGACGCCTTTGACAGTATCCGTGAGGAATACACCACAATGCTGCAAAATCAGCTGGCCAGAGGTAACAACGGTCTCATCAAGACCAAATATCTGACCTTTGGTATCGACGCGGACAGCATCAAAGCCGCCAAGCCCCGTCTGGAGCGTATTGAGACCGATATACTTAATAACTTCAAGCGTCTTGGTGTAGCTGCCAGAACGCTGGACGGTAAAGAAAGGCTTTTTCAGCTTCATGCGGTATTCCACATGGATGAACAACTCCCGTTTCAGTTTGAATGGGACTGGCTGGCTCCTTCCGGTCTGTCCACAAAGGATTTTATTGCACCAAGCTCCTTTGAGTTCCGCACCGGCAAGCAGTTCCGTATGGGTAAGAAATACGGGACTGTTTCTTTTTTGCAGATTCTCGCACCGGAACTGAATGACCGTTTGCTGGCTGATTTTCTGGATATGGAAAGTTCGCTCATTGTGAGTATGCACATTCAGTCGGTGGATCAGGTGAAAGCCATCAAAACGGTAAAGCGGAAGATTACCGACCTGGACCGCAGCAAGATCGAGGAACAGAAAAAAGCAGTCCGTGCCGGATACGACATGGACATCATTCCATCTGACCTTGCTACCTACGGCAGTGAAGCGAAAAAACTCTTGCAGGATTTGCAGAGCCGCAACGAGAGAATGTTCCTTTTGACTTTTCTGGTGCTGAACACAGCGGACAATCCCCGTCAGCTTGGCAACAACATCTTTCAGGCAGGCTCTATTGCCCAGAAGTATAACTGTCAGCTGACCAGGCTGGACTTCCAGCAGGAAGAAGGGCTGATGAGCTGTTTGCCTCTGGGTCTCAATCAGATTGAGATTCAGCGAGGACTGACCACCAGTTCCACAGCTATCTTTGTGCCCTTTACTACGCAGGAACTGTTCCAGAACGGGAAAGAAGCTCTGTACTACGGCATCAATGCTCTGTCCAACAACCTCATTATGGTGGACAGAAAGCTGCTGAAAAACCCCAACGGCCTGATTCTGGGTACGCCGGGTTCCGGTAAGTCCTTCAGCGCAAAACGAGAAATTGCCAACTGCTTTTTGCTTACCAGTGATGATGTCATTATCTGTGACCCGGAAGCGGAGTACGCACCTCTTGTTGAGCGTCTGCATGGGCAGGTCATCAAGATCTCACCTACTTCAACCAACTATATCAATCCGATGGATCTGAATCTGGACTATTCGGATGATGAAAGCCCGCTGTCACTCAAGTCTGACTTTATCCTCAGTTTGTGTGAGCTGATCGTGGGCGGTAAGGAGGGCTTGCAGCCGGTGCAGAAAACCATTATTGACCGTTGTGTACGGTTGGTTTACAACGAATATCTCAATGACCCAAAGCCGGAGAATATGCCGATTTTGGAGGACCTTTATAACCTGTTGCGGGAGCAGGAAGAAAAAGAAGCTCAGTACATTGCAACGGCATTGGAAATCTATGTAACGGGTTCTTTGAATGTGTTCAATCATCAGAGCAATGTGGACATTGATAACCGGATTGTCTGCTACGACATCAAGGAACTGGGCAAGCAGCTAAAAAAAATCGGTATGCTGGTGGTACAGGATCAGGTGTGGAACCGCGTTACCATCAACCGTGCCGCCCACAAGTCCACCCGTTACTACATCGACGAGATGCACCTGCTTTTGAAGGAGGAGCAGACCGCCGCCTATACGGTGGAAATCTGGAAGCGATTCAGAAAATGGGGCGGTATTCCGACAGGTATCACCCAGAATGTCAAAGACCTTTTGAGCAGCCGCGAGGTAGAGAACATCTTTGAAAACTCGGACTTCGTGTATATGCTTAACCAGGCAGGCGGAGACCGTCAGATTTTGGCGAAGCAACTGGGGATTTCCACACACCAATTATCTTATGTGACCCACTCCGGTGAGGGCGAGGGCCTGCTGTTTTATGGCTCTACAATCCTGCCTTTCGTGGATCACTTCCCGAAGAACACCGAGCTTTACCGCATTATGACCACCAAACCTCAAGAATTGAAAAAGGAGGATGAATGATTATGAATCTCAACATTTTGAATAAAAATCCGCTGATGTTTTTTGACAGGGCGGTAAATGCCCAGCGCAGCCAGCTGCTTACAGTCATGGCCGATGCGGTAAGTGAGTGCCGCACGGCGGCAGATCAGGCAGCCGAACTGAATGAGACCGGTCAGGTGGGGCTGCTCCGTCTGGCAGAGGTCTGGAGTGCCATCCGTGCCAAGGAAGGTATGGGCGGTCTGGTTCTGGAAGGAACAGAGGCGAAGATCCTGTCCGATGTGGTGGCACAGTTTTATGCCTACCTGTCCGGCTGTATGTTCAACGATCCTGTGGGAATGGCCATTTATGCAGAGCTGCACTACATGATGTCCTCCCTCATGCTGGGAGAATGGTTTGAATAAGGAACCGCACCTGCGCTTTACTGATGAGGAACGGTCTGACCCTGCACTGGAAAAGCCGATCCGTAAAGCGGAGAAAGCTGCGGCCAGAGCAGATAAGGCGCAGGCCAATATCCCAAAGAAAAAGGTCAGGCAGACGGTCATTGACCCGGATACCGGAAAAAAGACCTCGAAGCTGACCTTTGAGGACAAGAAAAAGCCACCTTCCAAAGTTTCTCAAGGAGTCAGGGAAGCTCCCGCCCATCTGGTCGTGGGCAAGCTCCACAAAGAGATACGGGAAACAGAGCAGGACAATGTGGGCGTGGAAAGCGCCCACAAGTCCGAGGAGGCGGTGGAGACCGGCGCTTATCTGGTGCGGGAGGGCTATCGCAGCCACAAGCTGAAGCCGTACCGCAAAGCAGCACAGGCAGAGCGCCAACTGGAAAAGGCAAATGTAAATGTTCTGTACCAGAAATCTTTGCAGGAAAATCCCCAGTTTGCCAGCAACCCTCTTTCCCGCTGGCAGCAAAAGCAGGCCATCAAAAAGCAGTATGCCGCCGCCAAACACGCCGGTCAGACTGCCGGAAATACCGCCCAGGCTGCGTCCAAAACCGGAAAAGCCGCAAGGACGGTGAAAGAAAAGGCACAGCAGGCAGGGGCGTTCGTCGTGCGCCACAAGAAGGGTTTCCTGATGGCAGGGGTTTTGTTCCTCATTACCTGTATGCTGATGAATACCATGTCCTCCTGCTCCATGATAGCGCAGAGCATCGGTTCCGTTCTCTCCGGTACCACTTATCCGTCGGATGACCCGGAAATGCTGGCAGTGGAGGCAGATTATGCAGCCAGAGAAGTCCAGTTGCAGGAGGAAATCGACAACATTGAAAGCAGCCACCCAGGGTATGACGAGTATCGCTATGACCTTGGTATGATCGGCCATGACCCTCATGAGCTGGCAGCATTTCTGTCTGCCGTCTTGCAAGGTTACACCCAGCAGAGCGCTCAGGCAGAGCTGGCGCGTGTGTTTGCAGCACAGTATCAGCTGACGCTTACTGAGGAAGTGGAGATTCGCTACCGCACGGAGACCTCCACCGACCCGGAGACCGGCGAGACCACCTCAGAAGAAGTCCCCTATGAGTATTACATTTTGAATGTGAAACTCACCAGCAAGCCCATTTCCGCTGTGGCGTCGGAGTTACTGACCCCGGAGCAGATGGAAATGTATCAGGTTTACCGGCAGACCATGGGCAATAAGCCGCTGTTGTTTGGCGGTGGTTCCCCTGACATGAGCAATTCCGAGGACTTGACCGGTGTACAGTTTGTAAATGGAACCCGTCCCGGAAATCCGCAGTTGGTGGAGCTGGCCAAGCGTCAGGTCGGCAATGTGGGCGGTTATCCTTATTGGAGCTGGTATGGTTTTGACAGCCGCGTGGAGTGGTGCGCCTGCTTTGTATCCTGGTGTTATAACCAGGCTGGAAAAAGTGAGCCGCGCTTTGCAGGCTGTGAGTGGCAGGGCGTTCCGTGGTTCCAGTCTCATGGACAATGGGGTGCAAGAGGCTATAATAATCTGGCTCCCGGAGATGCAATTTTCTTTGATTGGGATTTGGATGGGACAGCAGACCATGTGGGTATCGTGATCGGTACGGATGGCAGCCGCGTTTATACCGTGGAGGGAAATTCCGGCGATGCCTGCAAGATCAAAAGTTATGACCTGAATTATCAAAGCATTAAAGGCTATGGTCTGATGAACTGGTAACAGACTTTGTGGAAAGGAGTGAACGGTTATGGCAAAAAACAAAATTGAACGTATCGACCAGGAAATTGAGAAAACCCGTGAGAAGATTGCGGAATATCAGGAAAAGCTCAAGACCTTGGAAGCACAGAAAACGGAGGCAGAGAATCTGGAAATCGTTCAGATGGTTCGTGCGTTACGCATGACTCCAGCACAGCTGAACGCTATGCTTTCCGGTGGAATGAACCATGGCAGAGATACGACACTGCCGGAATCAAATAATCAGGAGGCTACCGCTTATGAAGAATAAAAGAATTTGCAAAACACTTTCCGCCCTTTGCCTGACAATGGTTGTGGCATTTGGATTTACGATCCCTGCTTTCGCACAGGGGTCAGAACAGGCACCGGCGGCACCGGCAGAGGATTCTACAAATGACAGCAATGTGATTGTGGAAGAAACAGAACCAGCACCGGCACTTACACCGGAGGGGAATGCGGCACTGGTGGATGATTTTGGAGGCAATAAGCAGCTCATTACCGTTACCACCAAGGCTGGCAACTATTTTTACATTTTGATCGACAGGGCGAATGAGGATAAAAAGACTGCTGTTCATTTTCTGAACCAGGTGGATGAAGCGGATTTGATGGCACTGATGGAAGATGAAAATGTCAAAGAGAAGCCGGCTGCGGTATGCAGCTGCACGACAAAATGTGAAGCAGGGGCAGTCAATACGGCTTGCCCGGTCTGCGCAACTGATAAGAGTAAATGTACGGGCAAAGCACCGGAACCTCCGGCAGAAACACCGGAACCGGAAAAAGAGAAGCCTGCCGGACTGAACCCGGCTGCGATAGTCCTTTTGCTGGCTCTGCTTGGAGGCGGTGGCGTATTTGCCTACTTGAAGCTCATTAAGAATAAGCCTAAGACCAAGGGCAATGACAGTCTGGACGATTATGATTATGGCGAGGAAGATTCCGAGGAATGGGAAACCGAGGATGAGGAGTCGGACGAACCGGACGCTGATGGGGGCAGCACAGAAGAAGATGACGAGGACAGCGTGAAATGACCCGTTTCACAGACAGTCCCTATGAACGCATGATGACACGCAGGCCGGAGGGCGGGAGGGAAACTTCCCGTCCTCATTCTTTATCCCACAACCACCCCTGCTATGGTTGCGGGAGTTATGGAAGTCCCTGCGTAGGTATCTGCCATCGTGAGATGGAACGTTGGCTCAAAGAAAGGAAACGAAAAAAATGAGTGTTCTGATTATATTTATCAAGCTGATTGCTGTTTTTGACCTGCTGGTGATCGCCGTGTATTTTGGCGGCGACATTCTTTCTACCATGTTAAACAAACTTCGGAGAAAGCCAAAGCAAGATGACCCCTTTGATTTCTCCTTAGATACCGTGACAGTTTCATTGTCCATAGATTCTATCCGTCAGCTTTATTCCGGTGATGCGGCAGAGTTTGTGGAAGAAAAGATCCTGCCAAATGCGGAGAAAACAATGGCCGTTTTGACGGAACAAGAACAGACGGCGACTCGTCTGCTCTTATCTGCTCTGATCGGTTTTCTTGCTGCAGAAGCTCCTATGGATGAACAGAGCTTTCCTTTGATGATGGAACTTCTGAACTGCATGGAAGGGGAAAAAGAAGATGGTTGCCAGGATGCAGTAGATAGTTTACTTGAAGATGCCGCCTGCAATACCCGCCGTCACGAAGAATATTACAGCAATTATCAACGCTACCAGCTGATGCAGGTGGATAAAACCCGTGTCATTTTGGCTTGCCGCATCATCATCAATGACCTGCTGGGGAAACTGTACCGCTATGATTATCGGTTTGGATATAACCTGCTTTTGGATGAGGAAAACAGCATTGAGAAAAAGCTGCACACGCCTGTGCGAGAAGAATGGGAGGATGAAGATTATGAAACTTGTAATTGCTGAAAAGCCATCAGTTGCCCAGAGTTTGGCGGCGGTGATCGGCGCAACCGTCCGTAAGGACGGGTATCTGGAGGGTAACGGCTGGCGTGTCAGCTGGTGCGTGGGTCATCTGGCCGGTCTTGCAGATGCAGACAGCTATGACCCCAAGTATGCCAAGTGGCGATATGATGACCTGCCTATCCTGCCGGAACATTGGCAGATGGTGGTGGGAAAAGATAAGAAAAAGCAGTTTGATATTCTCAAAAAGCTGATGAATGCCCCGGATGTGACGGAAGTTGTAAATGCCTGTGATGCCGGACGCGAGGGCGAGATGATCTTCCGCAGCGTCTATGAGCTGGCAGGCTGCCAAAAGCCCATGAAACGCCTCTGGATTTCTTCAATGGAGGACTCCGCCATAAGGGAAGGCTTTGCAAACCTGCGCCCCGGTGCGGATTATGACGGACTTCGGGATGCTGCCCTCTGCCGTGCCAAGGCCGACTGGCTGGTGGGGATCAATGCCACAAGGCTTTTTTCCGTGCTGTACCACCGCACCCTTAACATCGGGCGCGTGATGTCCCCAACGCTGGCGCTCATTGTCCAGCGAGAAGCTGAGATCGACACCTTTAAGCCGGTTCCTTTTTATACCGTGGCGCTGGAGCTGCCCGGTCTTACCGTATCCGGGGAGCGCATGAGTGACCGAGCAAGCGCAGAGCAGCTGAAAGAAGCCTGTCAGGGTGTAGCTGTCACAATCAAAAAGGTGGAGCGCAAGGAAAAGTCCGAAAAGCCGCCTGCCCTCTATGACCTGACTACTCTGCAAAGAGATGCCAACCGCCTGCTTGGATTTACAGCCCAGCAGACCCTGGACTATCTGCAAAGCCTGTATGAAAAGAAGCTCTGCACCTATCCCCGTACTGACAGCCGCTATCTGACCAGTGATATGGCAGACAGCCTGCCGGTGCTGGTGAACCTGGTTGCCAACGCCATGCCGTTTTGCAAAGAAATCGCCATTGCCTGTGATCCGCAGACGGTCATCAACGATAAGAAAGTAACTGACCACCACGCAGTAATCCCTACCAGAAATCTCAAGGATGCAGACCTTTCTGCCCTTCCTGCGGGAGAAAAAGCGGTGCTGGAGCTGGTGGCCCTGCGTCTGCTGTGCGCCGTAGCCCAGCCCCATATCTATTCGGAAACTGTTGTGATTGCAGCGTGTGCCGGTGGAGAGTTTACCGCCAAAGGAAAAACGGTGAAGCACCCCGGATGGAAAGCACTGGAGGACGCTTACCGTGCCAAAATGAAGGATGCAGAGCCGAAAAAAGAGGGCGCAGAGAAAGCTCTGCCGGAGCTGACCGAAGGACAGACCCTTTCGGTTGCTGCGGCAATCGTCAAAGAAGGTAAAAGCAGTCCACCTCAGCACTTTACGGAGGATACCTTGTTGTCCGCAATGGAGACTGCCGGAAAAGAGAATATGCCGGAGGAAGCCGAGCGAAAAGGTCTGGGGACACCGGCCACCCGTGCCGGTATTTTGGAAAAGCTGGTATCTGCCGGTTTTCTGGAACGAAAAAAGAGCAGGAAAACGGTGCAGCTTCTCCCTTCCCACAATGCAGTATCCCTTATCACGGTCCTGCCGGAACAACTGCAATCGCCGCTTCTGACTGCCGAGTGGGAGTACCGCCTGGGCGAGATCGAGCGCGGGCAGCTTGCCCCGGAGGAGTTTCTGGATGGGATCAGCACCATGCTGAAAGATCTGGTGGGGACTTATCAGGTCATCAAGGGAACCGAGTACCTGTTCACCCCGCCCCATGAGGTGGTGGGTAAATGCCCTCGCTGTGGCGGTGAAGTTGCAGAACTGCAAAAAGGCTTCTTTTGTCAGAATGATTCTTGCAAATTTGCAATCTGGAAAAACAACAAATGGTGGGATGCCAAGAAAAAACAGCCGACCAAGGCTGTGGTGTCTGCACTGCTGAAAGATGGCCGTGTCCGCGTAACGGGCCTATATTCGGAGAAAACCGGCAAGACCTACGATGCCACTGTGGTTTTGGAGGACGATGGACAGTACGCCAACTTCAAGCTGGAATTTGACCAGCGGAAAGGAGGCAGCCGATGAAGCTCTCTTTAGTGGAACGGGAAACCATTCTCCTCTATAACCAGGCAGAACCAATGGCTGAGGTCTACACCCACGATCCCCGTCTGATGGAGAAGCTGGAACTGCTGGCAAAAAAGCACCCCGACCAAATCACCCGAAAGGACGCCCATAACTTTACCGTTCCCAAGCGGTGTGTATCAGTCAGGGAGCCATACAGCGCCGAGCGTCGCAAAGCTGCCAGTGAGCGTGCGAAAGCTGCCGGATACCAGCCTCCTATGCGAAAGTCCGGCAGTTAAAGGCACATGGCAGAGAATGTATTTGAAGCGGTCAAGCAGTCGGTCAGCACCAGAGAAGCGGCAGAGTTTTATGGGATAAAAGTCAGGCGAAATGGCATGGCCTGCTGTCCTTTTCACGATGATAAGAACCCCAGCATGAAGGTAGACCTGCGATTCCACTGCTTTGGCTGCGGTGAAGATGGGGATGTGATCGACTTTACCGAAAAGCTCTTTGACCTCTCCCCAAAAGAAGCGGCGGAGAAACTGGCACAGGACTTTGGCCTGATCTATGACAGTCAGGCCCCGCCCCGCAGGAGATATGTCCGGCAAAAAACCGAGGCACAGAAGTTTCGGGAGGATCGACAGCGCTGTTACCGCGTACTGTCCGATTATTACCATCTGCTGAAAAAATGGGAAGCCGACCGTTCTCCCAGGACACCGGAGGAAGAACCGCACCCCCGTTTTGTGGAAGCAATCCAGAAGAAAGCCTATGTAGAATACCTGCTGGACCTTTTCCTTTATGAAAGTGAAGAAGAACAAAAGGCATGGATTGCAGAACACACAGCAGAAATCACACACTTGGAAAGGAGATTGAAAATCATGGCTGAGAACAAACCCACCAACCGAGAACGGCTAAGGGAAATCACAGATGGCATCGAGCAGGGCATCAAGGAACTGTTTGAGAGTGAAAAGTATATGCGCTATCTGTCCGTCATGTCCCGCTTCCACCGCTATTCGGTAAACAACACCATGCTCATCTATATGCAGAAGCCGGACGCCACATTGGTAGCCGGATACAATAAGTGGAAAGACCAGTTTGAGCGTCATGTAAAAAAGGGCGAGCATGGCATTACCATCATCGCTCCCACACCGTATAAGAAGAAAATCGAGGAGCAGAAGCTGGACCCAGATACCAAGGCTCCGATTCTGGATAAAGACGGAAAGATCGTTACAGAGGAAAAAGAAATCGAGATCCCCATGTTTCGTCCGGTCAAGGTCTTTGATGTGAGCCAGACCGACGGGAAACCTTTGCCGGAGCTTGCTTCCTCCCTTTCCGGCAATGTGCCAAATTATGAGGCATTCATGGAGGCCCTGCGCCGCAGCGCACCGGTGCCGATTACTTTTGAAGCAATGGCCGCTGATACGGACGGCTATTTTTCTGCTGATCATCAGAAAATTGCCATTCGTCAGGGCATGAGTGAGGTTCAGACGGTTTCAGCCACAGTACACGAGATTGCCCACAGCAAGCTCCATGACCCTAAAAAATATGAAATGCTACCGTCATGGAAGGTTGTGCAGGAGAGTGAAGGTGGAACCAAACATGATTTCAAGTTGGATTTTGCCACAGAAAAAGAAGCCGAACAGTTTGCTTCTGATATGGATTGGCGTTATGTGGACGAAAATCAGTTTGAATGGCGTCTTGCAGTTGAGGAAGATCCAACCGCAGAAAAACGGGCAATCAAAAACCGCCACACGGAGGAAGTGGAGGCTGAAAGCATCTCCTATGCGGTCTGCAAGTATTTTGGCATCGAGACCGGAGAAAACAGCTTCGGCTATATTGCAAGCTGGAGCCAGGGCAAAGAGCTGAAAGAGCTGAGAGCCAGTTTGGAGACCATCAACAAAACCTCCGGCACTTTGATCTCCGACATTGAGCGCCACTATAAGGAAATCTGCAAAGAGCGCGGAATCGACCCTCATGCAAAGGTAGAGCCGGAACCCGCCCCGATAGAGCAGCCAGAAGATGCCGCTAAGGTATCTGATAGACAGCAGAACGGCGATCTGACCTACTATGTAGCAGAGTGCATGGAATTTCCAAACCTCGGAGAATACCACGATAACCTGTCTTTGGAGGAAGCAATCCGCATTTATCAGGAGATTCCGGCAGAACGAATGAACGGGATCAAGGGCATTGGTTTTGAGCTGAAAGACGGAAGCGATTATGAAGGACCTTTTCCGATTTTGACCGGCCATACCATTGACCTGGACACCATCCAGGCAATCGACTATTACCGTGATAATCCTCTGGTGCAAAAAGCGGTAAAGGAACTGGCTGCGGCAATGCCAGAAATGGAAGTGCTGGGGGCGGACGCCAACCAGCAGGAGGCTTTGTTTCTGATTGACGATGCCACCTATCTTCATATCCAGTCCTGTGACAGCGGCTGGGACTATACCCTTTACGATGCCGCGTCTATGAAAGAGCTGGATGGTGGTCAGCTGGATATGCCGGAGATTTCCCGCATGAAGGCAGTTCTCCAGATTTGTGATGACAACGATTTGGGCAGAGACTCGGTAAAATACGCACCGTTGTCCATGATTGAGACCTTGCAGGAAGCTGCCTACCAGCAGATGCAGGCAGAGGCCAGTCAGATGGCTGCTTCTTCCCAGCTGCCGGAAGCACAGGAGCAGGCACTGGATGAATACCCCATGCCGGATGAGCAGGTCTCTACACCGGATATGCAGGAATATGGATACTCCTATGATGGGATGCTCCCTGTTACCAGAGAACGGGCGCTGGAACTGGATGCCGCCGGTTTGACCGTCTATGTGCTGCATGAGGACAATACGGAGAGTATGGTGTTTGCCCCACAGGAAATCATGGATCATGGCGGCATTTTCGGTGTGGACCGTGAGGAATGGGAGAAAAGCCCTCAGTTCCACGAAAAGGTCATGGAGCGCCAGGAACATCAGCAGGAACGGGAACAGGCATTTCTTGCTCAGAACAGAGATTGCTTTGCCATCTATCAGGTGAGCCGTGACGATCCGCAGAATGTGCGCTTTATGAATCTGGACTGGCTAAAGTCCCATGACATTTCCATAGACCGTAGCGATTATGATCTCATTTACACTGCTCCGCTGAGGGAGTCTGGCACGGTACCGGAGCAGCTGGAAAAACTATATGAGCAGTTTAATCTGCAAAAACCGGCGGATTTTCACAGTCCTTCTATGAGTGTCAGTGACATCGTTGCGATCAAGCAGGATGGTAAGGTATCCTGTCATTACTGTGACAGTGTTGGTTTTACCCAGATCCCCGGATTCCTGCCGGAAAATCCGCTGAAAAATGCGGAGATGGCCGTGGAGGACGATTACGGCATGATCGACGGTATCATCAACAATGGCGCAAAAGAGCCTACGGTGGCAGAGCTGGAACAGCAGGCCCGCAGCGGTCAGTCCATTTCCCTCATGGATTTGGCTGCCGCTGCCCATCGGGAGGAACGGGAAAAGAAAAAGTCCGTCATGGAGCAGCTGAAAAGCCAGCCCAAGGCAGAACACAAAAAGACAGCGCCCAAAAAGAGTGCGGAAAGGGAGATTTGATATGGGAAACTTTACTTTTGAGGAAATGAACCTGATGTGCATTTACAATACCGGCAGCCGCACCGGACTGATCGACAGCCTGCGTGAGATGCGCGGCGAGCTGGCCCCGGAGGAAACCGAGCTGCGGGAGTTGACAGACAGCGCACTGGGCAAGCTCCAGGCCATGAGTGATGCCGAGTTTGCCGAACTGGAGCTGTACCCGGATTTTGACCAGTAAACAACATAACCGCAGGGATGGGGTGGCGATCTGCCACCCCGCCTTTTTACCCCAAAACTGAAAGGAGGACAGAACACCATGCCAACCAAAGCTGAACTATATGCACAGATGGCGGAGAAGGTGACAACGCAGCTCACGGGGAGCTGGCAGGAATGGGCAGGGTTTCTCACTACTGCTTCCCGCCTTTACAAGTACCCGTTCCACGAGCAGCTGATGATCTATGCCCAGCGACCGGACGCCACCGCCTGTGCGGAGTACGATTTGTGGAATGAAAAGATGGGCCGGTATGTAAGGCGCGGCTCCAAAGGGATTGCTCTGGTGGACGATTCCGGGGACAGACCCCGCCTGCGTTATGTCTTTGACATTTCCGACACCGGAACCCGTGAACATTCCCGCACTCCCTGGCTGTGGCAGCTGGAGGAGCGCCATCTGGATTCCGTGCAGGCCATGTTTGAGCGCACCTATGATGTTTCAGGTGATGACCTTGCCGGACAGCTCACCGAGGTAGCCGGAAAACTGGCTGAGGAATACTGGACGGAGCATCAGCAGGACTTCTTCTATATCGTTGACGGTTCCTTTTTGGAGGAATATGATGAGTATAACATCGGAGTGCAGTTCAAGGCAGCCGCCACCGTCAGCATCACTTACGCTTTGATGTCCCGCTGTGGACTGGAGCCGGAACGCTACTTCGACCACGAAGATTTCATGGCGATCTTTGATTTCAACACCCCGTCCACCATCGGGGCGCTGGGAACAGCGGTCAGCCAGATCAACCAGCAGGTGCTGCGGCAGATCGGCGTTACCGTCCGAAATGCAGAGCGCGAAGCCAACCAAGAAAGGAGCAAGCAAGATGAACAATCCCATGACCTACATCCAGAACGGAGACTATCAGATTCCCGACCTGAAGCTGAGCCAGCAGCCGGAGAAACCCCTGGGCAAGTACGGCAGGATGAGGAAAACCTACCTGAAGGAACACCGTCCCATCCTCTACAACCAGATGTTGCTGAGCGAGAAGCTGTACCCGCACCTCATCGAGATCGACGAGACCGCCCAGAGCAGACTGGAACAGATGATGCTCCAGCTGGCGAAGGAAGCGGGAGCCACCGAGGAACTGAAAGCCAGCGATCCCATGAAGTGGGTGGGCCTGATGAACACCTGCAAAGCCCAGGCAGAGGAGATCCTGATGGCGGAGCTTATCAACAGCTGACCCTAAACCTGTTCCTCTCCGAAGCGGAGCAGATCCAATCCATAGATGAAGCAGAGAATGTAGCGCATACATCCTCTGCTTTTTCTTTTGCCCAAAATGATATTGACCATGTGCTGCGTTTGGGAGGCAATACAGATCGTCAGAGGGAGCGTGTGGTTGCAGCATTTGAAAAGCAGAAAACCACCGCTGAGATTGCCGAGATACTGAAAACGCTGTACCACGGCGGCAACGGCCTTGGCAGCGTGAGCGTATGGTATGCCGAGGATGGCATCCATCTTTCCCACGGGAAGTCTGTCCGTTATGACAGGTCTGCCCAGGTCATTTCCTGGGAGAGTGCCGCAGAGCGCATCGGGGAACTTTTGGAAAGTGGCCAGTTTGCCTCCAATGTGGAGCTTGCAGAAGCGGCAGGCTATGAACGCTCCCTCCTTGCAGAAAAGCTCTGGTATCTGTATCACGATCTCAGTGAGGGTGCCAGAGAAGCCGGATATTTGTCCTGCCTGTCAGAGATCAAAGGCAATGGTTTCCCGGAGGAGACTCGCCGCCTGACGGAGCAGCTGAGTGACCCGGCTTTCCGCCAGACCCTCAAGGAAGAATACGCCGCCTTCTGGACTGCCTATCAGCAGGACCGTGACCTGTTGCGCTTTCATTACCATAGGCCAAGGGAAATTTGGGAGAACCTGAAGGATCTTGACCTGCCCCGCAGAACTTTTTCTTCGGACCTTTCCCAAGTGCCAACCGTCCAGCATTTCATTACCGAGGATGAGATCGACGCCGCCATGACCGGCGGCAGCAGTTTTGCCGGAGGAAAGGGCCGTATCTATGCGTTCTTCATGGAAAACCATACGGATAAGGAAAAAGTGAGATTCCTTAAAGACGAGTATGGCATTGGCGGACGCTCTCATGCCCTGTCCGGCGCAACACACAGCGGCGAAGATCACGATGGGAAAGGACTGCACTATAAAAAGCAGGACTGCCCGGATGTTCACTTGAACTGGGAAAAGGTTGCCAAACGCATTACTTCACTTGTCCAGAAAGGCCGCTATCTTACCGAACAGGAACAAGCGCAGTATGACAAGATCCAGGCTGAAAAGGATCTGGCAGAAGAAGATGCCATTCATGCCCAGCAGCCGGAGATAGAGGAAGAAACGCCAAAGCCTACCCTTCGGGAGCAGTTTGAGCAGTATAAGCCTGTGGTGACTGCCGCCATATCTGAGGATGTGGCATATCGAAATGCCTGCGGTCATTCCGACCGTGAAAATGCTGTCATCGAGGGCAATGCCGCTGTGCGCCGTGCGGTTCTTGGCTCTAAGGATATGGAGCTGATTCGGCTCTATTCCGATGTGCCGGAGTTCCGTCAGCGTCTGCACCGGGAAGTGATCGACGAGACCTATCCAAAGCTCCATGAGCTTCTGCGCCCTCTTTCTCAGGAGGATATTGATACCGCCCTTTGTGCATGGAACGGCAATATTGAGAGTAAACACGCTGTTGTCCGCTATATGAAAGACCATGCAAGAGAAAAAGATACCGCCGCATGGCTGGCTCTGGAATACGGCGGCAGTAATAGCAACAGCCTGTTTGTTGTCCGTGCCGGCAGCCCGGAGGAAACGCAGCTGCCCTGGCCGAAGGTACAGCGCAGGCTTGCCCAGCTCATTCAGGAGGACCGGTTCTATACCGAAGAAGAACAGGACCGTTTTGACGACATCGACCCAATCGCCATCCGGGAAGCTCTGGAAGAAAGAGGGATCGTCAACGGACAGGTGGCAGACCCGGAAAAACTGGACAATGCCCCGTTTATCCAACAGGTGATGTCAGATGCCGAGCAGATCGCAGATGCCGAGATAGAGCAGACTTCCGAAGTTTCCATTTCCGATGAGGAATATGACGCAGTTCGTCGCCCAATTTTGCAAAGAACCTCCTATGACCCAGCCGCCCCGGTCTATGCCGTGGGCGATACCGTGTATATCGAGGATGACGCCTATCAGATCACCGAGCTGCGGGAGGACACCGTACAGCTTCTGCCCACCGGGATGGTATATCCCATCTACCGGGCAGAGCGCAAAGAACAGTTCGAGCAGCTGCTTCGGGCAGACCGCCGCAATGCTTACTATACCGAGTTTCTTCCTATTGCCCCGGACAAGGCAGATCAGGACTTACGGGATGTATTGGCTCATGGACTGATGGATGAAGCGGATAAAAAGCAGATTTCCACGCTGCTGCAATCCGGCAGGAGTAACAGCGAGATCGCCTACTGGTTGAGCAGAGCCTATTCCGGTGAGATCGAGACACTGAATCTGGAGACCGGCGATATTGCCGATTACCGTACCACGGCACAGGGCATAGAACTGGAAGTCATGGATGCAGAGGAAAAGCGTCTGGCTATGCTGTATTTCCGCTGGGATGAGGTTGCACCTTTGCTGCGCGGACTGTACGCCCGTCAGCAGGACGGTTTGAGACAGGAACAGCCCCAACCGGCTACCGAATCCCCGACCTTCCATTCCGAGACCATGGCCGTCTATCCGGGCGATAAGAACAATCTGCCTTATGATGTGGTGGTGGAACGACTGCATATCGAGGAGCCGGAGCCACCAGCCCCTGTGACAGAGCCGGAGAAAACCTTTGAGGAAGTGCTGGACGAACACCCGGTTTCCATTCAGGTCAATGGCCAGTGGCAGACCTTTCCCAATGCCAAAGCTGCCGAGGAAGCCTCCTATGAGGAATACAAGGCTAACCTGCGCCGCAATGCAAAAAACTTCCGCATTACTGATGAGCATTTGGGCGAAGGCGGTCCGAAAGCCAAGTTCCAGGCAAATGTCAATGCGATTCGTTTACTGAAAGAGCTGGAAGCTGCCGGACAGCAGGCAAGCCCCGAACAGCAGGAGGTTCTTTCTCGATATGTGGGCTGGGGCGGTCTCTCTGATGCGTTTGACCCGGAGAAACCGGTATGGGCTTTAGAGTATGCCCAGCTAAAAGAACTGCTGACCCCGGAGGAATATGCCGCCGCCAGAAGCTCTACCCTCAACGCGCACTACACCAGTCCCACGGTAATCCGGGCCATCTATGAAGCGGTGGACCGCATGGGTTTTGAGACCGGCAACATCCTGGAGCCGTCCTGCGGTGTGGGCAATTTCTTCGGTATGCTACCAGAAGAAATGCGAAACAGCCGTCTGTATGGCGTGGAGCTGGATTCCATCAGTGGACGGATTGCAAAGCAGCTCTACCCCAAGGCGGACATCACCGTGGCCGGGTTTGAGACCACCGACAGGCGAGATTTCTATGACCTTGCCATTGGTAATGTGCCTTTCGGCCAGTATCAGGTTCGAGATAAAGCCTATGACAAGCTGAATTTCAGCATCCACAACTACTTTTTTGCCAAAGTACTGGACCAGGTGCGTCCCGGCGGCGTGGTGGCCTTTGTCACCAGCCGCTATACGATGGACGCCAAGGATTCCACCGTGCGCCGGTATCTTGCTCAACGTGCCGAGCTGCTGGGAGCCATCCGTCTGCCCAATGACGCTTTCAAGAAAAACGCTGGTGCAGAGGTCGTTTCGGACATCATTTTCCTGCAAAAGCGGGACCGTCCGCTGGACATTGCACCAGAGTGGACGCAGACCGGACAAACGGAGGATGGGTTTGCCATCAACCGGTATTTTATCGACCACCCGGAAATGGTGCTGGGCAGACAGGAGCCGGTAAGCACTGCTCATGGTATGGATTACACCGTGAACCCTATCGAGGGACTGGAGCTTTCCGACCAGCTGCATGATGCTGTGAAGTACATTCATGGCACTTATCAGGAGGCAGAGCTGCCGGAGCTGGGCGAAGGCGAAGCCATTGACACCTCCATTCCTGCCGACCCAAATGTGAAGAACTATTCCTATGCCATTGTAGACGGGCAGGTGTACTATCGGGAAAACAGCCGCATGGTGCGCCCTGACCTCAACGCCACCGCCGAAGCCCGCGTGAAAGGTCTTGTGGGACTGCGTGATTGTGTGCAGGAACTGATCGACCTTCAGATGGATGCAGCGGTTCCGGACAGCACCATTCGGGAGAAGCAGGCGGAACTGAACAGCCTCTATGACAGCTTTTCTGCAAAATATGGCCTTATCAATGACCGTGCAAACCGACTGGCCTATGCAGATGATTCTTCCTATTACCTGCTCTGTGCGCTGGAAGTCATCGACGAGGACGGGAAACTGGAACGTAAGGCGGATATGTTCACCAAACGAACCATCAAGCCCCATCAGGCAGTGGCTACTGTGGATACGGCAAGCGAAGCACTGGCGGTGTCCATCTCGGAAAAAGCCTGCGTAGATATGAGCTATATGAGTCGGCTTACCGGAAAAACAAAAGAAGCACTGGCCGGAGAACTGCAAGGCGTGATCTTCCGTGTACCGGGACAGTTGGAGAAAGACGGCACACCCCATTATGTGACTGCTGATGAATACCTTTCCGGCAATGTACGCCGCAAACTGCGTCAGGCGCAGCGGGCTGCACAGCAGGACCCGGTTTATGCAGTCAATGTGGAAGCTCTTACCGCCGCCCAGCCCAAAGACCTGGATGCGTCGGAGATTGAGGTGCGTCTGGGCGCTACCTGGATCGACAAAGAGTACATCCAGCAGTTTATGTACGAGACCTTCAACACCCCGTTTTATCTCCAGCGCAGTATCGAGGTCAACTATTCGTCCTTTACCGCTGAATGGCAGATCAAGGGGAAATCTTCTGTATCCTACAACGATGTGGCAGCTTATACCACCTATGGGACCAGTCGTGCCAATGCCTACAAGATTTTGGAGGACAGCCTGAACCTGCGGGATGTCCGCATCTATGACACCATAGAGGACGCAGACGGAAAAGAGCGCCGCGTACTAAACGCCAAGGAGACCACTCTGGCTGCCCAAAAACAGCAGGCGATCCGGGAAGCCTTTAGGGACTGGATCTGGAGAGACCCGGAACGCCGCCAGACTTTGGTGCGCCAGTACAACGAAGAAATGAACGCTACCCGTCCCCGCGAGTATGATGGCAGCCATATCACTTTTGGCGGCATGAACCCGGCCATTACCCTGCGGGAACACCAGAAAAGCGCCATCGCCCATGTGCTGTATGGAGGAAATACCCTGTTGGCACATGAAGTAGGCGCAGGTAAAAGTGCGACACGTTCGTAACTGAAAAGGTTACACACAAGTCAGCTAACAATAGAATCGGGATTTGAAAGGAGTCCCTGAAAAGACTTGGAGAACTAATATTCCGATAGGTGGAATGATGGGGTAACGCCCTGAAACGCCTACCTTATAAACTGCGATATGCGGCAGTCCTCTGTAACAAGGGCTACGGTATAACGCTCGCTAAAGTCGGCGGAAATGTACCCAAACAGGTTATGCCGTGGAAAGCATCTCAGCGGTGGGATGTGTGCATGATACGCCGGAGGTCTAAAAACTGCCTATGGTCAGAATGTCACGATGACTGACGAAATCCCGAATGTACGGGTCTAAAAGGCGCAGGAGCAGAAATGTTCCTTTCCGATTACGGAAGTATGTGAGGATGAGTAAGAATTTTTACTATGAAAGTCCTTGCGGTGTTACAGGCACCGCCCAGCATACAGGCTCAGAGGGACACCTAAGGGCAGATATGTACAGATAGGAATATTGGAACGTGGAAAGGCTGGAACACGGAGCCGGTTACAGGCTATGAGGTGTTGGATTGGAAAGCGCATTGCGTATAACAATCTTTTATCCAGCTGAGAGAGATGGCACAGTACCGTTGAAGCCGTAGAAATACGGTGGAGGGATGGCCATTAGTCGTCAGCAATCAATAAATTGAAAACTATACAGACACAAAGGTTCGAGTATGACTAAGAAAAGCGAAATCCTCTCGAAAGAAAGGAAAGTACCTGACTTTGGCAAACAAGAAGAAACCCTTAAAGAAACAGAAAATCCGCAACTCCGAATACTACGATATGCAGCTCGTTCTTGACGAACTGTATGCCGCAAGTGTCAAGGGGCAGCGGTTCTGCAATCTTGTGGAACTGATAAAACACCCTGAAAACATCAAGTTGGCATATAGAAATATCCGAAAGAACAGCGGCAGTCGGACGGCGGGTGTGGATAATAAAACAATAAGCGATTTGAACAAGTGGAACGAAAACGCCTTAGTTGCCCATGTTCAGCGCAAGCTGGACTGGTATATTCCTAATGCTGTCCGCAGAGTGGAAATACCAAAGGATAACGGGAAAACCCGTCCCCTCGGAATACCCACGATTATGGACAGGCTCATTCAGCAATGTATTCTGCAAGTATTAGAACCTATCTGTGAAGCAAAATTCTTCAAGCGAAGCAATGGCTTCAGGCCAAACCACAGTGCGGAAAATGCCATTGCCCAAGCGGAAAGAATGATACAGAACGTCGGTTGTCACTACGTCATTGATATCGATATTAAATCTTTCTTTGACAATGTGAACCACGGCAAGCTGCTGAAGCAGATGTGGACACTCGGTATCCGGGACAAAAAGCTGTTATCCATCATTTCTACCATGTTAAAGGCAGAAGTGGCTGGAATCGGTTTTCCCGAAAAGGGCACGCCGCAGGGCGGTATCATCTCCCCGCTGCTGTCAAACATCGTCCTGAACGAACTGGACTGGTGGATTGTCAGTCAGTGGGAAGAAATGCCTACCCAAAGGAACTATGTACACAGAATCTATGCAAATGGAACCCCTGATAAAAGTAGTACCATCCGAACCCTGCGCAACTACACGAATCTGAAAGAGTGCTATGTTGTCCGCTATGCAGATGATTTCAAAATCTTCTGTAAAAAGCGGTCAGATGCAGTCAAGCTGTTCGAGGCAACGAAACAATGGCTTTTGGAACGTCTGGGACTGGAAACCAGCCCGGAGAAATCGAAAATCGTAAATCTGAAACGCCATTATTCCGAGTTTCTGGGCTTTAAGCTGAAAGTCCGAACAAAGGGAAAGAAACCTGACGGGCAGCCACGGTATGTAATAGAAGCGCATATCAAGGATAAGGCATTGTTGAAAATCCGGAAGAAAAGCAAGGAAATCATTGGGCAGATACGGCAGACCTATGACCCAGGAATGGAATACCGTCTGATACAGACATACAACTCCTATGTTATGGGCGTTCATAACTACTACAGCATTGCAACCCATGTAAATCCTGACTTCCACAAAATCGCTTTCGATGTCAAAAAGAGCCTTTACAACAGATTGAAGCACAGGCTGCAGAAGAGCTGTCAAATCACAAACAGGTATATCAAGGAAAAATACGGAACGAGCCGGGAGGTACGCTACCTGAATGGTCACGCTATCGTCCCGATTGCCTATGTTCAGCACAGAGTACCCATGGACAAGAAAAGTCGGGTAAATAAGTACACGCCAGAGGGACGGGCTGAGATTCACAAGAATCTTGCCGGTATCAATATGGCAGTTCTCTATCATCTGATGAACAATCCATGCGGTAAGCAGAGTGTGGAGTACAACGATAACCGCATCGCACTCTATGTTGCACAGAAAGGAAAATGTGCTGTTTCCGGTGTGGAACTGGAAGCAAATCAAGTGGACTGTCACCACAAAAAGCCGTTGGTGCTTGGGGGCAATGACAGCTACCAAAACCTGATTATTGTCTCCGCTGTGGTTCACATTCTCATTCATTCCAGTAATGAGCGCACCATCCGAAAATATCTGAAAGTGCTAAACCTGGATAAAAAGCAGTTGGCAAAGCTCAATAAACTTCGTGTGATGGCAGAAATGCAGGAACTCGTTTTCTAAAGGGCAAATCTGTTTGATGTATAGATTGTCATAAAAAGTGCTGACGATGGAAAGCCGTGTGATGGGAAACTGTCACGCACGGTTTGGAGCGGGGGAAAATCTGGAGGAACGGATATGCAGCCTGCGGCTGCATATCCCGCCCAAAGGATTACCTATCGCTATCCTTTGAGATGGTGGCCGCTGCGATGGAAGCCAAACGCTTGGGACTGTGCCAGAAATCTCTTTTTGTGGTTCCCAACCACCTGACCGAGCAGTGGGCGTCGGAGTTTCTGCGCCTCTATCCTTCCGCCAATATCTTAGTCACCACCAAAAAGGACTTTGAGACCCATAACCGCAAGAAGTTCTGCGCCCGTATTGCGACCGGTGACTACGACGCCATCATCATGGGACACAGCCAGTTTGAGAAAATCCCCATCAGCCGAGAGCGTCAGGAACGGCTTCTCTATGAGCAGATCGACGAGATCACCGAGGGGATTGCCGAGGTACAGGCCAGCGGCGGCGAGCGTTTTACCGTCAAGCAGCTGGAGCGTACCAGAAAGTCTCTGGAAGCCAGACTGGAAAAGCTGCAAGCCGAGGGGCGAAAAGACGATGTGGTAACTTTTGAGCAGCTGGGTGTGGACCGTTTGTTTGTGGACGAGGCCCACAACTATAAAAACCTGTTTCTATACACAAAAATGCGGAATGTGGCTGGTCTTTCCACATCGGATGCGCAGAAATCCTCCGATATGTTTGCCAAGTGCCGCTATATGGATGAGATCACCGGAAACCGTGGCGTGATTTTTGCCACCGGCACACCGGTCAGCAACTCCATGACCGAGCTTTACACCATGCAGCGTTACCTTCAGTATGAACGCCTGCAAGAACTGAACATGACCCACTTCGACTGCTGGGCTTCCCGATTTGGGGAGACCGTCACAGCATTGGAGCTGGCACCGGAGGGAACTGGTTACCGGGCAAGAACAAGATTCAGCAAGTTTTTCAACCTCCCAGAGCTGATGAACCTGTTCAAAGAAGTGGCGGACATCAAGACCGCCGACCAACTGAATCTGCCGACCCCGGAGGTGGAATACCACAATGTTGTGGCGCAGCCCACCGAACATCAGCAGGAAATGGTCAAAGCTCTTTCGGAGCGTGCATCGCTGGTACACAGCGGAACCGTTGACCCGTCTCAGGACAATATGCTCAAGATTACCTCGGATGGCCGCAAGCTGGGGCTTGACCAGAGAATCGTCAACCAGATGCTGCCGGATGAACCTGGCACAAAGGTCAATCAGTGCGTGGACAACATCATGCAGATCTGGCGGGACGGCAAAGCTGACAAGCTGACCCAGCTGGTGTTCTGCGACATTTCTACACCGCAGGCAAAAGCTCCTGCAAGCAAGGCGGCGAAAACGCTGGATAATCCACTGCTTCACGCATTGGAAGGCACTGTGCCTCTGCAGGAGCCGGCCTTTACGGTATATGACGATATTCGTCAGAAACTTATTGCCCAGGGGATGCCTGCCGACCAGATTGCTTTTATCCATGAAGCCAATACCGAAGTGCGGAAAAAGGAGCTGTTCTCTAAAGTCCGTACCGGTCAGGTTCGTGTCCTCTTAGGCAGCACCGCCAAGATGGGCGCAGGCACCAATGTGCAGGACCGTCTGGTGGCACTTCATGACCTGGACTGTCCGTGGAGACCGGGAGACCTTGCCCAGCGCAAGGGTCGTATCGAGCGTCAGGGTAACAAGAATCCTCTTGTCCATGTGTACCGCTATGTGACAGAAGGAACCTTTGATGCATACCTCTGGCAGACGGTGGAGAATAAGCAGAAATTCATCAGCCAGATCATGACTTCTAAATCGCCGGTGCGTTCCTGCGATGATGTGGATGAAACAGCCCTCAGTTTTGCCGAGATCAAGGCTCTGTGTGCTGGAGATCCCCGCATCAAGGAGCGTATGGATTTGGATGTGGAGGTATCCCGCCTGAAGCTGATGAAAGCCGACCACCAGAGCAAGCAATATCGTCTGGAGGACCAGCTGCTCAAATACTTCCCGGAGGAGATTGAAAAGCACAAAGGTTTTATCAAGGGCTTTGAATCCGATCTGGAGGTTTTGACAGCTCACCCGCACCCGGAGGACGGTTTTGCTGGTATGGAGATTCGTGGAGACCTGCTGACCGATAAGGAGAACGCCGGTGCAGCCCTTTTGGATGCCTGCAAGGAGGTCAAAACCTCCGATCCGGTGCAGATCGGCAACTACCGGGGTTATGCCATGTCCGTGGAATTTTCCGCTTGGAAACAGGAGTATACGCTCCTGCTGAAAGGACAGATGACCCACCGGGCAACCCTTGGTACAGACCCTCGCGGAAATCTTACCCGTATCGACAATGCCCTCGCCCAGATGCCCCAGCGTCTGGAGGCGGCAAAGGCCCAGCTGGATAACCTCTATCAGCAGCAGGCTGCCGCAAAGGAGGAAGTCGGAAAGCCATTCCTTTATGAAGAAGAACTGAGAAGCAAAAACGCCCGTCTGGTGGAGCTGGATACCCTGCTCAACATCGACGGAAAGGGGCAGGCACACACTGAGTCTGTTGTTGCCAAAAGCACACGGCCTTCGGTGCTGGATAACCTAAAACGCCCGGTGCAACCCCGCAGTACAGACAAGAAACCAAAACAGCATGAGGAGGTGCGGTAACATGAATACTAACGATCTGAATACAGCTCTTTATGAAAAGATGGCTGCCGAACAGGACAAGTTCCGGGACTGGCTGAAAAGCCAGCCCCCGGAAGAAGTCTTAAACCATGCCTATGAGTACACCATCCGCGAGGACATCGTGATGGCAATGGAGGAACTGGAGTTGACCGACACCCAGGCTCAGGCACTTTTGGAATCTCCCTCTCCATTGGCGGATGTGTACCGCTATTTTGAAAAGCTGGAGACCGGCTATATGGGTGTGATCCGGGACAGCATTGAAAGCCGTGCCGACGATGTGTGCAGAGCTAAAGAGGAACTGCGAACAACACCGGTCTATCCCCATTCAGCTGCCTATGCGAGAGAACATGGGGAGCTGGAGCAGTACCGAGCTTCCAACAATGTAAATCGCCAATGCAAGGAGTCTATTGAAGCGGCGGTGCGGGAGCACTTCGACGGAACGTATCTCAGCCACGATGCGGCAAAGGGTGTGATCGAGACCTATGGCATGGAGCGTGTGTCCATGGTTCTGTCTAACACGGTCCAGCTTCAGGACTGGGATGGGCGTTACTCCCGACGCAACAAAGAATGGGCCAAGACCATTCCCAACGATAATCCCGAAACCGTCCGTTGTGGTTATGCCTTAAACAGCCACCCTGCTGTGCTGGATGGTTTTATTGATCTGGTGCGTGAAGAACAGCAGCGCAGCCGTACCCAGAGAGAAAAACTGGAACCGTCCCGTCCCTCAGTGCGGGATAAGCTCAAACAGGAGCTGCCCGCCCATAAGTCTGCCGCCCCGAAAAAACGGGAGCCGGAGCGATAACCATGGCAAAGCGCAAGCGGGATGTGCCGGTTTTGTTTTGGGTGTCCGCAGAAGAACTGGAACTGATCCATCAAAAGATGCAGCAATACGGGACAGAGAATTTGAGCGCTTATCTGCGGAAAATGGCGCTGGATGGTTATGTGGTCAAGCTGGAACTGCCAGAGCTGAAGGAGTTGGTCTCTCTGATGCGCCGAAGCAGCAACAACTTGAACCAGCTGACCCGCAAAGTGCATGAGACCGGGCGGGTTTATGATGCTGACTTGGAGGATATATCCCAGCGGCAGGAACAACTGTGGGAGGGTGTGAAGGAAATCCTTACCCAACTCTCCAAACTTTCATAACGGGGATAGATACTCCATTTGCGGAGGGGGGAACGGCGTTTCTTCGCCGCACCTTCCTCCGCTTTTTCTTTTTGTCTGTATCCTTGTCTTTTGCCTGTCCGTACCGGATAATATGAGTAGAATAAGAAGCATAGCAAAGGAGTGAAAACAGATGCTGACCTTTGAAAAGGTGCTGGAGATTTTTGCGGATTACCTAACCGCAGACGAGACCATAGAAGTTTATATCAGCCGCCATGGATGTGTAAGAGTTGAATTTGACCAAGATTTTCACTATTGCTCTGGCGAGGTGTGCCATACTCCCAAGGAACTGTTCAACCTCTTAGCCGATGATTACCGGACTTATCTGGAGATTGAACTGACCAAAGGAAAACGGGAAGTGACGGAAGATGATGAGAGAGAAGCGGATGCCCTATGCAAACAGTATCTGGAGCGTTGGAAGGAGGAACAGAAATGAAGATTTTGAAATGTCTGCTGATGATCGTAACTGCACCGGTCATTTTGGTGTTGACGCTTTTTGTCTGGCTCTGCACGGGGCTGATCTACATATCCGGTCTGGTGCTTGGTCTACTAAGCACGGTAATTGCTCTGCTTGGCGTGGCTGTGCTGATTACTTATTCCCCGCAGAATGGTGTGATTTTGCTGGTTATGGCATTTTTGATTAGCCCGATGGGGCTGCCGCTGGCTGCGATCTGGCTACTGGGAAAGGTGCAGAGTTTGAAATTTGCGATACAGGATTGGGTGTATGGGTAAATGATGTGAATATAATTTGGAATGAAAAAGAAGCAGGACAATGGGAGATGAGACCCAATGCCCTGCTTCTCTGTTTATTCGGAACGAACTGTAATATATTTTTGATTGCGACTTTTAGGTTTATCGGGAATAGTCATTTCTAATTGCCCGGATTCTAAAAGCGGATTGATATGTTTCAAAGTGAAGTTTCTTAAATCTTTGAAGCCGCAAAATACTGCAAGCTCTTTCTTGGATTTTGGTGTTGTGCAAAAAGTCAAAATCTGTTTGGATACCGTTGATAGTTCAATAACTTGGTGGGTAACTTGGTGGATAACTTGGTGGGCGTCACCCTCTAAGTTGTAGTTTACATTTTTCAAGATGACTCTGAAATCTGTCGCTGTTGAGGAGAATTCAGGCTTATATGCCGCTGTGTATCCAGGCAGCTTTTCAGTTTCACTGACGATTTTGCGTAGGCCACTTCCACGGCGTTCCATGTACTTCATGCGGTGGAACAGGTCAGCAATCACAGGGTTTCGTCGCATGGAACGGATACTGTAAATATCGTATTCCTGAATTGAGCCGCCGCCAAACATACCGCCAGGAGATGTGATTTCCACCCGATCATCAAACATATCAATATGGATTTCGCTGCCAAGCACAATATAATCACGATGGATAAGCGCATTAACAAGAGCCTCTGTCACAGCTCGTTCAGCATAATCCGGCTTGTCTACACGATACTGTGCCTTTTTGACAAAACGGACTTTGGAATTATTGCGAATAAATTCACTGCCGCTGTTCAGTAAATAAATCAAATTTCCCTCGTATTCTTTATCGTCCAGCGCATCATCAAAGATAGAGCCTTTTTCCAAGCCATTCCACCGGGTACAGAACATACGGGAGTTATAAACCGTGTGCTGATCGGTCATGAGTTTTCCGGCATTGGTCAGGAGTCCATTTTTATCAGTCAAACCGAAGGAAACATAATCGGATGGCTCAAAGCGGAGACCGGTCCGTTCCAGATAGGTTGCTTCCAGAAGTGTAAAGCTGTAATCCTTTTTTACCGCGTCTGTTGTTAGGGTATCAAAGGACTGATTGGTTCCCTTTAAGATCAGTTCATTCACAATGTAATCAGGGGCAATTACGCTTTCATTTCCAACACGGATATATGCTTCCATCACGCCGTCTGCCTTGTAATAATATGGGGTGCTGCGGCCGGGAGAAACCTCCAGAGCTAATAGATTTTTACCATCTTC
>OGMI01000267.1_pt1 | contig 32778 bp, 31 predicted proteins | sample 1573201 | NCBI WGS metagenome assembly OGMI01 (sample SAMEA2582012, study PRJEB24529) | metagenome | biome: Human gut stool | place: China | collected 2011
TCAATTCCAACAATCGGCGTATATCTTCCGGCTTGTAGAAGAGCTTGTTCTTGATACGGCTGAAAGGCAGGATGCCTTTGGCACGATATACCTGAAGGGTTTTCTTCGATATGCGCAGCACCTCGCATACCTCCTGGTTATCCAGCCAGTTTTTCAGTCCGAGATCTTCATCCGGACGGCATGCACGTGTCAACCGTTCCTCGAACTCGCAAAAGCGGATACGCAGTTCTTCAAAAGTCTGTCTGTCGATACATATGATTTCCATAATCCTTGTTCCGTTTTTAGTTAGACATTCGCCTGTTGCCTGAATCTTGCCGGCAATGACTTCCCTTTTTGATTGAGGAAAGCCTCCACTTCTGACGCCTTGTAGTAGGTTCTCCCGTCAATCATGTAATAGGTGACGAGTTTCTTCTGGCGGTAACGCGCCAGCGTGCGTTTGGTGATGCCGAGCAACTGGCACAGGTCGTAGTTGTCTAAAAGCGTGTCACCGTCCAGACAATCCTTCAGCTTGTTCATGCGTTCCAATGCCCGGTCTATCTTGTCGAACCGTTCCATGATCTGGAAGAACATCTTGTGGGCGGTCTCATTGTTTATTTGTAACATGACTAATCTGTTTTGAGTGTAAATAATCGTTTGCTTACACCTTGTCGCGCAACAGGTTATATCATATTAAAGGGCTAACAGCATACCAATGACACCGATAGACACCAAAAAGCACCGATACAACATTGTATATCAGCGGAATAAAATTTTCATGGCGTAAAATAGGTGATTTGGAGAATCTTGCAAAATGCAAGATTTCCTTGCAGGATGCAATGGACTATCGCGAGGATTTACGGTAAACCAAACGGCAGATGCCGTTACGGGACATGACGGATTCATGCAGTTGCCAACGTGTGGCGGGCAACTGTGGGAGAACGGCACTCCCTTTCCCGTATGTCAGGGGAAGGATATAGACTACAATTTCGTCAATGAGATGATAGATGGAAAGGCTATGCAGCAATTCAAGACTTTCCTTGTCTGAGATTTCCGCCGTATAAATACAGGAGACATCCTTTTCGTCCTTTCCACAAATCAGATCCAGCATGGGATAGCCGATGGGTAGCATAAAGGTACTTCTCCCGTGCCAGAACGGGAATTCCCGTTTGTCCGTCTTTACCCATTTGAACAGTTCCTCGTCCTCACCGGGAAGAAAACCGTCTAATGTCATAGCCGTTATGATTTGCACTTTTGCCATACTTCCTCCTGTTATAAAGAAAAGCGTGAAACTCACGCGGTTTCGGACGGAGGCTCTGACAAAGCCCAATACAGAAACTTGCATGAGCTCACGCCATAAAGCATAGCATAAGCTACACGCAAAAGCCTCTGTATTTTTGAATTTGTCAGATTCCCGTCCGAGACGTTTTACGACTTATGTATATAATCAGCAGTGCGATTAGACTCCGCTGTTATTTTTTTATGTTCAGATTTTCACGGATCCATAACCCATTCAATCTTTTGCAAAATTACGAATTTTCATCCATATAGAAAACAGTTTCAATCGTTATTGTATTCTATTCGTCCTATTAAATGTCACAATCATAAATACTTGTTCATTTTAACCTGTACTTATTCATTTTCCGGTACAGTGTTGACGGATTGATTTTCAACAGCCGTGCTGCTTGTTCACGATGTCCGTTGCAGGCTTTTAATGCATTGGTGATAGCCTCTTTTTCGTTCTCCTCATCTTTCAATGGGGATATGACAGGAGCAGGAACTAAGGCCACCTTGTCCGGCTGTTTATTCATTTCCAAATCCGCAAAATCCAGTAGCGGTCCTTCGGCAAGCAGCACGGCTCTTTTTACTATGTTCTGCAACTCTCTGACATTGCCAGGCCAGGAATAAGAACGCAACCTGCACATACCCGCATCAGAGAAACCGGTAGTATCCCGTTTCAGTTCTTTCGAGAAGCGTTTACGGAAAAATTCGGCCAAAGGTATGATGTCTTCCGGGCATTCCGCCAAGGATGGCTGCCGGATTTCAAACTCGTTTAAACGGTGATAAAGGTCTTCCCTGAACCGGCCTTCCAAAATCGCTTTTTCAATATTTTCATTCGTCGCGGCCACAATGCGCACGTCCGCGACACGCTCCTTGTTCCCACCGATGGGAATATAGGTATTTTCCTGCAATACCCTAAGCAGCATGGATTGTATCTCGAAAGGCATGGTTCCGATTTCATCTAAAAACAAAGTACCGCCTTTCGCCATGTCGAAAAAGCCTTCTTTTGCCGTGTCAGCACCGGTAAAAGCCCCTTTTGCGTGCCCGAACAACATGGAAGCCGCAAGTTCACGGGGCAGCACACCGCAGTTGACAGCCACTAAAGGCATCCCTACACGTTCGCTGCCCTCGTGAATGCTCTGTGCCACGGACTCCTTTCCCGTCCCGTTGGCACCGAGTATCAATACGGACATATCGGATGGGGCAACCAGTTTTGCACACCGTTCCACTTCGAGCATCTTGGGGCATGTACGTTTGAGCAATTCCCTTTTCTGCTCCCATCTGGTCGCGATCGGACGGAATATATCCTCAGCCAGTTCCAGCAGGTGTTCCCTGTGTACGGGCTTGGGCAGATAATCCCTTGCACCCAGCTTGATGGTGCGTACCACATCGGGCACAGAGACATATTCCGTCGTGATGATGAACGGTATATCCATCTTTTCCTTTTTCAGCCATTTCAGAAGGGAAATTCCGTCCCCTTCGGGCAATCTCACATCCGATATGATGAGGTCAAAATTGTTTTTGCGTATAAGCGACCTGGCGATGGGTTCATTCATCGCCGTTATGGCATCATATCCGGCCTGTCCGAACCAGTCTTTCTGCATCTGCGACAGGCCAATGTTGTCTTCAACTATTAATATCTTCCGTTTCATTCGCCAGCTTTTTTATCTCATCCTCTGTCTCTGTGATAAGTACAGAGGCAGTATCTATTACTTTTTGGATATGAGTGGTCAACTCGTTGGTATTGTAATCGTCTTTTTTCAATAAGGAACGTAAGCCAAGCAGTACATCTTCGGTTTGCAATAACTCCCACATCGGCTGCATCCGGTGTGTAAGCTCACGCAGGCTCTGTCTGTCACCATGTCTCATGGCAACCTCAAGTTCCTTGCGGTCATTTTTCAATTGGGCAATGAAAGACCTGAGTGTCTTAGGTTTGTCGCTGACCTCCGCGAGTATCATGCTGAAGTCCGCTTTCTGTTTTTCTTCCGTTCGACCTGTTTTTATTGTAGAAAGCAGGCTGAGCAGTTCCGTTGAAGAGAACGGCTTGTAGATGCACTCTGTAAAACCAGCATTAAGGAACGCATCTTTTTCCCTGTCGCCCCGTGCGGTCATGGCTATGACCGGTATCTCACGGGAGTTCCCGACATTCGAGTTACGGAGCAGGTCCAGCAAATCGAAACCGCTGGTTCCTGGCATCAGTATATCAGACAACAATAGGTCATAATCTTTGCTTCGTATTGCTTTGACTACCTCTTTGGCTGTCCGGCATAAAGTACAGGTTATGCCGTTACGCTCCAGCATTTCCTTTATCACGTCAAGAAACATCGTGTCATCATCGATTACCAGCACATTTTGGGGCAGATGTTTCGGGTGCGGAAGTATTTTGTTCTCGCTCTCCACCGGTTCATCTGTTATATTGAGAGGAAGTGTCACGCGGAAAGTTGTACCTTGTCCTATATCACTCGTTACGTTTATTTCCCCGCCGAGCAGTTTGACAATCCCTTTTGTGATAGGCAATCCCAGCCCGACACCATCCACGTTCGTTGCGGAAGTCAGGCGTTCAAACGGCCGGAATATGCGTGAAAGCGTTTCCGGGCTCATACCGATGCCTGAATCCTTTACCTCTAATAACAATACACCGTCATGATAGCAGGCATTCAGTTCGATGGCCCCGGATTCAGTAAACTTGACTGCATTGGTCAGCAGGTTATCCATTATTTGTTCGATGCGGTCCACATCTCCATACAGATTGACATCGGTATCTTTGAAATCCGGCCTGAACAGGATTCCCTTGTTAGTGACTACATGGGAAAAGCCCGATGCGACACGTTCGAGCAAGTCATTAAGGCTGAACGGGACATCATTCTGGGTTTCTTTTGCCTCGTTCAGACGGTACACGTCCAACAGGTTGTTGAGCAGGTGTACCACGTGCTTGCAGACAATCCTGATGTTATTCAGGTGGGAGTTCCTGCGTTTCTTCTCACGGGTATCCATGGCCAGCTCGGCACTGCCGCTGATGATGTTCAGCGGGGCCCGGATATCATGGGATATGGTCAGGATAATGTTTTTGCGCATTTCCAGCAATGCTGTATTCTGCCCTATCGTTTCTTCCAGACGTTCTTTATTTCTCGCCTTTTCCCGTATATCGCGCTGAATAATCAGGTACGAGACAATCAACAGGATGATGGAGAAGATTATCAGACCGGTTATTACAAGGGTGGAATGTTCGTATGAGTCCTTCAAACGGATCTCCTTGTTCTGGAGTGCGATCAATGCCTGCTCGTCCAAACTTATAAGCAACGAGCGTAATTTCCGGTTGAGTTCACGGTTGTGTAACCGCAAACTGTCCGTGTAGGTCTCTATGTTTTTTCTACGTTCTTCCTGCAAGGAAATAAGCTCGTTACCCCGTGCTTTCATTCTTGTATTGGCAGGCGGCAGTTGTACGGTTTCCTTGCCTCCGAACCATCCGGCTATCCCTTTCTTTTTCCGGATTATTGTACGGGGTTCGTTAGCTTGTGATGTAACGAGTGAATACTGGTTGGCCAACAGGCTGTCGATGTGCTTCTGTTCCCGGTATATCCTGTTCATCTGAAACAAATGTTCCTCTTTGTTGAGCAGCAGGGTACTGAGGGAATCCACCTGTTCCGGTCGTACAAATTCCTTGCATTGTTCACGTAGGATTTGCAGCAGTGAATCCGCTTTCAAACGGCGTGTGTGATATATGTCACAATCTTCATCGCTCCACATCATAACGGACTCCCCAAGGGTCGCAAGCACGGTAATATAACGATGGGTTGTACTGATATTGCTTTGTGTCTGGAATATGGTTATCGACTCTTGCTCTATCTCAGCCACACGCTTGCGCTCGTGTAAAACAACGGCGACCATACAACCGATGACCGCCATCAATAATAAATATCCGGCAACTATCTTATGCTGCAATAATAGTTTCATGTATTTTGTGAATATATACGATTAAAATTTCAATCTTATAATCGTCATCAATTTTTAAAGAATAAACATTTGTCTTTATACTATTCATGCTGTCTCTAAACAAACGGATATTTTCGGAGAGACCTTTCATCGGTTTAGATACTTTTCACAGCCGAAAAAGATTGTATAATCAGTGAAATCTATAACACTCTCATATTTTCAGTTATTTATTGAGAGTATATGAAAGGCTATATCTACTATTCAACTATACCTATCTCTTGCAACCATTTGGTCACAGTCGTGTTATTATTTAATCCGCTACTGGTGCAACCTAATCCCGTCAGGTGTTCTGCATCAGATGTGCTGTTGACGATTTCGGCAAGGGTCTCGTCACGATAAGTAGAGGCATAAGTGCAGAACGGAACCACAGTCTTTCCCTTGAAATCGTAGCTCTCGCAAAATGTATGGATAATCATCGGTGTTGTCCACCACCACACAGGACATCCGATGAACACTACGTCGTAATCGTCCCAGTTTTCTACCGTGTTTTTGATGGCAGGGCGGGCATTGTTGTTTTTCTCTTCAAGAGCTACTTCTGTACATGGCGTGTACTCTGTGGGGTAAGGATTGACCGGATCGATGCGGAAGAGTGTTCCACCTGTTTGTTCAGCAATCTGTTCTGCCATGCGGGCAGTAGTACCTCCCCAACTGAAATAGGCAATGAGGATATTGTCTGTTCCTTCCGGTGTATCGGGATTTTCAGGTGTTTCCGGATTGTTCGGATCTTCAGGAGTACCTGGTTCATCCGGTTTCTCAGGTTCTTCCGGGACTTCCACATCCGGCGTTTCAGGTTCTACAGGGTCATCATCAGAACAGGCGTTGAATGCCACTATTGCAAGTGACATCATCAGATAAATAAAATACTTTTTCATATTGTTTTCTTTTTTAATTGATTATTGTTTCTTTGTAGGTACAAAGTTAGGACATCAAGAGGAAGATGGTCATACACAAATTACGGGTAAAAAAGCGAAAAAAGCAGAATCGCTCCTTTTCGATCGCAATGCACCCTATTGCAAGCTGTGTTACAATGGGGTGCATGTACTTTCGGAGTATCATTTTATAACTGTTTGCGCAACTTCTTCACAGCATTCTCCAGTGACTCCGTAGGCTCTATGATGTTGTAATTCTTCCAGTAGTCCTCATTCCAATATTCCTTTACCACATCGTAGAATATCTGTTTAGGCTTGAAGGCATCACGGCGAGTAATGACACGTTCAGGATGTTCCTCACGCTCCACGACCACCATCTCGGAACGAGCGGTGTAAGAGGACGAGAACAGACGGCGTTTCCAGTCGCACTTGAAACGGATTTCATTACGGATGTAGTTCAAGCAAGTCACTTCACCTTGTTGGCGATAAGTAACGAGGAAGTTCACCTCCTGCGGACGGAAACGCAATCCGGCAGGTTTCTTGTGAAGTACGGCAGCAATCGCCTTCTCACGGTCGGATAGATCGAGGGAAAACTCCGCACGGGTAAAAGCAAGGTTTTCACGGTCGATGAAGACCTTACCCTCGAACAGCGCATATCCGAGACGGACACGAGGATGAAAACTGATGACGTATTGCATCCGGTCGTCCAACACGGCGGACGGTTCCTGCGTGAAAGTGTAGTATTCCAAAGTCTGTTGTTCGAACAAGGCATCGGCATTTTTCACTATATCCAAGTAGAGGGCCAGATTGGGGCCACCAACCACTTTTACCGCCAGCGTATCTGATTGTTTTTGACTTAAAAGACGGCGTGCCTTGGAGAGTTGCACCATGTCCCGTTCTGCGGTGCGTTGTGCGTAGGAGGTTTTGTACACATCCATCATGGCTTCGGAGATACCAATGTAGCGTTGACCTTTCTGCACGGTTTCCCGATAGAACGCGTTCATCATATTTTCGGCAGAGGGATAGTTGGCTGGGATTTTCTTCAAAGCCTCTTCTACTATCCGGCGGACATCGCCACCATAGATTACGACTTCATCCAGTTGCCGGGCGACCGGTGTCATCCAGATGGTTGCAGTAAGGTCGGCACTTCCTTCGGGTGCCGTGGCGGAAAACCGCGTGTTTTGATAGCCTATATGCGACAGTTCCAACTGGGGAGCAGATTGTAAATCAGGAATTTTCAGAGAGAAAACACCTTCGGCATTGGTTACTGTACCGATGGACGTACCGGCGAGTGCTACCGTTACATTCTCCAGTTTCTTACGTGTTTCCCGGTCACGGACGGTACCCGTGACAGTGAGTTCAGTTTTCCTTGCCTCCGTCGGCTCTTGCGCCACGGCGGGAACAATGGCAGTACATCCTAAGATGAACAGCCCAGACATAATAATGAATTTGTAAATAGCTTTCATTTAATTTAAGTAATTCGTTTTTTTATACACAATCATAATTCTCTTATTTATCATTTCCCAATATATGTATGCTAAGCAGCCATTCTTTTATTCCTGTCGTATTGTTTTCTTTAGCCGGAAATCCGCGAGGATGGACGGCATCAGGAGTCAATTCCACGATTTTCAGTAAAGTCTCTTCCGGAAACATATTGGCGTATGAACAGAACGGAATGACAATTTTGTCTGAAAAATCATAGCCTTCGTTTTCTAAAAACGACCAGACAGGCATGGGAGCCGTGTGCCACCAGACGGGGCAGCCTACGAAAATGACATCATAGTGGTCAAAGTCCTCTACTTTCCGTGCCAGTGCAGGACGGATGTTATCGTCACGTTCCTCCTTCGCCTCTTCCGCACATTCCCGAAATCCGTCAGGATAAGGGACGGCACGCTCGATACGAAATAGCTTACCATCGGTCTGTTTTGCTATGGCTTCCGCCACGCATTGGGTGTTACCACTTCGGCTGAAATAGGCGACCAACACCCTGCGAGTGCTGTCGTATGCAATCGTGTCGGCTTCATATAGGGGAACCTTTGAACCCGTAAACTTATTACAGCTTGCCATACATAAGGCAAGCTGTAGTAGAAAAACAAGTGGCAAATGCCGCATAAGGTATTTGAGGGATTTCATTACATCATATACTTTATCAATTCTTTTTCAATCCTTGCTTTTGCAGCCATTTAAGCACATTGTCTTTCGCCGTGGCCATATTGTCACGCGAAACGGAAGGCCCCTGTATGACGGTCGCATTCTTTTCAAGTTCCGCAATGGTCTTGACGGACTGCGAGAAGCGGCTGCCGCCGTGCGTACAGAACGGGATGACGGTCTTACCGCTGAAATCGTATTCCTCGAAGAACGTGTATAGCGGCATGGGCATGTCATACCACCAGTTCGGATAACCGACGAATACCACATCGTAATCTTTCAGGTTCTCGATGTGTGAAACTAATTTTGGGCGGGCTTTGGCTTCCGACTCCTTTTGGGCGGCATCTACCAGTTCCTTGTGCCCGCCGGGATAAGTCTGTACGGTCTTGATGGCAAATAAGTCACCTCCGGTTGCCTCGCTGATGATTCGGGCGATATATTCCGTATTGCCGTAAAGATGTCCATTGTCGATAATCCGGCTTGCACCGGATGACGCATCCACCCCGTCCGTTTCAGGCACTGTAAAATAAGCAACCAGGACTTTGACACCTTTACTTAGGGCTACGGTATTCATTCCAGCCTCCTGAAATGCCGGAGTTTGTCCTGTCGTCTCTTTAGAATCACAAATCGTGTAAGCCCATGCGCCTGCTATGGTGCAAACGGCTATGACTGCAAATAGGATTTTCTTTTTCATATTCATTTCAATTTTATTTGTTCAGCATTATTTATATACATTCGTTATTCCCGTACTTGTCTCGTCCTTCCTGTTCCGTTTCCAGAAGTCGAAAGCATCATTTACCCATCCTTCGGCTACCGTTCCCGTGCCGATGCCGAAGCCGTGCGAAAGCCCTTCGTAAGCGTGAAACTCCGTAGGAATGCCAAGGTCTGAAAGGCGTTGCAGGCGATTCTGCATAGTGCGCCACGAGGCGATGCCGTCATAGGTGCCCACACAGGCGTATGTAGGCGCATCCTGTCCGGAAACGGTATTATAGCCGGTGTACTGCATGATGACCGCCGCAGCCTGCGGAATGTCCGTGCGCCCAGTCAGCTGGCGCAGGTAGCTGCCGTTACCGAGTGTCGCCGCCATGCGTGCCCCGGCCGATCCTCCCCACAGGGAATAGCCATCAGGATTTACGCCAAGTTCCGTGGCATGGTCATGGATGTAGGCGATGGCACGGGCGAGGTCTTCGTATGGCTCGTCGGGGCGGTAGATGAGCGCAAAAGCGTTGCAGCCGCTGCGGGCTATTTCGAGCGAGTGCGGGAAACTGTCGTGCATAGCACCCACGTAGGCGAACGCGCCTCCAGCATTGGTCACGGCAAAGGGTGCACCGGTCTCTCCCCTGAACAAGAACAGGCCTGTATTGGCTCTCGTCGGGTCGGCGGCAATCTCACGGTCGGAATAGAAACGGTAGAATATCTGCCGTCCGGCAAGCGATTCATCACGCAGGTAATTGAGTATCTCGACCGTCTTTTCTACTTTTATATTCGTATAGAAGACATAGACGGAAGAGGTACTGGCCTGTGCAAGCGTCATTGTCGTGGGTACGTTGCGGTCAATGGGGAACAGAAGCCGGCCGAAGTCGCTGAAAGCGGCATCGTTTATCACCTCGCCCACGGTGCTTTGGACTGTAAAATAGCCGTTCGTTGCGGTATTGTCTTCAGATATTGTCGGCATATCAGATACCTCCTCTTTTAACAGACCATTGTCCGTGCTACATGAAGTGGCAAGTATAATGGCTGTCCATAATAATATGTTCATTCTCATAAATCTATTTTTATTGGTTACATTGTTCTTTTCTCTTGCTTCTGTTTCTGCCACAGTTGCCATGAATTGACTATATTCTGCCACAAGATGTAGCTGCTCGGTGCGATGGAAGTCACAGGGGAAAGATAGGTGTATGAAATCCAAATGGCAAAGATGGTATTCTTCTGCCCGGCACCTTGTCCGCAACTGATATAGTCATGACATCGGCGACCTATCCATTTGCCTGTACCGAATTGCCACAGACAGGTCAACAATCCGGCTCCTCCCAACATCCATAGCACGGAGGAGTCGTAATGACAGTTCACCAATGAACGCAGGGTCAGACCGATGGCGATAATCAATGATATGGCCCACAGGTAGAATGCAAGATTTCCGCAAAGACGTGTAATCCAACCATGTACCTTGGGAAAGAACACACGCAACCCCCATGCAGTCAAAAACGGGCAGATAAGCAGAGGGAATACATGGCGCAATATAGTGAGGAACTGGCTCAGGAAAGAGCTTGCCACTTGTGTCTCTACCAGCGGGAATACCAAAGGTATCATTACGGCAGCGGTAAGATTACTGATAATGGTGTAAGTCGTAAGTGTTGTCTCGTTGCCGCCCAACCGTCCTGCTATGACAGCCGCGGCTGTACCTGTAGGTGCAATAAGACAGACTAATGCGCCTTCCATCACCACTTTGTAACCTATATGCTGGGAAAAGTGCAATATGCAGGCTATCATCAGGCAAACTGCCAGTTGAAAAAGGAGCATAATGCCATGCCAGCGGCAAAACCTCATTTCTGCCGGATTTACCTTGCAAAAAGTCGTGAAAAGCATGACAAAGACCATGACAGGCAGCACGTATGTATTGGCACCATCCGCCAAAGGTTTGAGCGGATTGAGTATGGGCAGCCAATGGAACAATAAATAGACTGCCACACCCGAAAGCATCCCCAACGGCAGTGCTTGTGCTTTCAAAAAAGCAAGAATCCTGTGCATACCCCAATCCTCCTTTATTCTATTTTTATCACAGGCGACCCGCCGAACACTTCGCTCATTTTCATATTGTCAAGTTCCTCGTCAATCTTCCGTACTTCCTCCACCGTCAAGGTAATGTCGGCAGCCCCGATATTCTCCTTCAGGCGGCAGAGGTGGCGTGTACCGGGGATAGGCACAATCCACGGACGCTTGCAGAGCATCCAGGCGAGGGCGATTTGCGAAGGTGTGGCATGATGCGCTTCGGCAAGACGGTCAAGCAAAGCGAATAAGCCACGGTTCTGCTCGAAACTCTCTTTGCGGAATTGCGGCATGGATGCACGATAATCCGTTGCGGCATCAAAACGGCAGTCAGCTGTATAATAGGTGGTCAGCACGCCATTGGCAAGGGGCGAGAAGGCAACGAAACCTACGCCTAATTCTTCAAGCACCGGGAAAAGCCGTTCGTGGTGGCGTGCCATCATGGAGTAACGGTTCTGTATGGCGGTCACGGGGCAGACGGCATGGGCGCGGCGCAAGTATTCCTCCGTTGTTTCAGAGATGCCCCAATGCAGGATTTTTCCTTCCCGTATCAGGTCTGCCATGACCTCCGCCACCTCTTCTGGCTGCACATCCGGATCGATGCGGTGCTGGTAATAAAGGTCTATGTGGTCGGTCTGCAAGCGGCGCAACGAACCCTCCACCGAACGGCGTATCACGTCAGGGCGTGAACACGGAATGACAGCATGAGTACCAGGTTCGTCCGGTTTGTCGAAAGAGATACCAAATTTGGTGGCAATCATCACGCGGTCGCGTAGCGTCTTCAAGGATTCGCCAAGCAGTTCCTCATTATCGTGCGGATTTTGCGGAGTTCCATACGATTCGGCGGTATCGAATAATGTGTAACCCATATCTACGGCATCTTCCAGCAGGCTCTTCATTTCGCGTTTGTCGGCAGGCGCACCGTAAGCATGGCTCATGCCCATGCACCCCAATCCAACGGCGGACACACGCAGTCCACTAAGTCCTAATGTTCTGTAATTCATATCTATGTTTCTACAAAATTATTATGATGCAAAAGTAGGCGTATTACCCGTAAGCGGCATTACACGAATTGCGGATGAAAATACATTTATTTCGGTTCTTGCAGGTTCCTATTGTCTCTATGAAATCAAAAACCGTAAAAAAGGTAAGTTAATTTATGCCTTTCATTATCTCTATATAATTGAAAATATGTACTTTTGTAATCAAAATCAAACGAGGCTGATTATGCAGGAACAGAAAAATATAGTTGTCGCCGACTCGTTGCGGCATGTGAGAGGTAATAACTACAGTTTCTTTTGCGATACGGACTGTTGCAATGAAAATCTGGTCCATGCCCTCTGCTTGGGCGGTTCCTGTCGGTTTGCATTCAATGGGCAGGAATTTGAATTGCGTGAGGGCAATCTTATGATTGTACGCAAGGGCAAGTTGATAGAATGGATGCACCCTTCGACCGATTTCAAGGTGAAGATAATCTATATCAATTCTGATTTCATAAACCTTTGTACTCCGCAAAGCAACTACGGCATGAAAGGGCAGCTCGCCCTCTTTCTCAACCCCGTGATGCACCTTACACCGGAACAGCAGGAAGTATGCCGCAACGACTTCCGTATGGTGGAGCAACGCCTTGCCGACACCGAACACCACTTCCGACGTGATATACTCATTGCCGCCGTGCAGATGCTCATCCTCGATTTCTTTGATTTCCACTCGCATCTTTACAAGGAGACAGACATTTCCACCCAAAGTGCCACAATTATGAACCGTTTCCTTTCCATGCTGGAAGACGGCACGTATCGCCAGCACCGTGAGGTGTCGTATTATGCTGACCGCCTCTGCGTCACGTCCAAATACCTTTCCGAAGTGTCGAAGAAGGTGAGCGGTTATGCGGCCAATTATTGGATAAACCGCTACACCGCCCTTGACATTGCCCGTCTTCTGAAAGACAAATCCCTGACTTTCGTCCGTATCTCCGATATATTCGGATTCTCTTCGCCCGCCTATTTCAGTCGTTATGTACAGCGCAATTTAGGGATGAACCCGACGGAGTACAGGGAGTAAGCAGAAGCCAGAGCATCGTGCATCACCTTCTTCTGTGTCATATAGTTGAGATTAACTATTTAAGTCTGTCAATCCATTTATCCAATTCTTTCTCCGACGTTTCCATCTGGTCGAAATGACTTGAATTGGAACTGAAACGAACTTCGTGAGCGTGTTCTACTATTGCTCCTTTCTTTTGAGCGAGAGTTGTCATGTCTTTTATAACAGTTCCAGGCCATCCTGCATTGGTCATGAATGGAACGACCACCTTACCCTTTAGATCGGCGGATGACAAAAAACTCAATACCGCTGGTGACATTTTGTACCACCAGGTTGGTGTGCCCACAATGATACGGTCATAATCCTTCACATCCACACCAAGCGGTTTCAATTCCGGCTTATAACCGCGTTTCACTTCGTCATTTCCTTGTTTTACAGTCGTATCGTAATCGGATGGGTAAGACTTTACGGTTTCCAAACTCACGATGTCGCCACCCACGGCATTGTGAACTCTTTCGGCAATGCGCTTCGTATTGCCTGTTGTGAATGAATAATAAACTATCAATGTTTTCATTTTTCTTTCGCATTATGTTGCCACTGACTCGTGTCGGACTAAAAACAGCCAACAGACGGTAACGGAAAATCTGATTGGTTATCTTCCGCTGCCGTCTGTTTGGTCTCTTGGAATCAACCTTGTAGGAGTTCTGGATTGTACGTTATCTGCACATCAAGTCGTCTATTATCTCATACACCTCTTCCTTGCCGAGTTCGGTCGGGCAAGGAACGGCATCCACTTGTTCGTGGCTGACTTCTCCCTCGTAATACATCGGCACACCGAAGGAGGCGAACAACTCCGTCAACTTGTGCGAAGATTCTTCAATGGACGAATCGAAACCGAACGCATCAAGAAAATACCGACGAATGTCTTCGGTGTGGTGCCTGCCCATGACGCAGAGGAAACGGGGAAATACACTTGTCAGACTACGGCGGTAGGTACTACCGAAGAGCACTTCAGGCAGAAACTCCAGCTCATAAATCTCGTAGGCGAACTGCTCCACTTTACCGATACCAAGACGGGAAGACGTGGAGAGCGATGCGCCCAACAGGATAGTGCCCCGTGCATCAAGGTCATCTGGATGCTCCTGTAAGGTACGGGTGGCTTTGAGCACATTCTTTATGTAGGAAATGCCTGCATCGTAGGACATCTTGTTGCGGTCGCCGAGGATACACGCCGACAGTTGCACCAGCGTGACCAGTCCCGTGTAAGCGGTCATCTCCTTGTCGAGGCTCAGGGAGTATTTGGGACAGAGAATCGCGTAGTCGGCAGGTATGCCGTATGCCGTTCCGAAGTCGCCGTTGCGTGAATCGACCGACACGGCACCCAACCCGTTTTCCGAACCACTCGACGGGTAGGTGGGAATCAGCGCAAGCGGCATCCGCTCCAATCCGTAGGACGGTTTTCCTTTCAGATATTCCCACAGGTCGGCTTCATGATAGTAGCCGAAGGCAATCAGTTTTGCACTGTCCATCACGCTTGCTCCGCCTGCGCCGATAATCATTGTCACGCCGTTCGCCTTTGCCGTGCGGATACCTTCCTCTATCTTCTCGAACTCCCTTGACGAACCGCCATAGTCCACGAAGGGGATGTCCGCTTTTGCCAAAGCTCCGGTGATGTCCTCATAACATCCGTTTCGTTTTGCAGAACCACCGCCATAAACCACCATCACTTTTTTGCCTTTGGCAATGCCGGCAACCGTTTCTCTGATGTCGTTGCAAAAGAGAAGTTTAGTGTCATTTCTAAATGTAAAATCTTTCATATTATCTTATTGTATATTCTAATCTATTGGCAAAGGTCGCAACTAATCGGCTGCCTCTTGTTACAAATATTTCCGTGACATTTTACCTTTTTGCGGTTTCTTGCCGATTGGCATATCCAACATGGAATCATCCCCGTAAAAACAACAAATCAATCCGCAGTCTGTGTAAGCATGATCATGGACAACCTCTATACCTTTGCATCATAATATAAAAACATAGCTATAATGAAACAGATAAACAGTATTATCCTCTCCGCCATCCTGTTCCTTTGTGCATCCTGCGGAGGAAAGCAGGCAGAAACAACAGTCATGGCGGAACCCTCTGGGAATGCAATCGTATTGCGCTCTCAAGGCAGTTTTGCCATAGGAGGCACGGTACTCACACAGCCCGGAACATATAACACCCTACAGCCCACAAAATCAGACGGGCAAACCTTACATGGCGACCATGCTTACGTGTCCTATCAGATTCCGGACAGCGCACGCCGCTTTCCAATGGTGTTCCTGCACGGAGCCGGACAATCCGCCAAGACATGGGAATCGACACCTGACGGACGGGAAGGGTTCTCCACGCTCTTCCTGCGCCGGCATTTCAGCACTTATCTGATAGACCAGCCCCGTCGCGGACGTGCTGGACGCAGCACGGTTTCCGAACAGGTGAATGCCGTGGCTGATGACCAGTTTTGGTTCGAAAACTTCCGCATGGGCGTATGGCCCGACCTGTACGAAGGCAGCCAGTTCCCGACAGGAGAGGCTGCATTGGACCAGTTCTTCCGGCAAATCACACCCAATACCGGCGCGTATGACGAACAGGTGATTGCCGCTTCGCTTGCCGCCCTGTGCGACACATTAGGCGGCAGCATCCTCATTACCCATTCGCAAGGCGGCGGTTCCGGCTGGCACACGGCTATCCATAGCCAGAATGTCAAAGCTATAGTGTCCTACGAACCGGGCAGCGGTTTCGTTTTTCCCGAAGGAGAAACGCCCGAACCGCTTGAAACCATCAGCCCGTTCGGAGCTTTGTCCGCTTCATCCATTCCGATGAACGATTTCATGAAACTCACGCGCATACCTATAATTATATATTACGGTGACTATATAGCCACAGAGCCGAGTGACAACTGGGCAATGGACAGTTGGCGTGTACGATTGAAGATGGCACAGTTGTTTGCCGAGTGCATCAACCGCCATGGGGGTGATGCCACGGTAGTACATTTGCCGGAACAGGGTGTCAAAGGCAATTCACATTTCCTCTTCGCAGAGAAGAATAACGTACAGCTTGCCAACCTACTGTCCGATTGGCTGAAGGAAAAGGGATTGGATTGACCAATATAGAATAGGCTATGAAGACGAAAATTTTATGGATATTCCTCCTTGCCCTCCCTTTGGTAGCTTGCGGATCCAATGATGAGGGAGAAATTCTTCCTCCGGAAACAGAGATGCCTGAGACACCGGGAGAAGGCAATGACGATGAAATACAAGAAACGCCGGATGGCTATGATAAACTTATCAGCAAGACATACGCTGTGCCGGTCGTTTATGAGAATGAGGCAGAACATCGGGGTGATGTAGTACGCATCAATTATAGCACGCGTGATTACGCCGAAGGCACAGGTACGGCACGCGCCAACACGGCATACGTCTATCTGCCTTACGGTTATGAGGAAGACACCCAAACCCATTATAATGTGCTTTACTTTGTACATGGGCATTACGGTACGGCATCAACCACCTTTGAAGCCGAAAACGGATTGCTATGCAAACTGCTCGACCACATGACGGAGAATGGAGATATGGCTCCTACCATCGTGGTGTCGCCAAGCTATAACTATGGTTCGCCGACCGCCAACTATGCGGATGCCGACCCTTATTGCGAAGCACTGCCTACGGAGCTTGTGACCGACTTGATACCCATCATCGAAAGCCGTTACCGCACATACGCCAGTAGTACGGATGCCGCAGAATTGGAAGCATCACGCGAGCACCGTGCCATCGGCGGCTTCTCAATGGGAGCGGTCACAACGTGGTATGCACTAGAACATACGCTTGCTTACTTCAAATACTTCATGCCTATCAGTGCAGACTGCTGGTCATTGGGACGTTTCGCAGGAATGAACCGCCCCAATGCTACGGCGGAGTATCTTGCCGGCATCGTCAGCAATTCTCCTTATTCAGGAACGGGCTTCTATATATGGTCGGCAAGCGGGACGAGCGATTCCGCCTACTGTGAGACATTGGTGCAGGTGGAAGCGATGGCACGCCTTACGGATGTATTTCCGCTTTCCAATCTCACTTTCCATGAGAAAGACGGCGCACGGCATGAGTTCCGTCCATTGGCGGAATACCTTTACAATGCGCTGCCGTTCTTTTTCCCGAAAAAATAAATTGAATAATTATAAATCTAAATTAAGAATACATCATGAACAGTTTCAAGTATGAATATCCCGTCCGCCAATACTTTGGCAAGGGATGCGCGGAGAGCGCGATAAAGGAGGAAATGAAGCGTGTGGGACAACGTGTAATGCTTGCCTACGGTGGTAGTTCACTGAAGCGCACGGGGCTGTATGACAAGATACGCACATGGCTCACAGAGTGCGGCAAGCAAGTGAAGGACTTCGGTGGCATCATGCCCAACCCCACATATGCCAAAGTGCAGGAGGGCGCACGACTGGTGCGTGAGAATAATATCGACTTCATCCTTGCCGTGGGTGGCGGGTCTGTCATCGACTGCTGCAAGATTGTGTCGGCACAGGCACGGATGGACGAGGATGTATGGGATGCGTGGTATGTGCATCATAATCTGCCTACTGATTTTATCCCGATGGGAGCCGTTGTCACCGCATCGGGTACAGGTGCGGAGCAGAACAACGGGGCTGTCATCACGCACGAGGAGAAGAAACTGAAACAACCGCTGTTCGGGGCATACCACTCTTTTGCCGTGCTTGACAGCGATCTGACGAAGACGCTGCCCATGAAGCAGGTCATCAGCGGAGCCTTCGACACGTTGTCACACTGTATGGAGACCTACATGGGTAAGCCGCAAAGCACGAACCTCAGCGATGAAATTAACGAGGCAATCATGCGGAATGTTGTAAAGAATCTGCGTGCTCTCATCGCCAACCCAAATGATGACTTCGCCCGTGGCGAACTGATGTGGGCATCGGCAATGGCAGAGAACGGACTGCTGAAATTGGGCAAACAGACCGATTTTCAGTGCCACATGATAGAGCACGCCGTGGGTGCCTACACCGACTGCAACCACGGACAGGGATTGGCGGTTATCCATCCCACGCTCTACCGTCATCTGCTAAATGAGGGCAAGGAGAAACTGGCGCGTATGGCAGAAACGGTATGGAGCGTAAAAGGAGAAACTATCGAAGCGACTGCCGCACGGGGTATTGACGCACTCGAATCGTTCATCAAGGAAATTGGCTTGCCGACATGCTGGAGCGAAATGGGTATCAACGATGAGTCAGTGTTGCGTGCCGCAGCCGACACTTGCTTCATCACACCAGGTTGCAGCAAACAATTCTCAAGGGATGAAATCTTTGAAGTATTGAAAGAATGTATGTAAACTATTAAACAGATAAAGCAATGAAGAAAACATTTATAATCGCATATTGCATGGTAGCTGGCCTTTGTGGAACAGCGAATGCACAAAGTCAGGCATTTACGGAAACAACAACCGTGAAAAGCCATAACGACAACCCCTGGGGACTGGTTTACCGGGAAGCCATTGCAAAGAACGAAGCGGGCAAGGTAAACATCCACCCCATAACCTACGACCTGAATGGTCTGAAAATTGCCGCCAATGTCTATACGCCTGCGGGATATGATGCATCAAAGGCATATCCCGCCCTCGTGGTGGCGCATCCCAATGGTGGCGTGAAGGAGCAGGTAGCAGGTCTTTACAGCCAGCGCATGGCAGAAAAGGGCTACATTTGTCTTGCTTTCGATGCAGCCTATCAGGGAGCCAGCGAGGGCGAGCCACGCAATACGGACAAGCCTGCCAACCGCATCGAGGACATCCATCGTGCTGCCGACATCCTGCTGCAATATCCGGGCGTGGATGCAGCCCGTGTGGGTATCCTCGGCATTTGCGGCGGTGGCGGCTATACGTTGGCTGCCGCACAGACCGACAAACGTTTCAAGGCCGTTGCCACGCTCAGTATGTTCAACACTGGATTGGTACGTCGCAACGGTTTCCTCGATTCACAGATTAAAGAAGTGCAGGAGCGTCTTGCTGATGCCTGTGCCGCCCGTCAGAAGGAAGCGGAAGGCGGTGGACCGGAATATGTAGGCGATATGAGCGGCGTGACACCTGAACAGGCAGCTAAACTGCCTTTCGACCTCTACCGTGACGGCTATGAGTATTATCTGCAAAGCCACGCACATCCCAACTCCACGTTCCGCTACACCAAGAGTAGCCTTGTGGACCTTTTTGCTTTCGATGCTTCTGTCGGCATGTATCTCATCAACCAGCCTCTGCTGATGATAGCAGGTAGTCTTGCCGACACTTTCTACATGACAGAGCAGTGTTACAGCAAAGCCACAGGCACGCAAAACAAAGAACTCTTCCTCATCCCCGGTGCTACGCACATCAAGACATACTATGTGCCTGAATATGTTAATATGGCTGTCGGTAAACTGACGGAGTTCTTCGGAAACAAACTGTAATAATCCCAAAAATGTTACTATAAATAAGACACCGCCAACTGGACAGTTTATCGCTACCGATGGCGGTGTTTCTGTATTTGATTACACCTTAAATTCTTCTGATAACACAAGCAGGATTTCCGGCCACAATGGTATTTGGCTCAACATCGTGTGTCACCACACTTCCGGCACCTACCACGCTATTTTCTCCGATGGTCACACCGGGTAATATAGTAGCTCCAGCACCTATCCATGCGCGTTGGCAGATGTGTACGGGCTTGCAGACAATTATCTGTCTGTTTTCCAAATCATGGTTATTGGAGATGAGCTGTACGTTGGCAGCTATCTGTGTGTCGTCATCGATGGTAATACCACCGGCAGCCATCATCAGGCAACCGTTCATGATGGACACCCGGCATCCAATTTTCACCCTATGGGCACGCACCACTGTGAGTGGGGTATTTACACGGCTGCCTACCCCCATATCGGGGAAAAGTCTATGCAGCAAATCATCATATTCTTCCGTCATCGGCATGGTATGATTCAGCCGAAACAGCAGTTGTGCTTGTTCTTTTGCCAATTTAAGATCCGCCTCACTCTGATGGGTACAATCAATTCTCAATTCTTCCATAATATTTTTATTCTTAATTGTGTACAAAGGTATGGCATCTTATGATAAAAGCGGGCTGTCTGCCATGAGTAAACAGTCCGCTTCATCAAAGAAATTATAATGTCATTTCAAAACTTTCCTGCTTCCGTTTACATCTTTTATGACATATATACCATGGGGCGCGTTGAATGCGGTCACTTTTCGTCCGGAAAGATCATAGATTTCTTGTGGGGTATCAGATAATACTTCCGTAGTTACTTGGTTGATTGCAGTGGAACTGCCCGACATGATGCGTGTCAAAAAAGCATCGAAACGGTTGCCCCACACGGCAGGACTGCTTGCCGCCCCGTAGCCGTGGGGATAGCCGTCGAGTATGAGCGTCTCAACCTCACAGCCTGCTTCGCGCACGGCGTTGGAGTTTTGTGTAAACTGTCTGGCAAAGCCGTCGCGTGTGCCCCAGCAATAGAAGGCAGGCGGCAGGTTGGCGGCACGCAATGTTTCCACATTGTTCATCGATACGCTCAGGCGGCCGTAGAAGGAATAAATCATGCCCACGGCACAAGCAGACACGGGCACTTCATCGAGTGCATCGGGACGGTAGGAGTTGTCAAGTGCCGTGCCGTTCGTCAGGTCGCGCCAGTTGAGCAGCACCTCACCGTTCAGAATGCCTCCGGCTGAGAAACCCACAAGGGCGATGTTTTCCGGATTGATGCGGTAGTTTTCGGCATGGGCACGCACGTAACGGATAGCACGTTGCAGGTCGGTGGCACTTTCGCGCATGGTGTAGGGAGCGATACGGTAGTTCACGATGAAGCACTGGTAGCCCATTGGTACAAGCATATCCGCCACATCGTACCCCTCGTTCTGCATACTGCGGAACTGGAACGCACCGCCCGGACAAATGATGACTGCACCTTTGGGAGTCACATCATCTGCCACGGTGAAGACTTCCATGTTGGGGATGAAGTCGGGACCGTCCGAGTTGTTCACGTTGTGCGTGACGGTAGGGATGTTGCCCCGTTCCCACAGATTCACGGTGCCTGTCATAGGCGTGTCGCTGCCTGATGAGTTCTGATTATTCCATTCCTCGTTGATAAGGTCTATCCAGGTCTGGATGGTCGAGGGTGTTATTCTGCCGCTTGTCAGTCCCTCACCCGTCAGGTGGGCGGCATCGGGCGTGCTATTGACGATTTCGGCAAGGGTCTCATCGCGATAGGTGGAGGCGTAGGTGCAGAACGGCACTACGGTCTTTCCTTTGAAGTCATAGCTCTCGCAGAACGTGTGGATAATCATCGGTGTTGTCCACCACCACACGGGGCAGCCGATGAACACCACGTCGTAGTCGTCCCAATTCTCTACCGTGCCTTTGATGGCGGGACGGGCATTGTTGTTTTTCTCTTCGAGTGCCACCTCCGTGCAGGGCGTGTACTCCGTGGGATAAGGCGTGACCGGTTCGATGCGGAACACGTCCGCTCCGGTGATGTCCTGAATTTGCTGTGCCATCCGTTGGGTTGTTCCACCCCAAGAAAAGTAGGTGACCAGTACTTTCTTGCCATCGAAATAAGCACTGCCTGTGCCTTCATTCACTTCGTTGTCGTTGTCCGGCTCCGGCATTATGTTGTCGTTGGAACACGCCGAACCACTCACGATTGTCAAGAAACTGGCCAATAGCATCAAAACCTTTTTCATTGTCCTTGTATTTTTAATCTTTCATTGGCGACATCCCGAACTGCTGCACCTGCTCGTAGGTGACATTAAAGAACCGCTGTTCCTTGTTGAGCGAGCGTATGGTCTGCATCTCTTTATCGGTCAGCTCAAAATCGAATATCTGTATATTCTCCTTGATATAGTCGGGATTGGTGGCACCGGGGATGACGGAGAACCCCTCCTGTATATGCCAGCGCAGGATGATTTGTGCCGCCGACTTGCCGTGCGCTTCGGCTATCTTAATGATTGTAGGGTCTTTCAGCAAAGCCCCGTTGCTCATTGCGCCTCCTAACGGAAACCAGCATTCCACCTGTATGCCGTTGGCCTTTGCTTTCTCGCGTATGTCGATCCGTTGTGCATACGGGTGGCACTCTATCTGGAGCACGGCGGGCTTGATGCGGGCTTCGCTCATGATAAGATTGAAGACAGAATCGTTCGCATCGAAATTGCTGATGCCGAGGGCACGCACCTTACCGGCTTCCACGGCACGCTCCATATCGCGCCATGCGCCTACGAAGTCGCCCACGGGCTGGTGGACATAGAGCAGGTCAATGTAGTCCGTGTCCAATCGTTTCAGCATTTTGTCGATGGCTTCCGCTGTCTTGCCTTCACCGTATTCCGATGGCCAGATTTTGCTGGTAATCCATACCTCGCTGCGCGGAACACCGCTCTCCTTAACGGCTTGTCCCACACCACGCTCGTCGTCGTAGGCATGGGCGGTGTCGATGTGACGGTAGCCTGCCTTCAACGCCGTGAGGCACGACTGGCGGCACACTTCATCCGAGCCTTGCAGGAAAGTGCCTAATCCGAAACGCGGCATCAACACGCCGTTGTTGAGTTTTACCATCGGCACGTCTGCCATTGTCTTTCCTGCGTCTGTCTGTGCTCCTGCGGGGAGGATGCTGCCGCACAACGCAACGGCTGCCGACAGCAATAAATTCCTGATTGTCTTCATACTTTATTCGTAATTAAATGTTTTCTATGGTGCAAAGGTAGGGGAAGACACGGGAAAGGGGCATACAATAAATTCGGTTGGATTTACCCTTATTTCGGAAGATATGAAAATCCCCACGTCCAGCTTGTTACAAGTAAGACGTGGGGAAATAATGGTCGGATTGGAATACTATTTATTTATCCATTCGCGCATGGCTTTCTCATCCATACCATTCAGCAATTTTCCCTCCTGCCAGTTGATGTCAGGATAGGTTTTCTTCAATTCCTTCACACTGTTGTCGATAGTACTACCACCCGAAGTGGCGAAGGGAATAACCGTCTTTCCTTTCAGATTGTGTGCCTCAATGAACGTATTGAGCAGCGTCGGAGCGATGTTCCACCAGATAGGGAAGCCGAGGTAGATAACATCATACTTGGCTATATCCGTTTTCTTGCCTTTGATGGCGGGACGGAATTTCAGGTCGTGCATTTCCACGTAACAGCGCGACTGCTCGTTGCGCCAGTTCAAGTCGGCATCGGTATAACGCTTCTCAGGTGCGATTTCATAGAGTTCGCTGCCGGTTACCTTGACCAATACCTGTGCGGCCTTCGCCGTGTTTCCTGTCATGGAAACATAAGCCACCAATACTTTGTTTTCTTTCTGCTGTGCAGAGGCTGTCAATCCAAAGGTGAGGACTGCCAGCAGAGATAATAAAATCTTCTTCATTTGTCTGATACTTTTTAGTCTAATCAATGCTTTTTATTTTCTGCCTTCTCTCCCGAAACTCTTTTCTACTACATCAAGCCGCTCTTTTTTCGGCTCCGGGATAGACTTGGCTGTTCCGTCTGGACAAAATTCAATGATATGGCTATCATCCAGTGTATAGACGAGCCATACAGGTACCCCCTCACCATTGGGACAGCCGGTCTTGGCGAAATTCGTCCAATAGGTGTTCATCAACCGGGCGGTCTCGCAATCGGTTTCGGTAACATCTTTCACGCCCCAACGAGTCTGTAGCGTATTGAAAACGTATGGTAACTCCGACGCATGGGGCGCACCCATTGGAAGCCTTTCTTTTAAAGCCTCCGGTACATAAGAGAACATATAGATGTAAGCGGGAACACCGGCACGGGTGAACTCTTTTGCCGTGAAACGGGCAGGCTCTGCCCATACACGGTCGGTAGTGACCATCGTCATGACCTGCCGGAAGTCGAATTTGTCTTCCGGATTATATATTTTCCGGGCTTCTTCCTGGTTCTCTCCAAAGATGGCGAATAGCTCTTCCTGATTGCGAGCAGGAATGAATCCGCCCGACGCTTCCGCATTGTTCGAGCCGATGATAAGGGGCACATGGGCGTAATGTCCGTTGTAATAGGCATCCTCAAAAGTCTCTTTTACCAACTGTCCGTCGATGATAGGACCCGAATAGGTGGCAACCCGCTTTCCTTCGTTTTGCTTCCGTCCTCCCAACAGAATATCTTCTACACTCAATGCCCGCAGAGAGTCGAGAGCCTCCGCTCCGGTTCCGTTGATGCCATGTGAACGGGCAAAATTGACACCGATCTGCTCTGCCGATACGGGATAGCCTTCGCTCGGTTGTAATGGAGTTCCAGACAGCACGCCGGTACGTCCGCCACCCGATTCAACAATGGCTTTTTGGAATAATCCCTTTGCGGAAGGAATGGTCAGCATGGAATGAACGGACACGCCTCCGGCCGATTCCCCGAAAATAGTTACGTTGTCCGGATTGCCACCGAAAGAGGCGATATTGTCGCGCACCCACTGCAAAGCGGCAATCATATCCATATAAGCATAGCTTCCTTTAAGTTCCTCTGGATTCTGGGCGGTAAGTGCCGGAAAGGCAAAATGTCCCAAGTTACCCAAACGGTAGTTGAATGTCACCAGGATAACACCTTGCCGGGCAAACGCTTCGCCCGAGAACATTTCTTCCGAGCCGCTTCCACCGGTAAAACCACCTCCATGAATCCATACCATAACCGGGAGTTTGCTGTCGTTTGCCGCCTCTGCCGGTTTCCACAGATTCAGATAGAGGCAATCCTCGGAGGTGCCTTCCATTATCTTCACGCCACTGTTGCTCCAAGAGATTTGCGGACACGAAGGTCCAAATTGGCTTGCATCACGTTCGCCTGTCCATGGCTTTACCGGTTGCGGCGCACGCCAACGGTATTCACCAACGGGCGGTGCTGCATAAGGAATTCCTTTGAAACTGGTAATGCCATCATGCGTTACACCACGTACTGCTCCGTTTGCCGTACTTACTACCGGCTGCTGGCTTTGCGGAACCTGTCCGAAAGCCATGCCGCCCCACAGTCCTGCAATGAGGAGTGAGGCGGCAATGAGGTGTGTTTTCATAAACTGACTATTTTAATTGATTTCCATCCTTGAAGGCTGTACCCACCGTTTCACCGAGCACCCGATAAGTACGTGCGGATGAATCATACGACAACGGTTGCAACTTGTCCAGATCCACCTCGCCCTGCTCGTTCAAGATGGCTTCGTCTGCCTGCATGTTGATGACCTCGCCTACGATGCGGACTTCGCCCAAAGCATCTTCGATGCTGACAACCCGGCACTCCAGCGTCAGCGGATATTCCTCGATGACGGGAGCATCCACAAACTCGCTCTTTGTGACGTGTACGCCAGAACGGGCAATCTTGTCTTCCTTATAGCCGGAAACCAACCCGAAATAATCGGACAGCACCAGATTGGCACGATTGGCAATGCTCAGCGTGAAGGCATTCCGCAGGCGTATGTTCTCGGTCGTCTTATGTCCTTTCGCAAGATTCAGTGCCACATGATGATAGGCACATTGACCGCCCCAGGCGGCATTCATGGCATCGGGCTTGCCCTCGGCGTCGTAAGTGGCTACGATGAGCACAGGCAGCGGAGCAACGATGGTCTTGTTTCCAAAATTCTTCTTCATCCCGGCTCCTCCTTTATTTCCAGTTCATGAACATCCTTGCCGTCTCCGCATCGTGATGGTTGAAGAAGAGGCTATGTCCAGTGTCGAGCTTGGCGATTTGGCGCATTTCCTCGTTGGTCAACTCGAAGTCGAAGATGTCGAGATTTTGTTGCATACGCTCCACGTGGGTGGATTTGGGGATGATAATCACGCCGCGTTGGATGAGCCAGCGGAGTGCCACCTGTGCCACGCTCTTGCCGTGCTGCGCTCCGATATGTGCCAGCGTCTCGTTAGTAAAGAGGTTGTTGCGCCCTTCGGCGAATGGTCCCCACGACATGATGCGCGTGCCGAACTCTTCCATGATGTGCTGCGGCTCCACCTGCTGGTTGAACACGTGTGTTTCCACCTGGTTCACGGCCGGAACAATCTCCATGTTGCCGGCGATGTCAATAAAGTGGTCGGGATAGAAATTTGACACGCCAATGGCGCGCAACTTGCCCTCCTTGTAGGCATCCTGCAAGGCACGGTAGGCACCGTAGCGGTCGCAGAAAGGCTGGTGCAGCAGCATCAGGTCGATGTAGTCGGTCTGCAACTTGCGCAGGCTCTCGTCGATGGAAGCCTTAGCCCGCTCGTAGCCGTAGTTGGAAATCCATACCTTGCTGACGAGGAAAAGCTCCTTGCGGTCGATGCCGCTCTTCTTCACGGCGTTGCCCACGCTCTCCTCATTGTGGTAAGCCTGTGCCGTGTCAATCATGCGGTAACCCACGCGCAGGGCATCCGACACGCAGCGTTCACACTCCTGGGGCGATACCTGGTACACCCCGTAACCCATTTGCGGCATTTCGATGCCGTTGTTCAGTTTTACGTAATTCATATTCTTCTTTCGTTTGATTGTTATTTCTTTGTCGTCAGGCTCTTCAACACCTCGCGCAACGGCGTTGCACTTGCCGGACCGAGGTTCGTTTCCACGATGTTCAACAATGCTGTGAGCTGTTCGGGCGTGATGCCTAAGTGCAAACAGATGCCCATGTGACCGTAGGCCATTGGCTCCACGCCGCCCACACCCGCGAGGATAGAGACGGTGGCAAGCTCGCGCTCGCGGTAGGTCAGCAGGTCGCGTTCGAAGAGATCGGCAAAGAGATGTTCCTTCAGGAAGCGTTCGATGGTGGGAGCGAAAGCGGCATAGCCCGTCTTCGGTGCATCGGCAGGTATGCCGGAGATTTCTGCGAGAATGTCGCGACCGCGTTCATAACGGCTTGCATCATTTGTGATGGGTGATGCTTCATGTCCCGCAGGGTCTTCGATGCCCTGTTCGCGGCGTGTCTTTATCAGAGCCTCGAAGGTCTGTATGGCACGCAGGCTGCGCGGGAAACCGCAATAGGCGTAGGCATGTATGAGCACCTCGTTAATCTCATTGACGGTCATGCCTGCCTGTAACCCTTCGGTGAGGGCAAGCGGAAGATGCTCAAGGTCGCCCCGCCCCGTATAGGAGGCGATGGCTACGATGGCCTGCTCGCGGCTGGTCAGCGTGCGGTTGGCTTCGGCATACCGCTCTACAGATTGTACGGTTGCCTCGGCGTACTCTTTATCATTTACGGGCTGAAGCCATGTGGGTTTGTTGGTCTGCGGATTACATTCAATAGCGATATGTGCGAACCAGCTGTCGGGAGCTGCTCCGTGCCAGTGTACCACCCCGGCGGGAATCTCCACGATGTCTCCGGGAAAGAGGCGGCGTGCCGGTTGTCCCTGCTCCTGATAGTAACCGATGCCTGCCGTGGCTATCAGTATTTGTCCGCCCGTGTGCGAGTGCCAACTGTTGCGGCACGCCGGGGCAAAGGTCACATTGAACATCGGCACGTTCAACTCCTTCTGCCCGCTGAGCGGAGCGAGCCACACCTCGCCTGTGAAGTTGGGGTTGGGCGATATTTTCTCCCCTGCCGGATAGGGCTGGCGGAATGTCTCTACGGTCTGTGCCATGCTGCCCATTGTTGCAGTCAGGCACATCCATGCGGTAAGAATTGCTGTTTTCATATTTTTTGCTTTTAATTTATTCTGTTCACACGATTTCGGAATGTTTATGCCTGCAAAGATAAGCCGCTACCTTATAAACCTACTTTCCATAATTGCGGACGATAATGTTATTTTTACAGCAAATTTATTCATTAAATAGCTCCAAATCCGTATGCTTCAAATAGAACCTTGCTTGAGTTGTTCCACGAAATGGTCGATACGCTGCATCTGTGCAGGAATGTCGATGCTCTGCGGACAGTGATGCACGCACTGGTTGCAGCCGATGCAATGGTTCGCCTGACGAAGACGCGGCACACTGCGGTCGTAGCCTACAAGGAAAGCACGCCGGGCTTTCCGATAATTCTCGTCTTGCGAAGAAGCTGGCACATTGCCCTCGTTGATGCACTTGTTGTAATGGGCAAAGATACCCGGAATGTCCAGTCCATAAGGACACGGCATACAATACTGGCACGCCGTACAGGGAACCGAGGGGTATTTCAGCATCGTCAGTGCTGTGTCTTCGAGCAGAGCAAGTTCTTCATCCGTACATGGATTGAGCGGCGAGAACGTGCGGATATTGTCCTGTAAATGCTCCATGTAGGTCATGCCGCTCAGTACGGTCAGCACCCGAGGGAACGAGGCGGCGAAGCGGAACGCCCACGAGGCGATGCTATCTTCGGGGCGACGCTGCTTGAGACGGGCGTTCAGGTGATCGGTCAATCCGGCCAGACGACCGCCCAATAACGGCTCCATGACCACCACTGGGATGTTCCGTTTGTCGAGTTCCCCGTAGAGGTATTCTGCATTGAAGTTGATGCCCGACGCATGGCGGTAGTCCATATAGTTCATCTGAATCTGCACGAAATCCCAATGAAACTCATCGTGGCGCGAGAGCAGATAATCGAATGCCCGGATGTCACCGTGGTAGGAGAAACCTAAGTTTCGGATGCGCCCGGCTTCACGTTCTTTCAGCAAGAAATCGAGCAAGTTATTGTCGAAGAACCGCTCCATCAGTGTGGGCAGACCTTCACCCATCCCGACAATGTGCAGCAGATAGTAGTCGATATAGTCCGTCTGCAAGTCACGGAAAGAGTTGCGGTACATCTGTACGGAAGCATCGAACAATTCCTGTGGCGACAACCCTTGTCCGACCAGACGGTGATTGGACATCTTGGTGGCGATGTAGTAGGAATTGCGGGGATGTCGTTTCAAGGCAATACCCGTTGCTTTCTCCGAAAGCCCCCGGCAATAAGGCGGTGCGGTATCGAAATAGTTGATGCCATGCGCGAGAGCATAATCAATCAAGGCATTGACAGCTTCCTGGTCAATGATTTCACCGTTACCGTCATCGGCAGGCTTCATCGGCCATCGCATACAGCCGTAACCCAAAACGGAAACCTCTTCACCGGTTTTCGGATTGGTACGGTAGGTCATCTTGTCAATCGGAACTTCGCCTTGTGCCATCCGGCCGGCAACCATCGGATTACTCTTTGTATCGCAGCCCGCCAAAGCTGTTGTTGTGGCGGCCGCACCTATGCCGAGACGTTTCAGAAACTCCCGGAGGTTTATATCTTTCTGCTCACTCATAGTTCTCATTTGTTATATTATATGATTCGGTGCCGTTCATGTCCTTCAACGTAAATGGCACTGAACGGACGTGCCGGACACAGGTTCTCGCAAGCTCCACAACCGATGCAACGCTCAGTATTCACCACGGGGATTCGAGGCGAATCCTCCATATCCGGATCGGACGGGACCATCTGTATGGCTCCTGCCGGACAATGCCGGGCACAATTGCCGCAATCCACTCCATCGGTCAGCGGGATGCAGTTTTCCTTTACCCACACGGCATGACCGATCTGGATGGCCGATTTGTCTGCTGCCGTGATTTTCAGGATGGCACCAGCAGGACAGACTTCCGAACACTTCGTACATTCCGGGCGGCAATAACCTCGTTCGTAGGAAGCCTCCGGCTGCATCAATGTTTTCAGTTTCGTCGAGGGACGGAGCACACCGTTAGGACAGGCCGATACGCAGAGCTGGCAGGCTGTACAATGTGTGGTCATATTGCGCAGGCTTTGTGCTCCGGGAGGAACAATCGGGGTTGCGCGGTCGGGGATTTTCTTGTCAACGATGACGGCCAGTCCACCGTCCACCTTCTTCTCCTGCGCTTTCAGCGTGGCCGTGGTTGCAACGAGAGCCGTCGTTGTCAGGAAACTGCGGCGGGCGGTATCTATCTGGTCACTCCCGATTTTTTGTATGGTATTCTCTGCCGTCCGACCTTCAGTTCTTTTCGAACTCAACCGGTATTTGATAGCCCCATGCTTGCAGGTGTCGATGCAATCCATACATACCACGCAACGGCTGTAATCTACCCGATGTTCCTTTCCGTCGATACACGCCGCCTTGCATTTGCGCGAACAGAGACCGCAGGCATTGCACTTGCTCTCGTCAATCGTGATGCGAAACAATGAGAATCGGGAAAGGAACCCGAGCACCGTTCCTACCGGGCAAATCGTGTTGCAGTAGGTACGTCCGTTTCGCCATGCCAGTACGAAGAGTACAACGAATGTCAGAACGGCGATAATGAATGTCGGCAGGCTCTTCATCCACACCTCCGTTTCATAAAAAGCATAGCTGTCGGCACGCTCTGCAAAGTAAGCCAGTAGGTTGTTGCCCCAGCGATACAGCGGGGCGAACAGATTGGAAGCGATACAGCGGGGCGAACAGATTGGAAGCGATACGCCCGTAAGAACTGTACGGAGCAAGCAAGGCTACGAACGAGCCGATTCCTGCAACCAGAGCCACGACGAACAGCCCAAGCATCCCATAGCGCAGCCACCTCTTTTCGGGAGAATAGGAAAACCGGTATTTCTTCTTTTTTCGCCGTCCGCTTATCCACGACACGATGTCCTGCATCATGCCTAACGGGCAGATGACCGAGCAATAGACCCTGCCGAACAACAGTGTCAGCAGAACCAACGCAACGACCACACCGACATTCAGGGCAAGTAATGCGGGCAGGAACTGTATCTTTGCCGTCCACCCCAACCACGTATGTATTGTTCCCGTAAAATCGAGGAACAGGGCCGTGACCGCCAGAAAAAGCAGTACGGCAAGCGTAATTCTTATCTTTCTCAGCATATCGTTTTCGCCTTATTGGTTATCATAGTTTCTGATTATTCGCTCGTTTGATATCCATCAATGAAACATGTTCGTTGCGGTAACGCGCATTCGGATTCGCTTCGCCGCGGCCCAACAACGGGTCTGTTTCGTTTTTGGCAAACCGGATGGCCTTCTGCGGGCAGTTCTGTATGCACGCAAAACAGAACTCGCAGTCGCCCTGCATCTTTACGCCCTGCGAACCCAATTCATAATTACCGCGCGGACAGACGGAAACGCAGACACCGCAACCGATGCAAGCATCAGTCACGGTGAAATACTTCTCGCACTTCATCAGAAAACCAATTTCGGGATCCAGCCCTGTATATGCCATGAAGCCCCGGTGCATTTCGCGTTCTTCCTCTGTTACCGGTTCGTGCCAACATTTATGGGCGTCAAGGTCCGCAGTTATCTTTTGCAGATTCTCCGGGATATGTTTGTCTATCAGAATCTGCTCGTTCATATCGAAGTTCGGTAGCCAGTTGTCCACCATGACAAGCGTATTGATATAGTCGAATGCATTGCTGGCCTTCTGCGAAATGCCGTCCCAAATCTCCACCGCATCGCACTTTCTTGCGCCATAAGTGAGAATGGCAAACTTGTATGCGGCCTTCAGTTTTGCTTTCTGGATAAACTGTCGAACCATGTAGGGCGGCATGTGCCCATAGATGGGATAGACAAGTCCTATCTCATCTGCTTCTATCTTAAACATCTTTTGCTTCATCAGTTGCGGAATGCTCAGTAATTCCGTACCTTCTTTTGCCAACTGCCTCGCTACATACAGGCAGTTGCCCGTACCCGTGAAATATAGAATAATGCGTTTTTTCACGTTCTTTCCACAAGATGCCAAAGAGAACAAACCCGAAGAGGCGACGGCACTGCTGATAACGACAGTTCCCATGCGTTTTAAGGCATCTCGGCGACTGATTTTATTATCCGTATTCATATACCTGATATTCAATGGTTATTGCAATCTATTTTTTGCAAAGATAGATGATGATTTGAAGAATGGACTTATACAAAATACGGAGGGTCATATCAATTTTACGGGTATTTTTGTTGTATAATGGAAATATTCAGAAGAGGAGTATGCTTTCATTATATGATTAATTCTTATAGCAGAATCGGATTAACTTTCATTGTTCCCAAATTTATATATAGTCCGTGATGTTCAATTAAGCCCTTCCGGAACATTTTCCAAAGGATATTGCATCCGAGTTGCGCCAATGTGGAGTTAATAAACAGGTCCTGTTTCTCCAATGCCTCCGCCAACGAACAACTCGGTCCGGAATTCTCCTCTTTTACCCTCGCATATTTTACGAAGCGGGTGATGACCTTCAGGGAACCGACCGTTTCGTATAACGTGGAAACCGGTTGCCTGATTTTCTTCGGCACAGTTCCAAGCACAACCTGCCCGGAAGTCTGTGTGTTCCCGAAGTCCATCCAGTAGAGAGGTGTGTTATTGTCCGTGTAGGAGGATGGCGGCACTTTCCCCAGCACATTCCACAGGTCCAGTCTTGACTTGATATTGTCCGTGCAGGTGATGGTGATGTTTGCGATTTCACTCCGTTTTACTTCTTTCAATACCGATGGATAGAGCCTTGCCTCCGCTTTCCAGTCGTTGCCGAAAAAGTTGTTTATCCTCGTTACCAGGCATTGTGCCTTGTTCAGCCCCAAGTCCATCGGTCCGAAAAGCTGCCGTCCGATATTCGCCTCCGTCACGATGTCAGGGTCGTAAAGTGTCACAAACAATCCCGGATGCCCAAGCGCACGGAGAGTGACGTCCAGCCTTGCCATACAGGTCAGCACTTGCGAGCCTGTGCCGCCTGCACCAATGATATTCACCGTCACCGGATGTTGCGGGTTCATCAGGTAACTGTCTGTAT
>OGMI01000278.1_pt1 | contig 31391 bp, 29 predicted proteins | sample 1573201 | NCBI WGS metagenome assembly OGMI01 (sample SAMEA2582012, study PRJEB24529) | metagenome | biome: Human gut stool | place: China | collected 2011
TACGGTTTCCTGGGAAAGGTGCATGTGGCGATTGTAGAGGCATCGGACATTACGGACGAAGGGGAACTGGTGCTGAGTACCTCGGTGGGGATCACTCCTACCCTGGTGGCTGCTGCAGACAAGGTGATTGTGGAGCTGAACGAAGCGCACACGGGACGGCTGACGGGGATGCACGACCTGTATGTGCCGGATATGCCGCCATACCGCAGGGAGATTCCTATATATAAGGTAAACGACCGGATAGGCAGCAGTACGCTGCGGGTGGATCCGAAAAAAGTAATGGGTGTGGTCCGTACGCACGACAGGGATCATATTGCCGCTTTCAAGGCTCCGGACGAAACGACTCAGCGGATTGGCCGCCATGTAGCGGATTTCCTGCTGGGGGAATGGAAACGGGGCGGCATCCCGAAGGAGTTTCTGCCGCTGCAGTCGGGTGTGGGCAACATTGCCAATGCGGTACTGGGGGCTATGGGAGCCGAACGGGAGTTGCCGGCATTCAATATGTACACGGAGGTGATTCAGAACTCGGTAGTGGACCTGATGCTGGAGGGACGCATCGGCTTTGCGACGGGCAGCTCGCTGACGCTGTCGGAAGAGAAGCTGGATGCGGTGTATGACCACATGGATGTGCTGGGCAAGCGTCTGTTGCTGCGCCCGCAGGAGATTACGAACCATCCGGAGCTGATTCGCCGTCTGGGCGTGATTGCCATCAATACGGCGCTGGAAGCGGACATCTGCGGCAATGTGAACAGTACGCATGTGCTGGGCAACCGGATGATGAACGGTATCGGGGGCTCGGCAGACTTCTCGCGCAACGCATTCCTGAGTATCTTTACAACCCCGTCGACGGCGAAGGGCGGACTGATTTCGGCCATCGTGCCGCAGGTGACGCATGTGGACAGTACGGAACACGACGTGCGTATCCTGGTGACGGAACAGGGAGTGGCCGACCTGCGGGGCAAATCGCCGCTGCAACGGGCTCGCTGCATCATCGAGAACTGTGCGCATCCGGATTATAAGGAACTGCTATGGGATTATCTGAAACGGGCAACGGGCTGCCATACGCCTTTCCTGCTGGACGAGGCCTTTACGCTGCACCGGGCTTTCCGGCAGAACGGGGATATGCGTACGGCGACATTTGGATAAGCGGTTTTTTTGTCTTACATTTGTAGGTATAACTTACAAAAGATAAATAGCAATGGAACATTGGTATGCAATGTATGTGATGATGCACCACGAGAAACGGGTGGCTGAACACTTGAAGGCAAAGCAAATAGAATGCTTTGTACCGATACAAGAGGTGGTAAAGCAATGGAGTGACCGCAAGAAGAAGGTAAAGCAGGTGGTTATACCGATGATGGTGTTTGTGCGTACCAATGAGAAACAACGGCTGGAGATTCTGCAGACGGAAGCATCGGCCCGGGGATTTCTGATAGACCGCACGACACACCGGCCGGCCATTATCCGTGACAAGGAGATGGAGGCGTTCCGCTTCATGCTGGACTTCTCGGACGAGGCGGTTCATTTTTGCAGCGACAGTTTCTGTCCGGGCGAAAAGGTGCGGGTGCTGAAGGGACCGCTGAAAGACCTGGAAGGGGAACTGGTGAGCGTGGACGGCAAGCATGAGCTACGGGTACGGATTGAGCAGCTGGGATGTGCCGTGGTGGATATTCCGGCGGGATATGTGGAAAAGATTACAACATAAAAAAATGGGAGCGGGTTGTGAAGGTAACCCGCTCTCATTTTTTTATTCTACATACAGTACCAGTCCCTTGAGGTACTCGCCTTCCGGATGGTAAATATTGACCGGATGGTCGCCCGGCTGGGTGAGCTGGTGCAGGATACGCACGCTGCGTCCGCTCTGGGCTGCTGCCGTGAAGACGGCGTTGCGGAAGTTCACCTTGTCGACTACCTGCGAGCAGGAGAAGGTGAAGAGGATACCGCCCGGCTGGATTTTCTCGAATGCCTTGGCGTTGAGCTTGGTGTAGCCGCGCAGGGCATTGCGCAAGGCATCCTTATGCTTGGCAAAAGCAGGCGGGTCTAGGATAATCAGATCGTACTGGTCGCCCATGCGGTCGAGGTACTTGAAAGCATCTTCGGCATAGGCCTGGTGACGGGCATCGCCGGGGAAGTTAAGCTCGACGTTCTGGTTGGTGAGGTCGATGGCTTTGGCAGAGCTGTCGACCGAATGCACCAGACGGGCACCGCCGCGCATGGCATAGAACGAAAAGCCGCCGGTGTAGCAGAACATGTTGAGCACGCTGCGGCCGCGTGAATAGCGTTCGAGCAGGTGACGGTTTTCGCGCTGGTCGACGAAGAAGCCGGTCTTCTGACCTTTCAGCCAGCCTACGTGGAACTTCAGGCCGTTTTCGAGGGCTACATTCTCATCGCTTCCGCCCTTGATGAATCTGTTTTCCGAACCAACCAGGTCGGCCTTGAAGGGCAAGGTGGTTTCGGACTTATAATAAATGTTCTGCACGATGTCGCCCATCACTTCGGTAAGGGCTTCGGCAATCTCCATGCGGTAGACGTGCATACCTACGGAGTGTGCCTGCATAACGGCGGTATGGCCGTAAACATCGATAATCAGACCCGGCAGGTTGTCGCCTTCGCCGTGTACCAGACGGAAGGTGTTGTTCTGCGGATTATCGACAAGATTGAGGCAACGGCGCAGGTCGAGCGCTACAGCCAGCTTGCGCACCCAGAAATCATGGTTGATGGGTTCCTGACGGAAACTGAGTACACGCACGGCAATGCTGCCCACCTGGTAATGACCACAGGCAATGAATTCCTTGTCGGATGTATAGACATCGACTATCTCTCCCTCCTGAGGAGTGCCCTCGATGCGGGCAATGGCGCCGGAGAATACCCACGGGTGAAAACGGCGCAGGGATTCGGCTTTTCCGGACTTGAGAAATATTTTTCTGTATGACATGTGTAAAACTAAATAAATCAGTGGGTGGATGCCGCCTCACTATCCCCGGCGGACTGGGGTTGGGGTACCTGCTCGATGGTGTAGAGGCCGGTGGCCTTGAGCTCTTCTACATAATTATAAATGCGTACGCAAGCCCAGGCATCGGTAGCGGCATAGTACTGCTGCGCCTCGGTGAGGACATCGGCCTCCCAATTGGTGAGCCGCTGGCTCTTCGAAATCTTTTCGTGAAAGAGCAGGGCGTAGATTTTCTGGAGGCTGCGCTCCTCGAGCCCGAAGCGGGGGATGTAGTCCTGAAGGTCTATCCAGCGCCCCTTGCGCGGGTCCTGCGAGTTGTCGCGCTTGCGCAGCATCATGAAATCGTCCTTGAGCGAGAGTCCTACCTTGAGGACATCGCCCTGCAGAAAACCGATGAGGAAATCGGGCAGTCCCAGGCGGTTGAGCCGGAAAAGAAAGCAGGTATCGGCCGTAGAAATCTGCAGAAGCGCTACCTTGTGGGTCTGACCACGCTTGAAGGAGGGACGGGTCTCCGTATCGACCCCCACCAGCGACTGGCTCTGCAGGTAGCTGACGGCCTTCTGTGCCTCGGACTCGGTGTTGATGACAAACACACGGCCGGGGAACACAACCTTGGGCAAGGCTGCCACTTCCTGTTTGGATATTTTGTTCTTAATTACGGTCATTGATTCTATATAGTTCGGATTCGGGTTATACTTCGCGGGAATCGGTTTCGTCACCGGCTGCAGCCTCATCGTCGGCAGGTGCGGCATAGTGTACGGCATGCAGGGCACGCAGCACGTTGAGCAGACGCTGGCCCCAGTACTCGGCAAACTGTTCGCGGCAGATAACGAGGGCATCGTTCATGGTGTACTCCAGACCCAGGCGGTAGACTTCGAGGAAGTCGCGCAACGGCTGGTAGATATCGGCCAGCCCTTCGGAGATGGTCTGACGGATGGGCGTATCACTATAGGCCATATCGTCGAGGAAGACTTCGAGGTAGTCGTCCTTATCGGCCATGACGGCAGCTACGGCACCGCGTACAATCTCGTAGTCGGTCTCGGTAACGAAAGTTTCAGGGTCGATTTCCTCCATACGGCTGCAGGGAGGCAACAGGCACGCCTTGAGGTACAAGAGCGGCAACAGCTTGAGTGAAGTGTCGACAAACGTACGGCGGGGCTGCTCGGAAGCACGTTCCAAGAAAGCGCAGACCTGAGCGGCAACCGTTACAAACTCGACCACATTCTTATCGAAAATAATTTGCTTATCTGTATCCATAAAATATATTTAACGCCCGCAAAGGTACAAAAAAAATTTCGCAGTTCTACTTTATATTTGTACATTTGCGCTGAATACAATTATACATTTGCACTATGTTCAAGAAAAAAAACGATAAAAAAAGAACAGAAGAAAAAGAACCGCTGATAAACGGAAAGAAGGTGATGACTGTGATGAGAGGAGAAACTCCTGTTTTTGTAATGGGTCTGCTCTGTCTGATTTTTGCCGTGTATATGACACTGGCGTTCATTTCGTTTTTCGTAACGGGAGCCGCCGACCAGAGTCTGCTGGCACATCCGGAAAACGGTGAACTGCTGAATCCGGGAACCGCCTACCAGAACTATGCCGGAGCTTTGGGAGCCCGAATGGCCGAATTTTTAATCAACAAGTGTTTTGGTGTGGCTGCCTTCTTCATCGTTATCTTCCTGATAGCGGCGGGTATGAAGATGATGAAAGCCTACGAGGTACGCCTGAAACGCTGGTTCATGGTGTGTGCAATCCTGATGATATGGTTCTCGATAGCCTTGGGATTTCTGTCAGTGCTGATGCCGGAAACGATGGGAAGCTCATTCCTGTATGCGGGTGGCATACACGGACAGAATATATGCCTGTGGCTGGGTTCGCAATTGGGACTGACGGGCGTGGGCCTGTTGCTGCTGGTTACGGCGGTACTGATTGCCATTTACCTGCGCCGCAGTACGATGAACTTGGTGCGCAGGGTGCTGCATCCGGACTTGAAACGCCATCAGCAGGAAGAAAATGCGGCTGAAGCTACCGAAACAACAACTGCCGAAGCTGCCGGATATGCAGCGGCGACTGCTGCAACTGCCGCCACAACGGTGATAGCGGAAGAGGCTGTGAAACCTGCCGAAGCAAAACAGGAACCGGCCGAGCCTGAAAAACCGGTGATGCCGAAGCAGGAGCCGGAATCAGAAATGCCGCTGACCGTAGACGAGGAACCGGAAGAGCCCCAGGAGGTTTATGAGGAACCGGAACAGCCGGAAACAGAAATGGAGGCGGAGCTGGAAGAGGAAGAGAAAGTGGAAGAACCGGTAAAACCGGCTGCTGAAACTCCGCGGAGCGAGCGCCCTTTTGACAGCAAGCCGTCGGAAGTACGGGTAGAAGAACAACCGGCTGCGGCGGCGAAAAAGGAAGAAGAGCCTGTGTTTGAAATCAGCGAGGAAACTGCAGAAGAGACTGCTACGGAGGAAGCGGACAGCCGCGGCGACCTGAACACGCCGTACAACCCGCGCCTGGATTTGGAGAATTACCACTTCCCTACCCTGGACTTGCTGAACAACTATACGGACAACTCACCGTCTATCGATATGATTGAGCAGAATGCCAACAAGGACCGCATCATCAAGGTGTTGCGCAACTTCGGTATCGAAATCAGCTCGATCAAGGCGAGTGTGGGACCGACCATCACGCTGTATGAGATTACGCCTGCCGAAGGAGTGCGTATCTCGAAAATCCGTAATCTGGAAGACGATATCGCCCTGAGTCTGGCGGCTCTGGGTATCCGTATCATCGCACCGATTCCGGGCAAGGGTACCATCGGTATCGAGGTGCCGAATGCCAATCCACGCATCGTGCCGATGCAGTCGATTCTGAGCAGCAAGAAATTTCAGGAAACGACATTCGACCTGCCGGTGGCACTGGGTAAGACCATTACGAACGAGGTATTCATGGTGGATCTGGCCAAGGCGCCGCATATGCTGGTAGCGGGTGCTACAGGTCAGGGTAAGTCCGTAGGACTGAATGCCATCGTGACCTCCTTATTATATAAGAAGCATCCGAGCGAGCTGAAGTTTGTGATTATCGACCCGAAGAAGGTGGAATTTGCCATCTATGCGCCGATAGAAAAGCACTTCCTGGCGAAATTGCCGGACGGCGGAGATGCCATCATTACGGATGTAACGAAGGTGGTGCAGACACTGAACTCGCTGTGTGTGGAAATGGACCAGCGCTACGACTTGCTGAAGATGGCAGGTTGCCGTACGGTGAAAGAGTATAACGCGAAATTCATTGCCCGACAGCTGAACCCGAACAACGGACACCGCTATCTGCCGTACATCGTGATTATCATCGACGAGTTCGGCGACCTGATTATGACGGCAGGCAAGGAAGTGGAACTGCCGATCTGCCGTATTGCGCAGCTGGCGCGTGCGGTGGGTATCCATGCGATTATCGCGACACAGCGTCCGACGACGAACATCATTACGGGTACCATCAAGGCGAACTTCCCGGCACGTGTGGCGTTCCGTGTGGCTTCGATGATGGACTCGCGTACGATTCTGGACCGCTCGGGCGCACAGCAGCTGGTGGGAAAAGGCGACATGCTGTATCTGCAGGGCAACGACCCGGTGCGTGTGCAGTGTGCTTTCGTGGATACACCGGAGGTGGAACGCATTGCCAACTTCATCAGCAAGCAGCAGGGGTATCCGACGGCCTTCATGCTGCCTGAGTATGTGGACGAGAATGCGGACCTGGGCGGTGCTGCCGACGTGGACATGAACCGGCTGGACCCGCTGTTTGAGGAAGCTGCCCGACTGGTGATTTACAACCAGCAGGGATCGACTTCACTGATTCAGCGTAAATTCTCCATCGGTTACAACCGTGCAGGACGTATCATGGATCAGCTGGAAAAGGCGGGTATCGTAGGTCCGGCCAACGGCAGTAAGGCGCGCGACGTGCTGTGTCTGGATGAAAATGACTTTGACATGCGCATGGGAGGTCTGAAAGGTTAAGGCTTTCCGGATGCGCGGACATATTGATAAAACCTAAAACAGAGAACGTATGAAGAAACTACTGATAAGTATCTGTCTGCTATGGGCTGTCGCAGCGACGGTCTGGGGGCAGCAGGACGCACGGGCGGTACAGGTGCTGGACCGTCTGGCTACACAGATGCGCAAGGCGGGCGGAGTGACATTCCGCTTCGGTGGTACGCAGGACGGAGTGTTGGAACTGCAGGGTAACCGCTTCCACCTGAAGGCGGGCGACGTGGAAACGTGGTTCGACGGACAGACGCAGTGGAGCTATGTAGCGGCCAACGAGGAAGTGAACGTGTCCTCCCCTACTCCGGAAGAAACACAGGCGATGAACCCGTATGCACTGCTGGACAACTACAAGCAGGTATTCAACTGTAAGTATGTGGGCAACAAAACCCGTAACGGCATGCAGGGCACGGAAGTGATACTGACTCCGAAACAGGACAGCGAGGTGGCAGACATCACGCTGACAACGGCAACCGACGGAAGCAAACTGCTGTACATCGCATTCCGGATGAAGAACGGCGACCGCCAGGAGATTGTTATCCGCGAATTCCGCAAGGGACAGCAATGGGGCGACGCACATTTCCGTTTCAACCCGAAGCAGTATCCGGATGCGGAAGTGATTGACTTGCGATAAGCATATATTTTATATATATAAATAAAAGAGAGAAATTATTTATTTACTTGATAATAGAATAGAACTATGGCTACAGAACATGTAAAATGCCTGATCATCGGATCAGGACCTGCAGGGTATACTGCTGCTATCTACACCGGACGTGCCAACATTGCTCCGGTATTGTACGAAGGACTTCAGCCGGGCGGACAGCTGACCACCACGACAGAAGTAGAAAACTTCCCGGGTTATCCGGAAGGTGTAAACGGTCCGGTGCTGATGGACGACCTGCGCAAGCAGGCATTGCGCTTCGGTGCGGATATCCGTAACGGTATCGTAACTAAAGCTGACCTGAGCACTGCTCCGTATAAATTCGTAGTAGATGACGAGAAAGAAATCACGGCTGATACCGTAATCATCTCGACCGGTGCGACTGCAAAATATCTGGGACTGGAAGACGAAAAGAAATATGCCGGTATGGGCGTGAGTGCCTGTGCAACTTGCGACGGATTCTTCTACCGCAAGAAAGTGGTAGCTGTAGTGGGTGGCGGCGACACTGCCTGCGAAGAGGCTATCTACCTGGCCGGTCTGGCAAGACAGGTGTATCTGGTAGTGCGCAAACCGTATCTGCGTGCATCGAAAATCATGCAGGAGCGTGTGCTGAATCACCCGAACATCCAAGTGCTGTTTGAGCACAATGCAGTAGGCTTGTACGGCGACAACGGCGTAGAAGGCATGCACGTGGTGAAACGCATGGGTGAAGCCGACGAAGAACGCTACGACGTGGCTATCGACGGTTTCTTCCTGGCCATCGGTCACCAGCCGAACTCGGCTATCTTCAAGCCGTGGGTAAAAACAGACGAAGTGGGCTACATCCTGACCGAAGACGGTTCGCCGCGTACAGGCGTGCCGGGCGTATTTGCTGCCGGTGACGTGGCCGACCCGCACTACCGCCAGGCCATCACGGCAGCAGGTAGCGGCTGTAAGGCTGCCATCGAAGCCGAAAGGTATCTGTCGGCAAACGACTTGCTATAAGAACAGACAACGCCGGGAGGGGACAGCAACTGCCCCCTGCCGGTTTTTTATATTCAACAACTTGTAATCATGAACATTATCAGAAAAACATTTGCCATCATCCTTCTGGCAGGAGGTGCGGCGGGAGCATTTGCACAGCAGCTGCCCCCTATCCCGACCGACCCTAACGTGCGTATCGGGAAACTGGAAAACGGACTGACGTATTACATCCGCCATAACGAGTTGCCCGAAAAGCGGGCCGATTTCTACATTGCACAGAACGTGGGTTCCATTCTGGAAGAAGAGAACCAGCGCGGTCTGGCGCACTTCCTGGAGCACATGTGCTTTAACGGTACGACGCATTTCCCCGGCAACCTGCTGCGGGAGTATCTGGAGAAAATCGGCGTGAAGTTCGGCGAGAACCTGAATGCGTATACCTCGCTGGACAAGACGGTGTACAACATCTCCAACGTGCCGGTGATACGCGACGGTATCATCGACTCGTGTCTGCTGGTGCTGCACGACTGGGCCAACGACCTGACACTGGACCCGAAAGAGATAGACAAGGAACGTGGCGTGATTCACGAGGAATGGCGTACGGGCATGGGAGCCATGATGCGTATGTACGAACAGACACTGCCTACGCTGTTCAAGGGCAGCAAGTATGCAAACCGTCTGCCTATCGGTACGATGGAGGTAGTGGACAACTTCCCCTATCAGGCACTGCGCGACTATTATGAGAAATGGTACCGTCCGGACCTGCAGGGTGTGCTGGTAGTGGGCGACGTGGATGTGAACAAGATTGAAGCGAAAATCAAAGAAATGTTCTCGTCCATCGAAATGCCGGCAAATCCGGCTGTACGCGTACAGTATCCGGTGCCCGACAACGACGAACCGCTGATTGCCATTGCCAAGGACAAGGAGCAGCAGATACCTATCGTCTACCTGTGCTACAAGCACGATGCCGTGCCTGCCGAAATGAAGAACAACATGGGCTATCTGGCCATGAACTATATGAAATCGGCTACAGAAAGTATGCTGAACGCACGTCTGGCCGAGCTGATGCAGCAAGCTGAACCGCCGTTCATCGAAGCATCGGTATTCGACGGCGACTATATCCTGGCGCGTACGAAAGGTGCCTTTACGGGCGGTATTGCCTGCAAGGAAGATGCCATCCTGCCGGGCATGAAGGCTGTGATGACCGAAGTAGAACGCATGCGCCGCTACGGCTTCACCGCAAGCGAATACAGCCGTGCGAAAGCCGACTACCTGCGCGGACTGGAATCGGCCTACAACGAGCGCGACAAGGTGAAGAACCATACCTACATGCAGGAATATGTGAACCACTTTACCGACAACGAACCGATTCCGGGCATTGAAAACGAATATGCCATCATGAACCAGATTGTGCCGTCGATTACGGTGGAACATATCAATGCGATGATGAAGCAGCTGATTGGCGAGAAGAACATTGCCATCGGCGTGTTCTGTCCGGAAAAAGAAGGCATGAAGTATCCGACGGAAGCCGAGATAGCTGCCCTGATCAAGACCGTACAGCAGGATTCGCTGGAGGCTTACGTGGACAAGGTATCGGACGAACCGCTGCTGAAGACGCTGCCGGAAGGCGGTAAGGTTACGGCACAGGAAAAGGGTGCTTTCGGATCGACCGTACTGACCCTGAGCAACGGAGTACGCGTGATTCTGAAACCAACCGAATTCAAGGCCGACCAGATACAGATGAAGGCATTCAGCCCGGGCGGCAACTCGCTCTTCGACGACAAAGATGCCCTGCAGTTCAAGGTGATGAACGACCTGATTGACCTGGGTGGTCTGGGCAACTTCAGCGCGACCGACCTGGACAAGGTGCTGGCAGGCAAGATGGCTTCGGCATCGGCTGAGGTAAATACCTACAGCGAAGGACTGAGCGGCGGATGCTCGCCAAAGGATTTGGAAACCATGCTGCAGCTGGTGTACCTGCACTTCACGGCTCCGCGCATGGATGCGGATGCCTTTGCATCGTACAAGAACCGCATGAAGGCGGCACTGGAAAATCAGGAGGCCAATCCGATGGTGGCTTTCAGTGACTCCATCCAGAAAGCCATGATGGGTATCAAACCGCGTACGCAGCGTATCCATGCAGCCGACATGGACAAGATAGACTACGAACGGGTGATGGCACTGTATAACGACCGCTTCAAGGATGCCAGCGACTTTACGTTCATCCTGGTGGGTAACATCGATGCCGCTACGGCTACTCCACTGCTGGAACGCTATCTGGGCAGTCTGCCGGCTATCCACCGCAACGAGAAAGCCGGTGATCCGGACCTGAAGATGCGCCGCGGCGACTATCGCAACGTGTTCCAGAAAGCACAGGAGACTCCGAAAGCCAGCGTACTGGTGGTATACAGCGGAATGGTGCCTTACAACCTGAAGAACAGCATGCAGATGAGTATGCTGAACCAGTTGCTGAACATGGAATATCTGCAGACCATCCGCGAAGATGAGGGCGGTACTTACGGTGTACAGGTACGTGGCAGCGTACAGAAGTATCCGGAGGAACAGGGTGTCATCCAGATGTACTTCGATACCGACCCGGAACGCCGTGCCCACATGACAGAGCTGATTAACCAGGGCGTGGAGAAATTCGTGAGCCAGGGTCCGGACCTGACTAACCTGGGCAAGGTGAAGGAATTCATGCTGAAGAAACACCGCGAGAACGTGAAGGAAAACAGCTACTGGATGGGAGCACTGGACAGCTTCTATCGTGAAAACGCCGACTTCAACACCGACTACGAACAGTTGCTGGAAAGCATTTCGGCCGACGACCTGAAAGCATTTGCAACGAAGTTCTTCGGCGAAAAGAACCGCATCGAGGTGAGCATGACGACCGGCGAAACCCGCTAATGACATGAAATGATGAGAAAACTATATGCAACGATACGCCGGAATGAACGGCTGGCAGAACGGCGGAGTCCGATGTTCGAGAAGAACCGGTTTGCGAAGTTCCTGCTGGCCTTCAACGTGGCGTTCTGGGCAGCTTACCTGATATTTATCGGGGTGATGCTGTACCTGGCACTGAGTGAAGAGGCTCCGCACATGGAGCCTTATCACTTACTGAACAGCGGGTTGCCGATTATCCTGCTGCTGGATTTCCTAGTGCGCTTCCTGATGCAGGTACCCGCACAGGAGGTGAAGCCTTACCTGCTGCTGCCGGTGCCGCGCCACAAAGTAGTGAACCTGTATCTGCTGCGGGCGGGACTGAACGGCTTCAACCTGTTCTGGCTTTTCCTGTTTGTCCCCTTCTCGCTGCTGAGTGTTACCCGGTTTTACGAACTGACGGGAGTGCTGCTGTATAACCTGGGCATCGTCCTGCTGATGGTGGCCAATGCCTACTGGAGTGTGCTGGCACGCTCGTTCATCCGCCAGTCGGCTGTATGGATGCTGCTGCCGGCAGGAGTGTACGGCGTGATGGCGCTGCTGGAGTTTCTGCCCGATACGGGTTGGACCGGCCGCTTCTTCATGGATTTGGGCGAAGGCTACATTCTGGGCTCTCCCCTCGCCTTCGGACTGACGCTGGTATGCATCGGCGGACTGTTTCTGCTGAACAGCCGGATGCAGGAGCGCTTCATCTTCCAGGAGCTTGGACGCGTGGAGGATAAGAATGTACGCATCAGCAACTACCGCTTTCTGGACGGCTACGGCCTGACGGGCGAATACATACGGCTGGAGCTGAAGCTGATGTTCCGCAACAAAGTGCCCAAGCGGCAGTTCTGGATGTTCATCGTGTGTATGGCATTCTTTGCCGTGATGCTCTACCTGGATGCCTACGAAGGTGGCATGATGAACAATTTCGTAATGGTGTATTGCTTCGGACTACTGGGACTGATGACGCTGAGTACCATCATGTCGAGCGAAGGTAACTACATCGACGGACTGATGGTGCGCCAGGAAAGCATACGCGAGCTGCTGCATGCCAAGTACTATACGCAGTGCGCACTGCTGATCATCCCCTTCCTGATGACGCTGCCATCAGCCATTCTGACCGATACCATAACGCTGACAACGCTGTTGGGCTACCTATCGTTCACCATGGGCTGCACCTTCCCGATGATGATGCAGCTGGCGGTGTACAACAACCGGACCATCAACCTGAACGCTTCGGCCATGCAGAAATCGGGCGGAAACAGTGCCTATCAGTCGCTCATAGTGGGCTGCTCACTGGGAGTACCGCTGATTGTAACAGGCATACTACAAGCCTTTACAGATGCCGACACCACCTACCTCATTCTCCTGCTGATGGGACTGCCGGGCATCGCGCTGCACAAACTGTGGATAGAAAACATCTACCGCCGCTTCCGCAAGCGTCGCTATGCCAACATGGAGGGATTCCGCAACACACGATGAGCAGAAGGAACGAACGTATATTATATATAATAGGTAAGACAAGATGGAAATAATTATAGAAAATCTGCTGAAATGCTATGGCAGCAAGGAGGCAGTAAACATAGAGGAATACCGGATAGCAGAAGGTACGCTGCTGGGACTGGTGGGCAACAACGGTGCCGGCAAGACGACGCTGTTCCGCCTGCTGCTGGACCTGCTGAAGGCAGACCGCGGACGGGTAACGCTGGGCGGCATCAATCCGGCGGAAAGCGAGGAATGGAAACAGCAGACGGGAGCTTACGTGGACGACGGCTTCCTGATAGACTATCTGACACCGGAAGAGTACTTCCACTTTGTGGGCAAGATGTGCGGACTGAGTGAAGCGGTGACGGACGAACGCATCGCCCTGTATGCCGACTTCATGAACGGTGAAGTGATGGGACAGCAGAAATTCATCCGAAACCTTTCGGCCGGAAACAAACAGAAGGTGGGCATCGTAGCCGCCCTGCTGAACGAGCCGAAGCTGGTGGTGCTGGACGAGCCGTTTAACTTTCTGGACCCGACCTCACAGTCGGTCATCAAGCACGTGCTGAAAGAGTACAATGCCCGCACGGGAGCTACCATCCTGGTATCGAGCCACAACCTGAACCACACCGTGGACATCTGTCCGCGCATTGCCCTGCTGGAACAGGGACGGCTGCTGCGCGACATCGACAACAGTAACAAGCAGGCCGAACAGGAACTGGAAAGCTACTTCGAGGTGAAAGAATAAAAGTTGCCGAAAAAAGCACACAGTAACCGGACTGCATCCGAACAAATGCAGTCCGGTATTTGTTGATACACAGTATGAATCCATTGCAAAAACGTATACCCATGAACCTATCAACCTACAGAAAACAACGAGGAGGCAGCATCCTGGTGATGACACTGGCCCTGCTGCTCGCCCTGCTGACCTCGTGCAAGACAAGCGCCCCACACTACAACTACCGCGAACTGGCACGGGCATCGGTGCGCCTGGGCATGGACATCGACCTGAAAGACAACCACAAGCTGTATGTAGAATCGTCCAAATGGATCGGTACGCACTACCGTGCCGGAGGTACCTCTCACCGGGGTGTAGACTGTTCGGGACTGGTATGCCAGTTATATCAGAAGGTATACCGCAAGAAACTGGAACGGAACTCGGACGACCAGCGCAAGGAGAACTGCCGCAAAGTGAGCAAACGCAACCTGCAGGAAGGCGACCTGGTGTTTTTCCACAACGGACGGAGAAAGCGCACGGCCACACACGTGGGCATCTACCTGAAGGACAACAAGTTTATACACGCCAGCACGAGCAGCGGCGTAATTGTGAGCAGTCTGAACGAAGCCTACTACCGCCGGTGCTGGATGCAGGGAGGGCGCGTAAAATAGCCGTACATAATATTTTATAACATGGGTTTAACCCCCGTTAAGAAGTGCCGTATTATTTTTGTAACACAGAATTTTAAAGAGTACAAAATAAATACGGCATTTTTTATGAACCTGAAAAAACTATCGACCTGCTGCCTGCTGGGAGGCCCGAACTGAAGCTGAACCGGGAGGCAGTGGACATGATACGCTTTGACTTCAACAGCGAGGAACAGCGTTTCCAAAGCCAGCCGATACAGAACGAAAAGAAGCCCTGGATGGAATTCAAGGTGAATCTGGGTACGCCCCGCTCGCTGACCGACACAGCACGCATGAAAAAGCCGGAGGGCTATGTGCGGGCTGAACCGTTCACGATATGGACGGAATTCGGCGAAGACCCGGTGTACGACGTGCTGTACAACCGTCCGGACAAGGAATGGGAAATCAAGATGAAACTGCCGGGACCGACCGGGAAGGTACGCAGAACCATCGGGCTCGGGTTCTCCTTCAATGCCGACAAGCTGCTCTATGAAACCTTTACGAAACGCGGACGGGCCATCCGACGCAACCGCAAGCATGCCAAGGCATGGAAGACATACAACTGGTACCTGCCTACGAAGACGGATATGGCCAAATTCCCGACCTACCGTGCCGCCGACTCGCTGAGCCGGAGCCAGCAGGCAGAAAAGCAACGCCTGAACGACTCCATCGCCCTGAATGTAAAACTGCGGATGGAAGAGATGAAGCGCCGGCGGGAAGCTGCCCAGGACAGTACCCGGCAACAGACGGAAACGCGTACCGACTACACCCGCTACATTGAAGAACAGCTGGAGCTGGAACGCCGCAAGCGCGAGGAGCGCAACCGGAAAGACAAGGTGAAGAAACGCAACGTATACGAAATAGAAGACCGCAACCTGCAGCAGCTCAAACGTGAGTGACAACAGGTTGCGGCCTTACAACGCCGCCCCGCGGAAACGGAGCAAGCCAAACGGCTTACTTCTTGAACACGAAGTACACTGCCAGAATGAGGCAGATGCAGGCAGCCAGGTGATTCCACTTCAGCTCCAGCTTGAAGGCAAACATGGAGAAAATGGTAAACACGGTGAGGGTAATAACCTCCTGAATGACCTTGAGCTGCATGATATCGAACGGTCCGCCGTTGTCGCGGAAACCGATGCGGTTGGCGGGTACCTGAAAACAGTATTCGAAAAACGCGATACCCCAGCTAAAGGCAATTACACCCAGCAGCGGCAAGCTGGCAAACCAGCTGAACTCTTCACGCATCTTCAAGTGACCATACCACGCTACCGTCATAAACACATTGGAGCAGACCAGCAGCAAAACCGAAAAAATTCCATTACTCAACATTGCAATCTTTCTTATATTAAAAAAACATTTCGTGCATCTTGCAGCATCCGGCTCAGCAACCGGACGGTTCGCCCGTTTCCTCCTGCGGGAGCAAGTCGGACTGGATATTGTTCATGCTGTTCCACAGGCTGTAACGCGCTTCGGGATTCATCTGCTCCAACTGACGGAGCACCCCCTTCATATCCGAACGGTGCGAATCTTTCTCGTACGGACAATTCTTGACCTGCTTGCGGTAACCGCGCACGGCAGCCAGCTGAATCAGGTCGGCCTCGTGCACCAGACACATGGGACGGATGATGGTCATGTCGAACTTCCGCATCATCAGCTTGGGCGGCATGGTACTGACGGCTCCCTGAAACGTCATGTTCATCAGCAAGGTCTCGAGAATATCGTCCATGTGATGCCCCAGCGCAATCTTGTTGCAGCCCTTCTCCTTGGCAATGGTGAACAGCGCCTTGCGGCGGTTCCACGAACACAGGAAACAGGGCGACTTGCGCATATCGGTGGAAGGATCGAACGACGTTTCGTAATGCACATACTCCACTCCCAGCCCCTCGACAAAACTGCGCAAGTAGCCGGCATCCGACTCGTAAGCGATGTTGCTCATCACCACATGGGCCGCCACCACCGTGAAACGCGGCTTGAGAATGCGCGAGCGGCGTGCCAGCAATTCCAGTAGCGCCAGCGAATCCTTGCCTCCCGAAAGGCCCACCAGGATGCGGTCACCATCCTGCAACAGTCCGTAGCGCACGGAACCCTTATTGAAACGCTGTTCCACGCGGCGAAACAGCTTGTCTTCTTCTGTAAGTTTACCCATACTTAATCCTTAAACGGCCACAAAAGTACATGAAAAGTGCGATTAAACGAAGAAAACCGAAAATAGAATGCAAGAAAGTAGGGATTTTTGAATAAACTTTTCTATTTTTGAATGTAGAATGCATAAAATAACCTAGGAAGAATGAAACAAAAAAAATATCTGACTGCCCTGCTGGGCCTCTGCATGGCCGGTACAGCCGGAGCACAAACGCTTACGCAGGCCAAAAACCTCTTCGAACAGGGCGAGTTTGAAAAAGCCAAGCCCGTATTCGAACGTCTGGTGAAGCAAAGTCCGTCGAACGCATCGTACAACTTCTGGTATGGCGCCTGCTGCTACGAGACCGGTGAAAGCGAGAAAGCTTATACCTACCTGAGCAAGAGTGCCAAACGCCGCTACATCGATGCCTACCTGTATATGGGCAAATGGTGCTACGACGCTTACCGTTTTAACGAAGCCGAAGAGAACCTGAACGAATACATCGACCTGCGCTCGCGCAAGAAAGGCGATACCGAAGACGGCGAACGCATGCTGGACAAAGTGCGCCGCGGACAGCGCATGATACGCGGTGTAGAGAAAGTGGCAGTGATAGACAGTTTCGTGGTCGACAAGCAGGACTTCCTGAAAGCCTACAAGCTGAGCGCCGATGCCGGCGACATCCAGATTACCGAAAACGGCGTGAAGTTTACCAACGAAATGGGCGACAAGCAACTGCAGTCGGTACGTAATGCCGAAGGACAGGCCAGCCTGTACAGCAGCATGAAACTGATCAACCAATGGAGCAAACCCGAAGCCGTGACCTCCATCAACGAGCTGGGTAATGCCGACTATCCGTTTGTGGCCGGTGACGGTATCACGATGTACTATGCATCGGACAACGAGGAAAGCATGGGCGGATACGACATCTTCGTAACCCGCTACGACTCGGACGACAACAGCTACCTGCGCCCTGACAATTTGGGTATGCCGTTCAACTCGCCAGCCAACGACTACATGTATGTGATAGACGACCTGAACAACCTGGGCTGGTTTGTATCCGACCGCCGTCAGCCCGAAGGAAAAGTCTGTGTGTATGTGTTCGTACCCAATGCCAGCAAAGAAGTTTACGACTACGAGAACGGTGACCCCGAACAGATAGCCGCACTGGCCCGTCTGGACCGCATCAGCGATACCTGCACCGACGAAGAGAAAGTGCGCACGGCCCGCCAGCAGTTGTCTGCCCTGATCTACAGCAAGGAAGAGAACACCCGCAAGGTCGACTTTACCTTCATCGTAGACGACAGTGCGACCTACCACAGTCTGAACGACTTCCGCTCGGCCGAAGCCCGCCAGCAGTTCCAGTTACTGCAGCAGAAGGAAAAAGACCTGGAAAGCCTCACCGGACAGCTGGACCAGAAGCGTGAAGCATACGCCCAGGCAGCCGAATCCAGCCGTGCCAACATGGCTCCCGGTATGCTGGACATGGAAAAACGCGTGGAACAGCTGCGACAAGACGTCGAAGAACTGACCAACAAGGTACGCAATACCGAAATAAGCCAGCTGCGGAGATAATCTCCGCGGCCGGTTCCCGGAGTACCGCACCGAAATACCAACCTTAAAAAACTGATACTGCCATGATTCTGCTCATCCTTATCCTGCTGCTGGCAGGACTGCTGCTGTTTGCCGTAGAGGTGTTTCTGATACCGGGCATCAGCATAGCCGGCATCGCTTCGGGCATCTGCCTGCTGCTGGCCAACTATTATGCGTTTACCGACCTGGGAACGGGTGCGGGACTGCTGGTACTGCTCGTAACACTGGCCGGAGGCGCTGCCATCCTGCGCTGGTTCATGCGCTCGAAGACCGTAGACCGCCTGTCGCTGAAAAAGACACTGGACTACCGCCCCAACCCGCTGGAAGGACTGAACCTGCAGGCCGGCGATGAAGGAACCGCCATCACCCGCCTGGCACTCACCGGAAATGCCCGCTTCGGCGAGCACCAGATAGAGGTACAGTCGGCCGACGGATTCATCGACGAGAAAACGCCGGTACGCATCGACCGCATTGCCAACGGCACGGTCTACGTGGTGCGCAGCTAGCACGGCATACCTGTTCTATTAAATCTATTTACCTCAAAAACATACAACATTATGATGGAAATCAACATCCTTCCGTTTGTAGTGGGAGCCGGTGCAATCCTTTTCATTGCCGTCTTCTTCCACTACGTACCCTTCTTCCTGTGGCTGTCGGCCAAGGTATCCGGAGTACAAATTTCGCTGGTACAGCTCTTCCTGATGCGTATCCGTAACGTACCGCCTTACGTCATCGTACCTGCCATGATAGAAGCCCACAAAGCCGGGCTGAACAGCATTACACGCGACGAACTGGAAGCACACTATATGGCCGGCGGACATGTGGAGAAAGTGGTGCACGCCCTGGTATCAGCATCGAAAGCCAACATCGAGCTGTCTTTCCAGATGGCTACCGGTATCGACCTGGCCGGCCGTGACGTATTCGAAGCCGTACAGATGTCCGTCAACCCGAAAGTCATCGACACACCGCCCGTGACTGCCGTGGCCAAAGACGGTATCCAGCTGATAGCCAAAGCCCGCGTGACCGTACGCGCCAACATCCGCCAACTGGTGGGAGGTGCCGGCGAAGACACCGTACTGGCCCGCGTAGGCGAAGGTATCGTATCCTCCATCGGTTCGTCTGAAAACCACAAATCGGTGCTGGAAAACCCCGACTCCATCTCGAAGCTGGTACTGCGCAAGGGACTGGATGCAGGTACTGCCTTTGAAATCCTGTCCATCGATATTGCCGACATCGACATCGGCCGCAACATCGGAGCCTCGCTGCAGATAGACCAGGCCAATGCCGACAAGAACATCGCCCAGGCCAAAGCCGAAGAACGCCGCGCCATGGCCGTAGCCCTGGAACAGGAAATGAAAGCCAAGGCCGAAGAAGCCCGCGCCAACGTGATTCAGGCCGAAGCCGAAGTGCCCAAAGCCATGGCAGATGCCTTCAGAAGCGGCAATCTGGGTATCATGGACTATTACCGGATGAAGAATATCCAGGCCGATACCTCCATGCGCGAGAGCATTGCCCAGCCGGATGCTGAGCAGACCGGACACCAGCCCATCGGAAAATAATATATATACCACTTAAAACGAGAGAATGATTATGAAAAGATATTTCGCCCCTTCGGAACTGATTATCAACGAAGACGGTTCCGTATTCCACCTGCATGTACGTCCTGAACAACTGGCCGACAAAGTGATTCTGGTAGGCGACCCGGGCCGTGTACCCGTAGTTGCAGCCCATTTCGATACCCAGGAGTGCGACATCCAGAGCCGTGAATTCCGTACCATCACCGGTACGTATCAGGGCAAGCGCATCACCGTGGTATCTACCGGTATCGGATGCGACAACATCGACATCGTGGTGAACGAGCTGGATGCCCTGGCCAACATCGACTTCCAGACCCGCGAGGAAAAAGAAAACCTGCGGAAACTGGAGCTGGTGCGTATAGGCACCTGCGGCGGACTGCAGCCCAACACCCCTACCGGCACCTACATCTGCTCGGAAAAATCCATCGGTTTCGACGGACTGCTGAACTTCTACGCCGGACGTAACGCCGTGTGCGACCTTCCGCTGGAACGCGCCCTGCTGAACCACCTGGGCTGGAGCGGCAACCTGTGTGCCCCTGCCCCCTACGCCGTGAGCGCTGACCCTGAGCTGGTGGCACGCATCGGAACAGACGACATGGTACGCGGCATCACCGTAGCCTGCGGCGGCTTCTTCGGTCCGCAAGGCCGGCAACTGCGCATCCCGCTGGCCGACCCGCATCAGAACCAGAAGATAGAAAGTTTCGAGTACGAAGGCAAGCGCATCACCAACTTCGAGATGGAAAGCTCGGCACTGGCGGGCCTGTCGCTCCTGCTGGGACACAAGGCCGTAACGGTGTGCATGGTGATAGCCAACCGCGTGGCCAAGCAAGCCAACACAGGTTACAAGAACAAGATAGACGACCTGATAAAAGTGGTGCTGGACCGCATCTAAATAATACAATGGTTCCCTTGCGACAGAAACAGGGGAACCTTTTTTATCAATAACTAAACGAAGAAAACATTATGGAAGCAAGTTTCAAACAGACAACCACCGACAAGCGAGAACGCTACGAGCACTTTCTGGAGCAGTTTGCCCCGCTGATAGAAGGAGAAAAAGACGAGATAAGCGTACTGGCCAATACAAGTGCCGCCCTGAAGGAAGCCTTCGGATTCTTCTGGGTAGGCTTCTACCTGGTACGTCATAACGAACTGGTGCTGGGACCGTTTCAGGGCAGCGTAGCCTGCTACCGCATCCGCAAGGGACGCGGCGTGTGCGGCACCGCATGGGCCGAAGCACAGACTCAGGTAGTGCCCGATGTCGACCAGTTTCCGGGCCACATCGCCTGCAGCTCCCTGTCGCGCTCGGAAATCGTAGTCCCCATCCTTTCCGGCGGTGAAGTGAAAGGCGTGCTGGACATCGACAGCGACGAGCTGGCCACCTTCGACGATACCGACCGCATGTATCTGGAGCGTGTAGTAGACCTGCTGGTGAAGGCACTGTACGCATAAACCGGATTTTTTGTATCTTTGTCCCCCGAATCATAGAAGAAAAAAACCATGACAGATTACATGTATACACAAGATACCATCTGTGCCATCGCTACTGCCCAGGGCGGAGCCATCGGCACCATCCGCGTTTCGGGACCGGAAGCCATCGCCATCACCGACCGCATCTTTACACCTGCAGCCGGACAGCCGCTGAGCGAACGCAAGCCGTACACGCTGACCTTCGGATACATCCAGTCGGCCGGCGGAGAAATCATCGACGAAGTACTGGTAAGCCTGTTCCGCGGCCCGCACTCGTACACCGGCGAGGACTCAACGGAAATATCCTGCCACGGGTCGAGCTACATCCTGCAACAGGTGATGCAGCTCCTCATCCAACAAGGCTGCCGTGCCGCCGGTCCGGGCGAATACACCCAACGTGCCTTCCTGAACGGCAAGATGGACCTGAGCCAGGCCGAAGCCGTGGCCGACCTGATTGCCTCTACCTCGGCAGCCACCCACCGCATGGCCATGAGCCAGATGCGCGGCGGATTCAGCCGGGAGCTGTCGGTACTGCGCGACCAACTGTTGCACCTGACCTCACTGATGGAGCTGGAACTGGACTTCAGCGACCACGAAGAGCTGGAATTTGCCGACCGCAGCGAACTGGAAGCTATCGCCGCACAGATAGAAACGGTCATCGGCCGACTGGTACAGTCGTTCAGCGTGGGCAATGCACTGAAGAACGGAGTGCCGGTAGCCATCGTGGGCGAAACCAACGCAGGCAAATCGACCTTGCTGAATGCACTGCTGAACGAGGAACGTGCCATCGTGAGCGACATCCACGGTACGACGCGCGACGTGATTGAGGATACGATGAACCTGGGTGGTGTGGTGTTCCGCTTTATTGATACGGCGGGTATCCGCGAGACGACGGACACGATTGAGAGTCTGGGTATCGAACGGAGTTTCCAGAAGCTGGAACAGGCGAACATCGTGCTGTGGGTAATAGACGCGACACGTGCTGCCGAACAGTTTGCGGAGCTGGCGGACAAGATTCTGCCGCGCTGTGCGGACAAGCAGCTGGTGCTGGTGCTGAACAAGGCGGACTTGCTGGCTAACGGGGCTGCAGAGGCGTTGCGGACGGAGCTGGCTGGAAAGGGTTTGCCGGAGTCGTGCTGTGTGCTGGCGCTCTCGGCCAAGGAGAAGGAAGGTCTTTCGCTGCTCCAGAAGCAGTTGGTGGACTTTGCCGCGCTGCCGGATGTGTCGCAGCAGGATGTGGTGGTGAGCAATATCCGCCACTATGAGGCGCTGAGCCGGGCGCTGGAGGCGATTCACCGTGTGCAGGATGGGCTGGCGATGCAACTCTCGGGGGATCTGGTTTCGCAGGATTTACGGGAGTGTCTGTTCCATCTGGCGGAGATTGTCGGTGGGGAGATTACGAATGATGAGGTGCTGGGGAATATATTTAAGCACTTTTGCATCGGCAAATAAGTGGTGATTACCAACGATTAGCATATAGCATCATCAATTATCAAGGCGTTCATTTTGAGCGCCTTTCTTTTTAGCCTTGTAAGCGATACACATCGTTTATAAGGCTTTTTCAGCTCATTTTTGTACCGTATTTGTTGCTCGCTTGTTATCCTCCGGCTTTAGGGTCGGAAAGGTCGTGGACAAAGTTGACTATGGTTGACTATGATTTACGATGGTTGAACAAAATGGAGAAATAACAAGAGAAATAAACCTCTAAAAGTAACAAATATGGCAACAAGTAAGACGAAAATCAAGAAAGTATGTGAGTACTGTGGAACAGTATTTTACGCTCAAAAACTGACTACACGCTTCTGCTCTCATCGATGTAACAATCTTGCGTACAAAGAAAGGGTTCGGCATAAGAGAATACAAGAAGTAGAAACCAAGGTTCAAACGGTCATCAGTGAGCAGCCTATATCAGATTTCAAGGACAAAGAATATCTGTCATTCAAAGAGGCTGCGACTTTGTTAGGACTGAGTAAGCAAGCCATATATAAAATGGTCTATGCTGGAAAGTTGCAAGCGTTTCGCATTAGTAGCAGATTATCCTTCATTCGTAAGGGAGATATTGACCGAATGTTAGAAGCACGTCCTTATGAACAAAGGCATCCCAAAGACACTATTCCAATCACTGACTTCTATACTACAGCCGAAGTCAAAGAGAAATTCAATGTAGCAGAATCGTGGGTATTTGCCATCGCCAAGAAGAACAACATTCCTCGGACATTCAATCGGGGCAAGACCTACTGGAGTAAGAAGCATATAGACGCTTACTTTGCCAAGAAAGCACCGAACCCCGACATCACAGACTGGTATAGTACCCAAGAGATACAGGAGAAGTTTGGCATGACCTTATCCGCCGTCTATTGCTTCGTTTCCAAGAACGCCATCCCGAAGAAGAAGGAGGGCATCATGGTGTACTATTCCAAGAAGCATGTGGATATTGCCAAAGGCGTGGCTGCGCCCGAAGAACCGAAGTATTATACCGTGCCGGAAGCGATGGAGAAGTTCAATCTTACTCGTGACCAACTCTATCATTACGCAACGTATCACAATATCCCGAAGGTGAAGAAGGGCAAATACACGCTTATTTCCAAGGCAGAGTTAGATAAACTACTTGCCGCTCCAAAGATTGAATAAGTTATTCTTCGGTGGGTGTTGCCACCATTGAATCACCCTATTCCTTTGCACCAAACAAATGTAAAATTCTAAATATCAAATAGCATGACACACACGTGTACAAAAGTAACAGTTCGTCAGAGAGCGATTCGTAACAACCGTATCTCCTTGTATCTGGATTATTATCCGGCAGTCCGTAACCCCGAAACTATGCAGATGAGCCGCAGGGAGTACCTCGGAATCTACATCTACGCCCATCCAAAGAACGAGATGGAACGAGAGTTCAACAATGATATGCTGAACAAGGCAGAGGCTATTCGCTGCATCCGGGTACAATCACTCATCAATGAAGAGTTCGGCTTCTTGGACAAGACCAAGCAGAAGGCCGACTTCCTTGCCTACTTCAAGAAGATGTGCCGGAACAAAGACCAGAAATGGCAGTTTGTCTATCAGCATTTCCATAATTTTGTCAAAGGTCATTGCACGTTTGGCGAGGTGAATGTGGACTTGTGCAAGAAGTTCCGCGAGTATCTGTTACATGCCAAGCAACTCAAACGCAGTAGCCGCCCCATATCCCTCAATTCGGCATCCGGCTACTACTCTACGTTTAGAGGTTTGTTGAAGATTGCTTATCGGGACAAATGGTTTCGGGAGAATATCAATGACTATCTTGATAAGATCGAACCGCAAGAAGTGAAGAAAGAATACCTGACACTGGACGAGGTAAAACAACTTGCCGCCACGCCCTGCGACATCCCCGTATTGAAAGCCGCCTCTCTGTTCGCTTGTCTGACAGGTTTACGCATCAGCGACATTCAGAATCTCCAATGGGAAGATTTCGCAGTCGCTCCCGACCAAGGCTATTGTCTGCGTATCAGAACACAGAAAACGCAAACGGAAGCGACACTCCCCATCAGCAATGAAGCCTACGAACTATGCGGTACGCCTGGAACAGGCAAAGTGTTCAAGGGATTGAAACGGAGCATGATTAACTATCCGCTAAAGAACTGGCTCAAAAAAGCTGGAATAACCAAGCCCATCACCTTCCACGGGTTTAGACACAGCTACGCCGTGATACAAATCTCCTTGGGTACTGACATCTACACGGTTTCAAAGATGCTAACGCATAAGAACGTCACCACTACTCAAATCTATGCCGACTTGGTCAATTCCAAGAAGCGAGAAACCGCCAATAAAATTTCACTCAAATAAATTACTACGATGAAACGAGGAATCATAACCAACAACGGACAAGGCATCCATATCTCTGATGGCGAGGTGTGGATGACCTCTTGGGAGATTGCCGACCTGTTCAATACAACGGCAGGGGTTATCCACGCTGCTGTTAAAAGGATATTGAAAGACAACATCTTGAAGGAGTACGAGGTGCGCAAGTACATCAAATTGGATAACGGGAATAATGTCGATGTGTATAACCTAAATGTTGTTATCGCTTTATCTTATCATATTGATACCGGGCATTCCATAGAGTTCAGGAAGTGGCTGACAAACAAAGTCACACGTAAGCAGGGCCATAATATCCTGGTATATTTCAACAAGGGTACGAGTAGTACATTGTCTTGTTGATAAGACATCCCTTTCTACCATTAGAATATCTGCTTTGTTTGGGCACAAATAGTGCAGATATTCTTTTATTCCAAGCCCTACAAGCCTACTTTATCAACTATTTTCACCGAAAAACAAAAAAGTTACAACTCGCTCATTATAAAGAGTGTAACGTGGTGATATTTGATGTAATATATCGTCAAAAACCCTCTGACGGGCAAAACCTCACATTTTGCTAAGAATAAATGATATACATTTGCACGCAAACGATTGGCAAATATCACTATGGAACAGAAAAAGATAGAACATATTACATTGCATCTGATGATTTTCGGTACAATCATCATCATTGGAGTTTTAGCTCGTCAAACCGCCTTACATTATGGTTGGGATGAGTTCAGCAGCTACCTTATTCTCGTGGTATGCTCCATCATCATGGGAGCCATCTACCTCAATCTGCAAATGGTTTTCAATCAAATACTCTCACCTGCAATAGAGAAGTGCTTTCTGAGATTTGAGTGCTACCGCAGCAAGATTGTGGAGGTTGAAGAATGTCCTGAACCTATGATTGAAGTCGAAACCACATCTGATACATCAGAAGAGGTTTCGACTCCCATGCCTTCCGAGACAGACGAAGGAGAGGCTAATCTTCCAAAGGAAGACGCCCCACCTTCTATTGAAGAACCCAATCAGCCATCGGAATACGAGGTGCTTCGTGCCAATGCAATGGCTGAGAAAGAACGTGCATCGCAAGAAAAACTTGATAAGGTCATCACCTACACGAAACGTACTTTGGTTCCCTATCTTGATGAAGAAGGCCTCCATCGCCTATGCGGATATGTCACAGAATACTATCTGTCAGACTCTTTCCCCAAAGTCGAATCCATAAAACTCAGCTCACAATTAAAAACCATTGATGCTATGCATTTTGGATGGAACATTGGTAAGGCTTTCGGCAAGCCACGCTTACAGACAGCCACATTCATAAAGAGAGTATTCGCTCATACCCTCCGTGATGTGGAAATCTCCACCATTGAGCGTAAGATGTCGCACACGGAATCGGAGTGTAAAATCCAATTAAGCCCAACTATTGTTTAGTTTAAGGACAATTCATCAGAACACTTTAAAGCCTAACTTCTTGGCTATCCCTTCATAATAACTTCTCATTGCAGGAGCGATTAATGCTTTTTTTGTCCGATGCCGAAATATCTGGTCAAAGTATGCTATATCATTAATTGCACTCAGAACTCCATCTACACTTTTTGTGTAACCGGATAAAAACAGCGCTCCTGTATCGTTCTTGAATTTTTCTAATTCTCCATCATTGCCCAGCAACGTACGACAACTACTAAAGTGCACAAAACGATTAGAAAAAGCATCTTTAGCCATATTGGCTAATTCTGTTAATGTCAATTTCTTATCAGCACCCTTTTCACCTTCCAAGAAGATTGAATGAGTGTCACCATGAAACGATAAATAAATGATAGAATAATCCTCCTTATATTTAGATAAAGCGAATCTATTCAAATAGTATTGCAGTTCACTTTTTGTAGCAACTCTGCGATAGATAACTTTGCATCCCCATGATTTTTCAAGAAAGTCTAATAATGCCTTTGTATGTAATGACATTCTATTTTGTGCAACCGTGTGTTCCCATTCTGTTTCAATACAAATTATACCGTTTTTCATAATTCAATTAAATAGATAACAGTTTTCCCTTGGTGCAAAGGTACTTAAATCCCTTGTAATCACCACTTATTACCATCAAAAAGTTATATCACAGTTATATTTTGGTGGATGATTCCACCATTGAAACACCTGTTTCCTTTGCCGTCGAACAATTAAAAACGATTGGCGTATGCAAAACGAAACAGTAACATTTGATAAGCTGCCCGAGGCGGTAGGTTATCTGACCGAACAGGTCATCGAGTTGAAAAGAATGGTGTCGGAACTTCAGCCTCCAGCATCAGACAAACACATGTTGGTTGAAATTGAGGATGCTTGCCGTATCATCCGAAAAGCCAAGCCTACCATATACACATTGGTACGCAAAGGGATGCTTCCGGCTTACAAAAAAGGCAAGAAGCTCTATTTCTATGAGGATGAGTTGTTGGCATGGATTGACAACGGGCGGAGAAAGACGGCAGAACAGACTTATGAAGAGATGCTTGCCAATATGCAAGGCAGTGTCAAGCATAAGCCTAAATCATCCTTTAACTTCTAACCGTCTGACGTATGGATACAAGTTCTATCAATCCCGTATCTGTCATAGATGAAGCGATTGATTTGAGTACAAGACTGGCTGGCACGGAGTTCCCTATCAGCATATTCCCCACTCAAATTCAGCGCATCATCCATGAGGTACACGAATGCCACAACTATCCTACCGACTACATTGCCGCAGCTATTCTGACGGCAATGGCAGTTGGTATTGGAAACACGCATCTTGCTCAAATCAAGCAGGGCTGGATGGAAAGTCCAATCCTGTATATGGCATTGATTGGAAGACCGGGAGCAAACAAGAGTCATCCTCTCAGCTTTGCCATGAAGCCTTTCCTTGATTATGACTACCAGCAGAATCAGGAATTTGAGAAGGCACTTGCCAAGTTTGATGAGCTGATGAGTATGAGCCGTAAGGAACGTGCGGAAAGTGGTGGAGAGCAGTTTCCACAAGAGCCTATCCGCAAACGTTTCTTGGTATCTGATGTAACGCCCGAAGGGTTAAGCCTCATTCATGCACAGAACAAGCGAGGCTTATGTCTATGGGCTGATGAATTGTCCGCTTGGTTCAAGAACTTCAACCGCTACAATAACGGTTCGGAGGAACAGTTCTGGCTGTCGGTATTCAGTGCCAAGACCACCATGTCCGACCGCAAGAATGCCAAGAGTTCCATCTTCATCAAGCGTCCGTACATCTCGGTCATTGGTACTATCCAAAAGAAAATCCTGAACGAGTTGGCCAAAGGTGAACGCTCCAGCAATGGCTTCATCGACCGTATCCTGTTTGTGATGCCCAATCTACAACAGAAAGCACGTTGGAACGACAAGGAACTGCCGGAGAACATCGAACAGGAATGGAATGCCATCATTGAGAAACTGATACAGCAAGAGTGTAGCCTTAACGAGTTTGGAGAGATTGAACCACGAATCCTTCTATTCACAGAGAATGCTAAGAGGCGGCTTTACGAATGGCAGCACCACTTTTCCGAACTATGCGACCGAGAGACCAACGACACGATTGTCAGTATCTACTGCAAGTTGGAGATATACATCATCCGCTTCTGCTTGATAATCCAATTAGCCCGATGGACTTGTGGAGAGTGTGATAAGACGCATATCGACCTGTTGACGGTGGAGCGAGCCATCAAACTGACGGAGTATTTCAAAGAATCTGCATTGAGTGTGCAGAACATCTTAAATGAGAATGCTCTCACCAGTCAACAACAAGCGATAATCAATCTGCTTCCTGCCTCCTTCACGACTGCTCAAGCCATAGAGTTGGCCGAGCAGAACGGGATGAAGGAGCGGACGTTTCAACGCTTTCTCAATGACAACATCGGAACACTGTTCCGCAAAGAGAAGTATGGAGAATATTCAAAGATTAACCCGTGACATTTTTGTCGGTTTTGACGCTTTCCAAGCGAAGACGACAATAACGACAAAAGTGACACACTAAAAAAGACAACAATGAGTACACATAGATTCATATTAGAACCCTACAAAGGTGTCAGCACCCGGCACACTTGCCCGAACTGCCATCGCCAAAGATGTTTCTCCAAGTACATTGATACGGAGAAGCGAATCCAGTTTCCCGAGTATGTGGGACGTTGTGACCATGAGCAGAAATGCGGGTATCACTTCACGCCTCGTGATTACTTCGAGCAGAACCCGGCAGAGAAAGAAAAGTTCTCAGAAACCACCTTTAGAAGCTATGCTTCTGTTAAGGAGGCGCAGCCCGTGGCCACCTCTTACATTGATTTGGATATTGTCAATCAATCATTACGAGGCTATCCGGTGAACAAGTTGTTTCAATTCCTATCGGCTCAGTTCGGAGAGACCGAAACATTGAAGCTGATGAAGAAGTATAAGGTGGGCACATCCAAGTATTGGGACGGTGCGACTGTATTCTGGCAAACGGACAATCAAGGCAGAGTCCGCACTGGGAAGATTATGCTTTACAATTCGGAGACTGGTAAGAGAGTAAAAGAACCATACAATCATGTCACATGGGTACACTCTGTATTGCACAAAGGGGATTATAATCTGAAGCAATGTTTCTTTGGTGAACATCTGCTTTCCGAGAATAAGCGCCGACCTGTTGCACTGGTCGAAAGCGAAAAGACTGCCCTCATCGCCTCCTACTATCTACCGCAATTCCTATGGATTGCTTCAGGTGGAAAGAACGGTTGTTTCAATGCCAACAGTCTGTCTGTTCTTGCCGGGAGAAGCGTTGTCCTGTTTCCCGACTTGGGCGCAACTGACTATTGGCAGAGCAAAATCGGGCTGATGAAAAGTTATGGAATTGAGGTACAGATATTCGATTATTTGGAGGCCAACGCCAACGAAGTAGAGCGAAAAGAAGGATATGACATTGCCGATTATCTACTCAAAGTGAAGCCTGACGAAGCTGTACTTCAACAGATGATAAGGAGAAATCCCGCTCTGAAAATACTGATAGATGCCCTCGATTTGAAGTTCATCAGTGTACAACGAGGTATCCCTCATCCGAAGGTTTCACCACCTAAGAAACGAGGCTTCAGACTATGACCGAGAGGGAGAAAAATGAGACTTTTTTTACTGTAGCAAGTTAATGTCGGTGTATTACATTCCCCGACCACTTGCTCCTCAAAAAGTCTGAGGAGGCGACTCCCGATGGTCACAAATTATTCACTAAAAGACAGAATCAAAATGGAAAAGAAATATACGATAACGCTCCGTCTGACAGACATGCAGTACACATTACTTGGTGCAATTTGCAGACGGACTAAAAGGAATCAAAGTGAGGTCATCCGCTCGTTCATCGAGAACGGTTCGGTACGTGAACGAATTTCGCAAGAGCATATCTACATCATCCGTCAGTTGATTGGCGAAAGCACCAATCTCAACCAGTTGGCGAGGCAGGCAAACACCTACGGATTCTCTGCCGTTGCCAAGCGATGCGAAGAAATGGCGGAACGTATTAACCAACTTATAAAACGACTAAAAGATGATAGGTAAGCAAACAAAAGGGACATCGTTCGGTGGATGCGTCTGCTACGTCCTTAAAGAAGAAAAGTCCAAGTTGCTGAAAGCAGTCGGAGTGGACGGAACACCCGAACAGATGGCAGAGCAATTTGAGTTACAATCGTTGCTCAACGACAAGGTAAAGAATATTGTCGGACACACTTCGCTCAACTTCTCTCCCGAAGATAGCGACCGTTTGAAACACGATGATGCGCTGATGTTACAAATCGCTCATGACTACATGAAGCTGATGGGTATTCAAAACACGCAATACATCGTTGCCCGGCACATTGACCGTGAGCATCCGCATTGCCACATCGTCTTCAATCGGGTGGACAATGACGGCAAGACGATTAGCGACAAGAACGACTTCCGCCGAAATGAGAAGATCTGCAAAATGCTGACGGCAAAATATCGGCTACACTTCGCCAACGGCAAGAATTACATCAACGAGGAACGGCTACGTCCATACGACCGGGCAAAACACGAGATATACAAAGCGTTGAAAGAAGAACTACCGAATGCCAAGAGTTGGAACGAACTGAAAGACGCTCTTGCTGACCAGGACATTGATATGAAATTCAAGGTCAGCCGGACGACACGCGAAATACAAGGTGTCAAGTTTGAGTATGGTGGCTTTTCGTTCTCCGGTTCAAAGGTCAGCCGTGAGTTCAGCTACCTGAACATCGACAATCGATTGGAAGAGAATGCCTGTGCGTTCTTGTTTGAATCAGCCAAGCAGAAGCCCAAACAAGAGGAAACAGAGACACAACAAAGCGTTTCTCATTCTGATGATGGAGTTGGCATCAGTCTC
>OGMI01000282.1_pt1 | contig 30833 bp, 25 predicted proteins | sample 1573201 | NCBI WGS metagenome assembly OGMI01 (sample SAMEA2582012, study PRJEB24529) | metagenome | biome: Human gut stool | place: China | collected 2011
TTTTCGGACAACGGAAACAAAACAGTCCCGGCTTGATGCAATTTGCCAATCGAAATCCCCCAGAACCACCCTACACGAGGAAACTCATGTCACCCACAAACCACAATTTAGCGAACACCCCGTCTGCTAAGCAGCTCATCCTATAAAGTAAAAAGCGCCACATCTATGAATCACTCCATAAACATGACGCTTTTTTATTATTTTTTAATTTTATGCCATTCTTCCACAGCACTGTTTGTATTTTTTACCGGAACCACATGGGCACGGATCATTTGGATATACTTTAGCAGCCGCACGTTTCTTTGGTGTATTGGTTGCCGTTTCATCCTTATTAGTACCGGTTACTTTCGCAACCTGCTCGCGCTCTACCTTCTGCTCGATCTTGACATGGTACAGCAGACGGACTGTATCTTCCTGAATGTTGGCGATCATATCGTCAAACATATCAAATCCTGCCATCTTGTATTCAACCAGCGGATCTCTCTGTCCGTATGCCTGTAAGCCGATACCCTGACGAAGCTGATCCATATCATCAATATGATCCATCCACTTGCGGTCGATGACTTTCAACAGTACTACACGCTCTAATTCACGGAACTGCTCCGGCTCCGGGAATTCTGTCTCTTTTGCCTCATACAGTTTCACTGCACGCTCTTTTAAGAGATGTTTTAATTCTTTGTTGTTCTTAACACTGTCCACATCAGCAGCATTTACAGGCTCTAATGGGATAATATCTGTCAGAAGCTGATTTAACTCGTTTAAATCCCACTCTTCTTTCGGCAGCTCAGAAGAAATGCAGGTATCCACACAGCTCTCAACACGGTCTGTGATCATCTTGAAAATCACATCACGCATGTTCTCTCCGTTTAATACACGCATACGCTCTGCATAAATGATCTCTCTCTGATCATTCATAACCTGATCATACTCAAGAAGATTCTTACGGATACCAAAGTTGTTACCCTCAATCTTTGTCTGCGCTTTCTCGATCGCAGAGGTTAACATCTTATGCTGGATCTGTTCATTTTCAGGAACACCCAGTGTATTAAAGATATCCATCAGCTTTTCTGAACCGAACAGACGCATCAGATCATCTTCCAGGGAAATGAAGAACTGGGATTCACCCGGATCTCCCTGACGTCCGGAACGTCCACGCAGCTGATTATCAATACGTCTTGACTCATGGCGCTCTGTACCAATAACTTTTAATCCGCCAGCCTCTTTTGCATCATCATCCAGTTTAATATCCGTACCACGACCAGCCATATTTGTAGCGATCGTTACCGCACCGTGCTGTCCTGCTGCGGCTACGATTTCAGCCTCAAGCTCATGGAACTTCGCATTCAAAACAGTATGTGGGATTCCCTCTCTCTTTAACATCGCACTGATCGTCTCAGATACATCGATCGTGATCGTACCAACCAGTACCGGCTGTCCCTTTGCGTGGGCAGCTTTTACTTCCTCGACAACTGCATGATATTTTTCTTTCTTTGTCTTATAAACAGCATCCTGTTTGTCCACACGGATGACCGGTCTGTTGGTCGGGATCTCGATAACATCCATGCCATAGATATCACGGAACTCTTTTTCCTCAGTCAGTGCCGTACCTGTCATACCGGATTTTTTGTCAAATTTATTAAAGAAGTTCTGGAACGTGATCGTTGCAAGAGTCTTGCTCTCACGTTTTACTTTTACATGCTCTTTTGCCTCGATTGCCTGATGCAGACCATCCGAGTAACGGCGTCCCGGCATGATACGTCCGGTAAACTCATCAACGATCAGTACCTCATCATCTTTTACAACGTAATCCTGATCGCGGAACATCAGGTTGTGTGCACGCAGCGCAAGAATCACATTGTGCTGGATCTCAAGATTTTCTGCATCTGCAAGGTTACCGATCTTGAAGAACTGCTCAACTTTTTTCACACCCTCCTGTGTCAGGCTGACAACCTTGTCCTTCTCATTGACAAGGAAATCACCTGTTTCTTCCTGCTCGATACCCATAATAGCATCCATCTTGGAATACTCCGGTACATCCTCGCCACGTTTCATCTGCTGTGCTAAGATGTCACAAGCCTCATAAAGACGGGTGGATTTGCCGCTCTGTCCGGAAATGATAAGCGGTGTACGTGCCTCGTCGATCAATACGGAATCGACCTCATCGATGATCGCATAATGAAGACCTCTCTGAACAAGCTGTTCCTTATAAATAACCATGTTGTCTCTCAGATAATCAAATCCGAGCTCATTGTTTGTTACATAGGTGATATCGCAGTTATATGCCTCACGGCGCTCATCATTGGTCATGGAGTTTAAAACTACTCCGACTTTTAAGCCAAGGAACTCATGAACCTGTCCCATCCACTCAGAGTCACGCTTTGCAAGGTAATCGTTAACTGTTACAATGCACACACCCTTGCCCTCTAAGGCGTTCAAGTATGCAGGAAGCGTAGAAACAAGTGTCTTACCTTCACCAGTCTTCATCTCTGCGATACGGCCCTGATGTAAGATAATACCACCAATGATCTGTACACGGTAGTGTTCCATTCCAAGTACACGCTTTGCTGCTTCACGGACAGTTGCATATGCCTCCGGAAGAAGATCATCAAGTGTCTCTCCTTTTTCCAGTCTCTCTTTATATTCTTTCGTCTTGTCTCTTAATTCTTCATCGGACAGCGCTCCCATAGCGTCACGGTATGACTCCACTTTATCAACGAGTGGATAAATTCTTTTTAACTCGCGTTCGCTGTGCGTTCCGAATAACTTTGTAAATGCGCTCATAAAAACTCCTATTCCTGGCTATTTCTCAAATTTGCAAGTCCTTTTGCAGGCTAAACCTTGCACAATATTGTCATTGTAACACTTTTCCCGTATTACCACAACCAAAATAGGGGTAAACGTTTTGTGAATTTTTTATTAACGTAAGAAAGAATCCTGCCTGAAGGGCTTTTTTATGTAAGCGGGAATTTCAACGAATTTTCTGCTTACATAAAAAAGTCCTTGCACTGCTGCACACTTGTGTTTATACTCTTACTGAATCGCAGTTTCTGCGACGGCACACAGACTATGATCTATAACAAAGGAGGAATCTGATATGACTTATTCTTATAAAACAAAAGGAACCTGCTCCACACAGATCGACTTAGAACTGGATGGAAATGTTGTCCACAACGTAAAGTTTACCGGTGGATGCAACGGTAATCTGCAGGCAATCCCAAAATTAGTGGAAGGTCTTACCGTTGAACAGGTAGAAGAAAAAATCGGCGGCATCCGCTGTGGCGGACGTCCTACTTCCTGTGGCGACCAGCTTGCAAAAGCATGCCGTGAGGCATTAGAGGCATCCAAAAACGCATAAGACCTCCGATATACCTTTCTGTTATCTGGTATGAATATAAGAGAATGCCACAAACATTCTATAGTCATGAATAAGCTGGCACTTTTATGATGAAACAACTCATAAATGTGCCAGTCTTTTTATACTCTTTTACGGCTCCTGCAGCACCGGCTGGATCTGTCTGCCCTGCAATGCCGCCTCAATTGTTTCCGGAAGCAGTTCCATCTTCGCAACCATGGAATTTGGTTTGCTCTTATAATTATCCTGTCCAAACGGCACAAAATAAATATTTTTCATATTCATCAACATACCGATATTTTTAAAACCTGCTCCAAGGGCATCATTTGTGGAAATCGCAATGACAAGCGGTTTTCCGTTCCGCATATGTGCCTTTGCCGCCATCAGTACCGGTGTATCAATGATTCCTCCGGTCAGTTTTGCTGCGGTATTGCCGGTACAGGGTGCGATCACCATAATATCGAGAAAATTGTTCGGTCCGATCGGCTCTGCGGCACAGATAGAGCGTATCCCTTCATTTCCGGTAATCTCACATATTTCTTCCACATATTCTTTTGCACTTCCAAATCTGGTATCACAGGTCTGTGCCTGAAAGGAGAAAATCGGGATCACATTTGCTCCCATCCCGCAAAGAAGCTCCACCTCTTTTTTCGCTTTTGCAAATGTACAGAAGGAACCTGTGATCCCAAAACCAATATTATATTTATCAAAATCCATCAAATCTTTTCCCCCTGTTTTTGCTGTAAAATAAAACGTTCCACAGAACGCTCTAATATATATGCACTCTCTTTTGGCGCATATTTTCCTGGGATTCCAAGCACATGATCTGCATGGATACCATATTCCCTTGCACAAGCAAAATCCGTGCCGCCCTCCCCCGATGCAATATCCACAATATAAGCATCTCTTGGAAGTTCTTTTATGATCTTTTCTGTGATGACAAGCGCCGGAACCGTATTGACAACCATTGCAGCTCCCATTGCCTCCTCCGGCCCAAATGCAAAATCTACCGCATAGAAACCATCTTCTTTTGCTGCCTTTCGTACTTCCCTCCTTCTTGCAAGCACCGTCACACGCGCTCTGAGTGCTCCTAGTCTTTTCGCGATCGCCTTTCCGCAATATCCGTACCCGGTCACAATCACTTTTGCCTCATCAATATTATACGGACTTTTTTCCACCAGTTGTGCGATCGTTCCCTCTGCTGTTGCCACGGCATTCTCCTCTGTCACAACTGTATCTTCCATAAAATCCAGAAAATGAATATCTCTTCCTGTTAATAGTGCTCTCTGCTCTTTCGAAAAACATCCTCCCATCACAAGTGTTTTCTTTTGCAGATTTTTATTTAATATATCATAAAAAAGTTCCTGTTCCGGTACCTTCTGCACCGGGATTGGAAGAATCAGTACATCTGCCTTATCCAGAAAACGTTTCAGCTTCTCTAACTGCTGCAATGCCGTCTCACGATTTCTGATATCAAGGCAGCGCACGTTATAACCCTTTTTTGTCAATATCTCAGCAAGATAAACCTGACGCATATCACTGATCAGAAGAATTGTCTGTCTGTCCATGCAAACTCCTTTACGCTCCCTTTACATTATTATATGAACCATTTGTTCCTGCTGTTCCTTGTTGTTTTCTTTCTTCTGTTATTCTTTCTATTTTTATCCAGATATTCATTCCCGCCTTTGTTTCTTTTGTTGTAATATTCTGAGTTTTTCTTTATTTTTACGCAATTATTTCTTAGTTTTTATTTTTTTTACTTTTTTTCTATTTTTTTATTGACAAATATATTTTTATCAGATATAATCAAATTACAAAATAACAAAAGAGATAAGAAAAAAACAAAACGATTGCAGAAGAAACAATCAGAAAGGAAGGTACAGACCACCGGAAACATAATGATTTACCTCAAACGATACTAAAAGAAAAGAGGTACAGACCACCAGAAAGATAACGATTTACACCAAACGATACTAAGAAAGAGAGGTACGGACCACCAAAAACGTAAACGCATTCGTTTTTTCATTCAAAAGAGGAAAGAAAACATGACGATCCTAAGAAAGGATTTATGAATCAGTATCAGACAAGATTCTCAGATATGATACGATGTCAGAAGTCATAAGAATAACAGATCCGGATTGAAGAGAAAGCGAAGAAGTACAGACAAATCTGAGACAAGCTCAGAAAAATACAAATGAATCGAGGTAGAGTCCCATGGACGAGATATCTTAGAAGGCGGCATCGCATGAATGAATTCCATACGGTGTCGCCTTCATTGTGTGTCACAGCAGTTCTGGCTTTACGCTGCATATACTCTCCTGCAGCCGGAAATAAAGTTCCGCCGCAGGTTTCTTTTTTATAACTGGGTCACTACAAAAATATCATAGATCGCACGGATCGCATTTTCAAAATCTGCATTGCTGACACCGATGATAATATTCAGTTCAGAAGATCCCTGATCGATCATCTTGACATTGATGTTTGCGTGTGCAAGTGCGGAGAAAATTCTTCCCGCAGTTCCACGGGTAGATTTCATACCACGTCCAACGACTGCTATCAATGCCAGATCTCCCTCTAACTCAATGCTGTCCGGCTTTGCAAGGCGATGGATCGCGGAGATCACGGACTGCTCTTTGCCCTCAAACTCCGGCTGATGAACAAAGATCGTCATTGTATCGATACCGGATGGCATATGCTCAAATGAGATTCCATTTTCCTCAAATGCGGATAATACTTTTCTTCCAAAACCAACTTCGGAGTTCATCATATCTTTATCAATGTTAACGGAGACAAAACCTTTCTTTCCGGCAATACCTGTGATCGTGTATTTTGACTGGTGGCAGGTACTCTCAACAATCCAAGTTCCTGCGTCATCCGGCGCGTTGGTATTACGGATGTTGATCGGGATACCGGCTTTGCGGACCGGAAATACCGCATCCTCATGCAGCACACTTGCTCCCATATAGGAAAGCTCTCTTAACTCGCGGTAAGTGATCGTCTTGATCGTTTCCGGATGGTCGATGATTCTTGGATCTGCAACCAGAAAACCGGATACGTCTGTCCAGTTCTCATAGCAGGACGCATGTACAGCCCTTGAAACGATAGATCCGGTAATATCAGAACCGCCTCTTGAAAATGTACGGACACTTCCATCCGGATTAGAACCATAAAATCCAGGAATTACTGCTCGCTCGATCTTTGCAAGACGCTTGCCAAGTACCTTATCCGTTTTTTCTGCATCAAAATTTCCCTCTTTATCAAAGAAAATCACTTCTGCAGCATCTACAAACTCATAGCCAAGGTAATTTGCCATGATGATACCGTTTAAATATTCTCCACGTGAAGCTGCATAATCCACACCGGCTTTATTTTTGAAATTTTCTGCAATTTTCTTAAACTCATCTTCCAATGATAATTTCAGATTCAGACCATTGATAATTGTGTCATAGCGGTCTTTGATCTTCATAAGCGACACACGGAAATCTTCATCTGCCTCCACCAGGTCATAACATGCATATAACATATCGGTAACCTTAGTGTCTTTGGAATTTCTTTTTCCCGGTGCACTCGGAACTACATATCTTCTCTCTTTATCTGCGTTGATAATTTTACCAACCTTTGCAAACTGTTCTGCACTTGCAAGAGAGCTGCCGCCAAATTTCACAACTTTAATCATTTTCTTCTGAACCTCCACTTACTTTCGCGTGTAAGAAAACACCCGATACTATCCATATAATGAATATATATTATCATAAATGCAGTTTCCGTCAAATGATTTTTCCGATTTTTAGTTCCATGGAATCAAAAATTTTTGTATTTTTCTATATTATGTCAACTTTTCATTACCTGTACTTATAAGTACTTTAAATTCAGGTAATACCAACCGGTCCTATCAGCACTTCGCGCGCTACAAAAAGCGACAGATCCGGTCTCGTCGCCATCTTCCATTTCACCAGTGTAAGCTGCATATCTGTGATTTCAATTCCAGTAATGCCATACGGATGCACGCAGCTCCCGGCATTCAGGTACAGACTGCCGTCTGCCGGCAGCCTTGGACGGTGGGAATGTCCGGCCGCCAGATAGCAGTCATGCTCTTTTGTCCAGTTATCTAAACATTTTTCATATTTTAAGGTCTTTTTATAATTCCGCGCCGCACTCGTCGGATCACTGACGCCAAAATGCTCTAACGGTTTCCAGAAATACCGCACCAGAAAACGGGATAATTTCCAGCAGACTGAGTTAAAAAAATCTGCCTGATGCCCGTGGATCATGCAGATATCCCTGCCTCCCTCACAGTTATCTAAGATCATTGCTTCCCCTAACATGCCTTTCATTTCCATATTGTGATTTCCGTAAATGCGGTATATCCGGCACTGTTTCTGCAGTGTTTCAAACCGGCAGTAGACATCCTGATGACTCTCCTCAATGCGGGAAAGATGCCTGTTTTCCCACAATTCCTCCCCGTCACCGAGTTCAAAATAGGTAAAACCATGCGCGATATAGTAGTTTAACGCCGCCATATACAGATGCTGGTTTCTCAAGAAATTATCATTTGCCCCTCCCTCTCCCCGGTGGCAGTCGCTGATGATGATATAACGACTGCAACTGTTAAGCGGAAGATGGACTGCTTCTGAAAGCGCTTTATCGATCCGCATCTGACAGGAAAAGGGCGGATATCTTTTCTTATTTTCCATGCTTCCATCCCCGCATCCGAAACGCATGTTTCAAACACCACGGAAGCTGATAGTATAAAAATAAAAGACGGTCAGGTGTAGCAATAAACGGATGTGTGAACAGACGGTAAAGGAAACAGCAGAAACAGTTCCAAGCCTGCACCATGCAGCGCCAAACGGACGCACAGAATTTGTGTTTCATACAGAAATCCATTCTGACATAAACTTCATTGCGGCAGATCCGGTATTTATTCCCCGGTATTTTTCCTTTCGCCCGCTTTAATCCCTCAAAAAATGCTTCTGCCATGCATTCATTCTGAAACCGTATTGTCGTCACCAATATCAGATCCGATGGTCTCGAAAATGTCCCCATCCCAAATCCGGTCAGCCACCAGTGCCGCTTCTGCAGGAAATAAACTTTTTTCCGCCTGCGGTCTAGCCTGCACTGGATAAACGGCATATCCTGATCTTCCACCGCCTCAAAATGGGCGATCCTGTAATATCGTTCCGGGACGACCTTTCCCGCATGATATACGCCAACCTCTCCTCCGGTATTGATGCCATACTGCCCCTTCCAGAATTCGATCAGCCATGTTTCGCCAGCATAATCAAAATAGATAGGCAGTGCATCAAACACCATGCCTGCTCCCACTGCTGCCCTGTCGTAAAGCGCCTCATACCCCTGTTTTCTCTGCCACGCATCTTCCCTCGACGTGAACACGTCTTCACACGGCACATAACAAAAGCCGAATGGTTCTGCGAGTTCATTCAGAAGCTGAATTTTCTCTGCAGCACACATCCGGCGTATTTTTCTCTTACTTTTTTCTCTTTTTACCGTGATGATCACTGCTGCAATCAGTAAAACAAGCAGGATCACCACAATACATCCAATTTTTATCACATTAAAATCTGGCATTTTTCCCTCCTGCATATTTTTTTCAGGAATTCACATCCTGTACTATAAGATATGCAGGGAAAAATGGTTTGGCATCAGAATCAGCGCCTATACATACTTCTTTAAAGTAGCACGCACTGCGCCCACCCCGGCGATCAGTTCTTTAAAATACTGCACCGTCAGTCCGGCAAGACCGGCCTCATAAAGATCCACACCAAAGATAGTACGGTTTGTCAGCAATGGCCGGATCATTCCTTCCACATCTGTATCACCAAATTTGATACCGGCAACGACCGGACAGACGGTCTCAAGCAGTGGATCCGGGCTTAACTCAAATTTTTCGCCATTATCATCAACTGCCATGAGATACCGAAGCCATCCAGCAAATACCAGTGGGATCAGTTTTAAGTTTTTGATATCCTTATCTTTTGATGCAAGATAATTTTTCACAGTTTCTCCAAAGCGGATCGCAAGTTTCTGTGAAGTATCTGTGGCAATACGCTGTGGTGTATCCGGCATAAACGGATTTGGTATGCGGACATTTAACACGGTATCAATAAACTCTTTCGGATCAAGGATACCCGGATCCACAACGACCGGAAGTCCCTCGGTATATCCGATTCTCTCCACCATTTTCCGAAGCTCTGCATCTTTCATTTCATCGGAGATCTTTGTGTAGCCAAGCAGACAGCCAAACACTGCAAGAGCCGTGTGAAGCGGATTCAAGCAGGTGCAGACTTTCATTTTTTCCACCTTGTCAACGGTTGCGCGGTCGGTAAACATGATGCCGCCCTTTTCCAGCTCCGGGCGTCCGTTCGGGAACCAGTCCTCAATCACTAAATATTCACATTCCTCTGCATTCACAAATGGAGCTACATAGGTGTTTTTGGATGTAACGACCGGATCAAGCCCATCGATCTCATCTTTCTTTAAGATCTCTTCCACGGAAGCATCCGGTCTCGGCGTGATCTTATCGATCATAGACCATGGGAACGAAACCTTTTCCCTTTCATTGATATAGTTTACAAAATCTTTCTCTGCAAGACCGTTTTCTGCCCATTTTTCGGCAAATGTATGGATTGCCGCATATAATTTATCCCCGTTATGGGAGCAGTTGTCCATGGATACCATGGCGATCGGAAGCTGTCCGTTTTTAAAACGTGTGTATAAAAGAGATGCAACTTTTCCGATATAGCTTGCAGGTTTCTCCGGGCCGGCTGCAAAATCGGCAGCGACTGCCGGAAGCAGTTCTCCTTTTCCGTTTACCAGACTGTATCCCTTTTCTGTGATGGTAAAGGATACCATCTGCAAGGACTGTTTGCAGAAAATCTCTTTTAATCTGCCATACTCGCCCTCATTTTCCGAATCGAGGATACAGGACTCCACAACAGAACCGACAACTGTTTTTTCGACGCTTCCATCTGCCTTTAATGTGACAAGAATGGAATAATCATCATGCGGACGGTTCATTTTTTCAATGATCTCATAATCAAAACCTTCCGCTACGATCAGGCCTGTTTCCATTTCCCCTCTGTTTAAGATATTCTGCATTACATTTGCCTGAAATGCACGGAAAATATTTCCTGCACCAAAGTGAATCCAGCACGGATTTTCTCTGGTTGCCTCTGTTACTGCTGCACGGTCAAACTGCGGAAGCTGATATCCCTTTGCTTCCCACTGTGCCCTGTCTTTTAAACCAAGTGTACTTAATTCCATAGCTTTTCCTTTCTCCATTGTTCAACGTTTTTTGATATGTTTATTATAAGTGAATCCCCTTAAGACATCCAATAGAGTTGCTTGTTGTTCACATTGCAAAAATTGCGATTCTGTGGTAAATTTTTTATATCAGATCGTCACTTTTTCCTTATATTTGAAATATTTCAGAGGATTTTACCATGCGCAGACAGTTACAGTCTCCTTTTAATGAACGACAGTATATGCTGTCCAAAGATTTTGAAATTTACTATTATAATGACAACCACTTTTATGGCGTGACAGATCACACCCACGATTACTATGAATTCTATTTTTTTCTGGAGGGAAATGTAACGATCTCCATTGAAAAGGAACATCATCATCTGAAACCGGGGGATATGGTCTTCATTCCCCCGGGTATTCACCACCATGTGTCCAGTGTGGGGGAAACACTTCCCTATCAGCGTTTTGTTTTCTGGATCAGTCAGGATTACTGTCAGAAACTGAAAGAATTGTCCAAAGACTATGTTTATCTGATCGAACATGCACAGAATACCCATCATTTTATTTATCACTATGATGTCGTGGCTTTCAATGCGCTTTCCGCAAAGATTTTCCGGCTGATCGAGGAGATCCATGCGGACCGTTTTGGAAAAGCTGCCAAGATCGAGCTCTGCGTGAACGATCTGATGCTCCACATCAACCGGGCTGTCTATGAGGCAGAACATCCTGCAGCCCGCAAAGATGCCTCTGGTCTGTATGACGGCATCCTGCAATACATTGAGTCCCATCTGGATGAGGATCTCTCCTTAGACAGCCTCTCCAAAGCTTTTTTTGTGAGCAAATACCATATTTCCCATATTTTTAAGGATAACTTCGGGATCTCCATCCATCAGTATATTACCAAAAAAAGGCTGTCCATGTGCAGGGATGCCATTCTCAGCAATGAAAATATCACAAAAATCTACCTGATGTACGGATTCAAAGATTACACCAGTTTTTTTCGTGCATTCAAAAAAGAGTATGGCATCTCACCCAAAGAATATAAGGAACTTTATGCGCAGAAACCGCAGTAGAATCTACCGCTCTGTTTTAGTGTTAGAGGGAACCCATGGGCATTTTTTTGCAACTTCGCTGTTATAATGCTCCAATTCCCTCATCTGTGCTACGATATGGTTCATATCCATGCGCTCCACCAATTTTTCAATGATTTCCACACCCTCTTTTGCAAGTGTTTCCCTCGCTGCTTCATCTGCAATGACCGGTGTACTCATGTGGTCTTTTTTCTCGCCAAAATAATAACCGATCGCAGCACTCTGATATGCCAGTCCGAAAATATCCTCAAATCCGGCACAGGACTGCGGCTCGTTATGCGCATACTCCGTTGTGAGCGGCACGTCACTTAATCGGTTCATTTTCTGATAAGCTCCCACTGTAATTGCGTGGAAACTGTCCATTGATGTAAAAATATCCCTTGCATTTTTCATCATCTGCATGGTGAGGTCCATATATAAAATCGGCACTCCGGTCTCATCAAAGAAATCCCGCACCATCGGACTGCATGTCATATGTGCCGGGCCGTGAAAACTGATGTAGATCTGGCGTTTGAATCCCTGGCGCAACAGGCTGTTTGCCACCGCCATCAAATAGTCGATTCCTTCCCGCACACTCACCTGGACGGTTCCCCTGCCGCTTGCCGTTGCGCCTGCGTAAAAATACGGAAGTCCTGTCAATACCAGCCCGTCACACGCCTCTGCCATCTCCAGTGCAAATGCCTCACTGATGGTGGTTTCTGAATCCAGTGGAAATCCCCCGTGCATCTCTACCGTTCCGACCGGTACAATGATAATGTCATTTCTGGAAAGATATTCTTCCACCTCATCATTTAACATTCTAGGTAATATTCTTGTTCTCATATGTTTCCTCCTGTTTTTGAGGGATGTGGTATGTTTTCGGCTATCCCTCTTTTTTCTTATAAGTGAAATAATTTTTCTGCATTTGTACGGCAGATTTTTTCATAGGCACTCCGGCTGAGTCTTCCTGCGTGTTCCTGCTCATCCAGCCAGTTTCCAAGCGGAAATGTCATTTCACAATTTGCCATATCTGTTCCAAACAGCAACCGGTCCTGATATTTTTCCAGAAAAGCCAGCCCAAATTCTTCGTCACGCATGATTGCACATCCGCCACTGTTTGCGGACAGATCTCCATATAAATTTTCATAGGTTTCAAACAGATATGGCAGTCTGCCGCCGGGACATACAGCTCCCTCTCCCCATTTCATCCGTTCCTTTGGGGTCGCCGGTGCATCTTTTGAAATTTCATGCCAGAATGGCTGACTGTGCCCGATGAACTTTAATCCTTTATAACGCTTTAAATTTTCCTCCAGCAGCGGGAGCCCCGGCCCGTCCACAACCCCATACTGAAAGCCCTCTTTCGGACTCATGTGAAAAAGAACAGGTAATTTTAATTCTTCTGCCACCTCAAATACACTCTGTAAAAATGGAGCATCCAGCCTCTGGTTTACCATCAGTTCCCCGATTCCGACCGCACCGCTCTCTTTACAGGCTAAGATCCGTTTATACACATCTGTCTGGTTTTTTGCATCCACATTGCACATCCAGTGGAACTTCTTGGGGAACTGTTCACAGATGCGTTTACACTCCTCATTTGCTGCAACCAGGATCTGCTCATTTTCCTGTTCGCCGGAAGATAACACGATTCCCTGTTCAATTCCAAGTTCCTCTAAGTGCGGCAGCATCTGTGCCGCACTGGAAAGGAACATGGTATCTGTTTTCGGATACTGCTGTAATGTCAGATGAAGATGAATATCAATTTTTTTCAATCTAATCTCCTCTTTACTATTCACGTCTTTGTTTTAATTCCGCATACATTTCTTTGGTCTGTTCCTTATCCAGATTAAAGATTGCGCCGATACCAATGAGTTCCAGCACACAGGTCAGCACCGGGATCAATGCCACTAACATGTAGATATTGTTTATGGTTGCATCTGACTGCACCACATTATTTCCAGAAATATATCCGATCGCCTGGAGTCCGAAGGAAACACCTGCGGAAGCAATGGTGGAACCGATTTTACGGCTGAACGTATAAAGGGAATACATCGAGCCATCACTTCTCTCATGGAACTTCCACTCACTGTAATCCAGACAGTCTGTGACAAGCGCCCAGATCAGCATGGTAAATACGGTCTGTCCGATCATTGCCAGTACATTCAGTACCGAATAAACATAAACGTTTGGTATTTTTACGGCAAAAATGATTACACTGAGCACGGTACTGCTGATTACGCCAAACATCAATGTCGTTTTCTTTCCAAACTTTGCAACCAGTTTTGGCACAAGCGGGAAACAGATGATAATGATCGGCACACTTGCAAGACTAAGCAGAGTCATTGCAGAGGTATTTCCATAGTACTCTTTGAATACATAACTTCTAATCTGGTTTGAACCGGTGATATAGAGCATACTTCCAATGGTTGCAACCATGACACCGATCAGTGGCCTATTTTTTACGACTGCTTTCAACACATTTCCATAATTGAACTTTTCTGTATTCTGTTTCTTTTCCTCACGCACACGCTCTGTCGTTAAATGTAACAGCAGGCAGTAGCAGACCACACTTAAAATTCCAAAAATAACTGCCAGAAGTGTAAATCTTTCCGGGATAATGTTGCTTTCGCTGTCAAAACAGACTACCGGCACAAAGGATAACGCTGCAATTCCCACAAATGTTCCGCCAAGACTTCTTGCCCTTGAGAGTTTACTCCGGTCAATCGGATCTGTGCTGACCACACTTGCCATCGCACCAAACGGCATGGAAGTTCCGGTATAGCTCATTCCATATAAGACATACACAAAAGCGACCCACGCATGAAGTGCAACACCTTCAAACGGCACTTTGGAAAAACAAAGCACACCTGACAACGCTAGCGGTATCATAAAAATTTTAATCCACGGTTTGAATTTATCTCCTGATTTTCCAAGCATCCAACGGTCCGGAAAAGAACCCATGATCGGGTCATTTACTGCATCCCAGAGTCTCGCTGCAAGGAACAGGGAACCCATCCACGCCGGACTGATTCCCAGCACATAAGTACAAAACGTCAAAAAATATGCGTCTACAAATAAATTGACAAAACTGCCCGCCATATCTCCAAACACATATCCGATCTCATCCCTTTTTGAAAAGGGTCTTACATTTCTTTCATTCATAAATTTTTCTCCTTCTGGTATTTGTACGCGCGCATTGGTTTTGTGTCTGTACATTTCACAAGAACCGATATCCTTATGATACATTTGCTTTATTGCAATTTAAATTGCATTTATACTAAAATACATTGCATATCTTACATTTATTGTGCTATAATATTTGTAGGATTGTATAAATATAACAAATCAGAACAGGAGTTTTTATGAAATATAGCCAAATGAAACGTTTTTTAATGGAACATAAGGATTCGATGAAGCCTCCGTATATTTCCACGCTCGATGGCATCCTGACTGCCGGTGGGGAATTGATCGGATACCAGGAACTGGAAATGGACAGCCCCTATCTGGATGTGCATGAGGATACCAGTTACACGAAAGACTATGTAACCCTCCACAGCCACGAGTTTTACGAACTTCTTTTCTGCCGCAGTGGAAACTTGCAATATCTCATTGGAAACACCCGTTACCAGATCCGCAAAAATGATATCATCCTCGTTCCCCCCGGCACCAGCCACCGCCCTTTATTTTTAGAGCAGCTTCGGGAACCCTATCAGAGAACCGTACTCTGGATCAACAACGATTTTTTTGAGACCTGTAAGCAGAACTTCTTTGCGGATACAGGCTCCTCCCAATATGCACCACAAAAGCAGCTCCCCTATGTCATCCGCCCGGAAGGAACACTCTTAAACCAGATCGACCAGCTTCTGGCTGCACTGTTGTACGAGGGTTCCACCATGCGTCTTGGAAGCGAGCTCTACCGCATGGGGCTTTTTCTGCAGTTGTTCTGTCTGTTTTACCGTATGAACGACCATCCGCAGTCAGACATCCCCAAACCGGAGAATACAGGCCTGTTAGACCAGATTCTCAACTACATTGAATTGCATTTATCCGAAGACCTCAGCCTCGCATCTATTTCAGCGCAGTTTATGGTAAGCCAGTCGACAGTAAGCCAGCTTTTTAAAAAGCAGCTTGACACCGGCTTTTACAAAATCGTTACCCAGCGGAGACTGATCGAATCTAAAAATCTGATCAATTCCGGCTTTCCATTGAAAGAAGTTGCCGAACAGTGCGGCTTTTGTGATTATTCTGTTTTTTACAAAGCGTTTGTGAAAGAATATGGCATCTCTCCACGCAGCTTCCGGACCCGTGAAAAAGAAACGCATGATTTTTACTGATGCGGATTCAGGTGTCAAAAGGTAACTTCAGATTTTTTGACTGGCAAATAATGCCCTTTTGATAACCAGAGATAAGCATACAAAAATCCGCGGCATATGCCACGGACTTTTCCATAATACAAGGGACTGCCATACGGCAGTCCCTAATTATGCATATTTTATACTTATTTATTTCCATCCAGCTTATCGAGCATATCCCACACGCCGAGCATATACATAATACCCAGTGCGCGGTCGTATAAGCCATACCCCGGACGAACATTGCCCGGCTTTTCACCCCAGAGGTGGCGTCCATGATCCGGACGGATATAACCCTCAAATCCGCAGTCATGGTATGCTTTTAAAATGTCAAGGATTCCGGTATCACCATCACAGTCACGATGGGAAGCCTCCGAAAAATCTCCATTCGGAAAATGTTTTACATTGCGGATGTGCGCAAACGCAATGCGGTCACAATGCTTGCGGACAATATCTGCCACATTGTTTCCCGGGTCGGCATTCAAAGACCCTGAGCACAGTGTCAGACAGTTGTACGGGCTGTCAACCATCTTTAAGAAACGGTCAATATTTTCCTCGCAGGTCAGAAGACGTGGAAGTCCGAAAATATCCCATGGCGGATCATCCATGTGGATTGCCATTTTGATATCGCATTCTTTACAGGTCGGCATAAGCGCCTCAAGAAAATATTTTAAGTTTTCCCACAATACTTCTTTTGTCACCGGCTTGTAAGCTGCAAAAAGCTCGTCCAGTTTCTCCATACGTTCCGGCTCCCAGCCTGGAAATGTCATTCCATGTAAATTATTTAAAATATAGTCTGCCATTTCCTTCGGATCATCATGGATCTTGCTTGCTTCGTAATAAAGTGCTGTCGAACCATCTCCTACCGGATGAAATAAATCCGTGCGCGTCCAGTCAAAGATCGGCATAAAATTATAGCAGATAACCTTGACACCGAATTTGGAAAGGTTCTTAATTGTCTGGATATAGTTTTCAATATACTGGTCACGGCTCGGAAGTCCGATCTTGATATCATCATGTACATTGACTGATTCCACAACGTCCATATTAAAACCATATGGCTCAAGCTGTTTCTGCACTTCTGCAATCTCTTCTACTGTCCACACTTCTCCCGGCAGTTTATGATGCAGTGCCCACACGATGCTCGTCACACCCGGAATCTGTTTGATATCAGCAAGGCTGATCTTGTCATTGCCCTCGCCATACCAGCGGAAACCCATCTGCATTGGCATATCTTTTTCCCCCTTAATCTTGATAATTGCATTATAGCATGTACATTTTTTTACTGGCAATTCAAGTTAATTGCTGTTTTTATTGCAAATCTTGCGATTCCGTTACTTTTGGCATTTTTCGAATCGTCCGGAATACCCCTGTGTATTTCTGCTGTTCCACCATGCGGTCTGAAAACATACTCTACCGCATGGGGCTTTTTCTGCAGCTGTTCTATCTGCTTTAACGAATGAATGATCCGTTGAATTGCATTTAGCAGAAGGCTTCAATCTATACGTTTTATCTTGCCAGCAGTCCTCTCGCAAAGTAATCCGCCATCGCAAGTGCCTGCTGCTCTACGTCCCGAAACACATCAATGCTCTGCTCATACTCTCCATTGACCTGTTGCTCAATCTCCTCCCTGGTCAGATCCAGATGATTTAACAGCATATTTCTGGTTTCCCTGCTCTCAAAATACGGATTGTGACTGGCAAAAAGAGCTGCCATCTGATTGGCATTGCGGTACCACTCCTTCACCAGCGCATCATAATCAGACATATTTTTTGCCTTCAATGCCTGAATAATCTGTCCTGCGATCTCAATATGCTCCGTCAGAAGATTGCGGAGCTGTCTGGTCGTTGCGATCGGAAGATACCTTGCAAACACATCCGTGATCTCGTCTGCAGTCTCAAGCAGCCGTTCTTCCACCGCCTGCTGGTCTGCATTGTCTGCGACTGCACTCATCAGATACATCCTGGTCCAGTAAACATGATTTAACCACGCAAGACGCATATCCTCGTTGAGGCGGAGGATGGAATCCTCACGCTCCGATTCGGTCTCGTTGTTACTTCCCGGATTGCCTGTTCCTCCTCCCATGTTTCCGCCTCCCGGATTGCCTGTTCCTCCTCCCATGTTTCCGCCTCCCGGATTCTGCTGAGGCACATATCCCTCTCCCGGGCAGATAAAAAGCTGCATCCCGATCTGGAGATTATATGGATTGACTCCCGGATTTCCAAGAATCAGTTCCGTCACTGTCGTGTGATACTGTCTCGATAATTTATACAGGGAATCGCCTGCCTGTATCGTATGCACAATTTTGTTCTGACAATACATATCTTTATTTCCAACCATAACTTTTTCATATTATGATATGTAAATCGAAAAAAAATGTGAAATACCATCTCTGATATTTCACATTCTACATTTGGCTTAATATTAATAATCACCTTAATAAAATCACGGCATTATATTTACAACATCGTTGCAAAAATCGGTGCAGCGATTACCGTCAGAATACCTGCCACCGCAATGGAAAGACTGCTCATCGCGCCCTCGATTTCACCAAGTTCCAGTGCTTTCGCCGTTCCGAGTGCATGTGAAGATGATCCGATCGCAATTCCTTTTGCCACCGGTTCTTCGATCTTAAAAACCCGGCAGATTGTCTCTGCTAACACATTTCCGATGATACCGGTGATAATGATGACCGCAACCGTGATCGTGACATAACCGCCAAGTTCTTCCGAGATTCCCATTCCGATCGCCGTTGTGATCGATTTTGGAAGAAGCGTGACATACTGCGCATGGTCAAAATGGAATAACAGTGATAAGACCAGAACACAGATCACACTCGTCAGAACACCGGAAATCAATCCAGCAAAAATCGCGGCAACATTCTGTTTCAGCAGTTCAAACTGCTCATAAAGCGGTATTGCCAGACATACCGTTGCCGGAGTCAGAAGATAGCTTAAATATTTTGCGCCCTCGTTGTAACGCTCATACGGAATATGGAACACAACCAGAAAAATGATCACGGCAACGATCGATATCAGAAGCGGGTTAAATACCGCAAGTTTTAATTTCTTCTTTAAAAACACGCCAAGCTCATATGCAAGTATGCTGATCGCAACGCCCAAAAATACGGAATCACATAAAAACTCTCTCATTTCTGTTCTCCTTTCTTTTTCCCTCTGCGCATGACAAATTGTGTCACATGACCGGACACGATCATAACCACGATCGTTGATACCACCATGATCACCACGATCTGTACACAAATTGGGCGTAGTGCATCCCATGCATCAATGAGTCCTGCACCGGCCGGAATAAACATTAACGGCATGATCTCGATCATGAACTTTCCGGCATCTTTGACTGCTGCAAGCGGAAGGAGTCTTGTTTCCAGTGCAATAAATAAAAGAACCAGGCCATAGATGCTTGCCGGTACCGGAAACGGGAGCACATATTTTAACAGCTCTCCCAGAAAGGTAAACAACAGAATGATCATAAATTGTCTCAAATACTTCATAAAATATCCTTTTCTTCAGAGGCTTCTCTGAAATTTCAATTTTCAGCCGGATATTATCATAGCACTTTTTGTTAGAATATCAACCTTTTCTGTTACTAATTACCCACTTGTATTTTTAAAAAAACATCAGAATCACACAACATTTTATTCTGGCAGGAGCGAATGAAGCTGTTTTCTCCGCTCCCCCCATTCCTCATAAAAATCCCGCCTGCTATCGTATGGACGGAAAAAGAAAATCTGCAAAAACATCATACAGACTGTTTTCTTTTCTTCCTCTTTCGTCATACGGCTTAAATATTCCTGCATGTTCTTTTTCAGACTATGCCACTCTGTCAAAAACTGCTGATATCGTTTTAACTGCGGCGTATCTAACCATTTTTCCACTTTGATTTTCGTTTTACCGCGTTCACAGGCACCACTCTGCAGAAAATAGGAAACACCCTGCTCCTCATAAATTCTTCCCAGAGGAAATAATCTGCAGATGCCCGGACGGTATGCATGGATACTGCACCTTCCCTCCTCATTTAAAAATACACATGTGCCCGTCTGCTCCTGCATTTTCAAATGAGGAATGATCAGACCATCTTCCACATGAAGTCCGACATAAGACTGCATCAGTCCTTCAAAGCCCATCCCCAGCTCTTTTTCTAATCTTTTGCAATCGTATGGATCAACTAAAACGGTATCCCCCATCTGCTCACAGCAGCTATGGCAGCCTGCACAGTCACTGCAGCCAACACGTACCATATCATGTATGCCATATATTTTTCCATCTGAAATCTCATTGATATCCTGTAACATATACGATATTCCTCTCTTATGTTTTCTGCCCAGAATACACAGACTGATCTATACATTAGTTCAAAACACTGATTGATCTATACATTTAACTGAAAGCCCTGTTTTACAAATTTTTATCGAAAAAAGCAAGCATATTTTCACTCCACATTTTTGCGGAAGTATGGTATCCAAGCCCGATTCCATGATCTCCGGTCGGATATACCTCACACAGATGCTTTACACCTGCTTTTTCAAGTGCTTCATTTAAACGCACGGTATTGCTCGCCGGTACACAGCCGTCATCCGCATTTGCATAGGCATAGGTCATTGGATAATCCGGTGTGATATGGAACTCTACCGATAATTTTTCACGCAGTCCTGTTTCCTCATTGGTATTATAAAGATAACTTCCCTCGTGATATTCCGAAGTAAAACTGATAACAGGATACAAAAGTCCTATGGCATCCGGTCTGGCAGAAATTTTTCTGTATTGTTCTACCATATCAGCTTTCTGGAATTTTGCAAGGTTTTCCAGTACATTTTCCTTTAATTCCTCATGGAGCAGCGCTTCACTTGCACAGAGATGACCGCCTGCAGACGCACCCATGATCACGATCCGTTCCGGGTCTACCTGATATTCCGCTGCATGTGCCCGCACATACATAACTGCTCTTGCAAGATCCATCTGTGGCAGCGGATAATAGTTCGGACGAATCCGATAACATAAAACAAATGCCTTGTAGCCGCCATCACGCTCCATACGCTGTGCAGGCTGAAGTCCCTCATTATAAAAGGACACCATCTCGTAACCACCGCCGGGACAGAGAATTACCGCCGGCTTTAAGTCTGTTTTATTTTTTTTCTCCTCTGCGACCGCCGTGGATTCATAAGGAGGAATAGAATCGCTGCCTGCTGTATGCGCAAATGCTTCATTATCTACTGCTGGATCACCGGTAAATAACCAGACGCCTTCCTCTGTATTTAAATCCGACTGTGGAATACCATTTTCCCAGTGCGGCATCTTAGCGCCTGCAGACGCGTCATCTGTTTCGCCCCAGAGCGGAATATATTTGAATTTCTTTGTCTCCGCTGTTTCTTTGATCAGATTCGCACACTCTAAAAAAGCATCCGCCAAAAACGGGGCTCCCCATTCCATTGTTTCTTCTTTTTCGATCTGCGCCATCGTATGATCTCTGTGTTCCAGCGGCACACGGTTTAAAAAACAGGTTGGAAATAAATTGCCGATCGCACGGCTGACTGGTTCTGTGTTTAAAATTTCATTCATGGTATTGTTTTTTGTAAACATGTATTTTCCCCTCTTTACACTATTTTTTCAATGCATCGATTCCTGTTTCACATATTATAATGTGTTCTCTGTATTTATCAAAACACTATTATTACGCAAAAATCTGATGATACTTTTAATATACATCAGATTTCTTATCCCCGGTACCGGAAAAACTGTATGATTTTTACATGGAGAATAAGTTGCACAACAAATGATGGTGTGTTTATGACATGAGTCTCCCGTCCAAATGGTATTTCGTAGGCTTGTGAGTGGCATCTTGCGCAAAGCCGGAGTAATTTTCTCCCAAAGTCACAAAATTAGCTTCGACTTTGTGCAAGATGCCAGACCAATAACACAAAATATTTTCAAATGTGTAGTCAATAAATATGGGCATAGTGGGATATATTGAGGTTTTTGCCAGTGTTGTCAAACAAATAATAAATTATTGAATATAGTTATTTGGAAATATTTTTTTATCAGATTCAGACACAAAACACTAAAAATTTACGCACTTCCAAGGGTGTAAAATGAGTTCCCCAGCGAAGGGTGGTTCACAACCTTGTGGCTGGCAAATCGCATCAAGCCGGGATTCGTTTTGTGACTTTGGGAGAAAATTAGGCAATCTTAGTCTGCCTGTTCGTAACACAGTGTTGTGCTGCCACGGACGGCAGCACAAGTCTTAATGCCCCCGGACGGGGCGTTTAAGACGCACACGTCACTCCGAGAAACATTAAATCAGGCTGACTTAGACTTGCCTTATTTTCGTACAACGGAACAAAACAGTCCCGGCTTGATGCAATTTGCCAATCGAAAACCCCCGGAACCACCCTACACAGAGGAACTCAACTCACACCCAAACCAGCATTTGCCGGGCAGATCATATGCAGTAATTATGGTATAATATGATTATGACCTGGGGATTAACTATGTAAGACAGAGAATAATCAGGTATAAAAAACAGGAACAGGAGACACGCACATGAGCAATTACTTATTGATCAAACAGGGAACGATCCACAATGCCATAGAGGAAGAGCCATTTGTGGCAGATATTCTGGTGGAGAATGGAAAAATAAAAAAGATCGCGCCGGTTTTAGAAGGAAAAATCATCAATGATGCGGAAGTGATCGATGCGATGGGAATCGATATTTATCCGGGGTTTGTGGATGCACACTGCCACATGGGATTAGATGGATATGCGACCGGATTTGCCGGGGAGGATTACAACGAATTAGGGGATCCTGTGACACCGCAGCTTTCAGCGGTAGATGCAGTTAACCCGCAGGATGAGACTTTCCAGATGGCACGCGAAGGCGGTGTGACCTGTGTCTGTACCGGACCGGGCAGTTCGAATGTAATTGGCGGAACATTCTGCGCTATCAAGACTTACGGAAAACGTGTGGATGACATGCTGGTCAAAGAGAAAACCGCTATGAAGATCGCTTTTGGTGAGAATCCTAAAAACTGTTATAAGGAAAAAGGTGTTTATTCGAGGATGTCTGTTGCCGCGAAGCTACGTGAAGCACTGACAAAGGCAAAAATATATGACAGACAGTTACAGGCGGCAGGCTGCCCGGAAGGCTGGAATGAACTTCAGATGGAACATACATGGGAACAGGCGCAGGAACAAGTGATGGATAATTCACAGAAAACGGACGCGGATATGCAGGTAGATTTTTCAAAGATGCCGGCATATGATGCAAAAATGGAGGCGCTTCTTCCTGTTATCCGCGGTGAGATGCCGTTAAAAGCCCATGCGCACCGCGCAGATGATATCTATACGGCGATCCGTATTGCAAAAGAATTTCATGTGGATCTTAGGATCGATCACACAACGGATGGTGCCCTGATCGCCGATGATCTTGCAAAAGAAGGATATCCGGTTGCAGTGGGGCCGTCTTTTGGACATGCCACCAAATATGAACTGCGCCATAAAGGATTCCATACACCGGCTGCACTTGCAAAAGCAGGCTGCCAGGTTTCGATCATCACGGATTCACCGGTGATCGAGGAACGTTATCTGGCACTCTGTGCAGGACGTGCGGTGTTTAACGGACTCAGTGAGTTTGATGCATTAAAAGCAATTACGATCAATGCTGCAAAGCATATCGGAATCGAAGACCGCGTCGGAAGCATTGAGGAGGGAAAGGATGCGGATTTTGTCCTGACAAGGGAAAATCCGTTTGCTGTGGATACTCATATTTTATATACGATCATTGATGGAAATGTGGTGTATCAAGGAGAAAGCGAATAAAGGCAGCAGAGCATAAAGGAAAGAGAGGAATTTGTTCTTTAAGAACAAATAAACCGCGTTTTATTCGTACCAGGGAATAAAAAGAAACAGAAGATTTCTCATTTCATTGACGACATTTCAGACGGATGATAATATTTGTACATGAAGAACAAACAAGTTAGCAAAGGCGCTAAGGCAGATACCTTAGCGCCTTTTTTCAAACCAGAACAACAAGTTACAGATGATGTCATGGTGTTAGCAGGTCAGGACAAAAGAACTGTGAGTAAATGCCTGTATGAAATGCAAATAAAATGGAAGCGAGGAATACAAATATGAAAAAATTTACAAATGTGAGATTAAAAGGGGAAAAAGAGCCGGTATCGATCCTTGTAGAGGACGGTAAAATTACAAAAATCGCAAAAGAAATACCACAGGAATGTGAGACGATCGATGTGGGTGGAAATCTTGTGATTCCGCCATATGTTGATCCGCATCTTCATTTGGATTATGTGTTTACCGCAGATATGGGAGAGCAGAATGGTTCGGGAACATTGTTTGAAGGCATCCAGCGCTGGAGTGAATCAAAGGGAAATATGACGGTAGAGCAGATGAAGGCACGCATTTACAGTGGAATCCGCAAAGAGATGCTTCATGGTGTGCAGGCAATCCGTACACATATTGATGTCACAGATCCGACTTTTACCGGATTAAAGGCAGCTCTTGAAGTAAGGGAAGAAGTAAAAGACATTTTAGATCTTCAGATAGTTGCATTTCCACAGGAAGGCATGTATGCTTATAAAGGCGGCGATGAGCTGGTGGAGGAAGGTTTAAAGATGGGAGCCGACTGTGTCGGTGCGATCCCACATTTTGAACTGGCAAGAGAGTTTGGTGAAAAATCCATTCATAAAGTCATTGAGCTCGCAACAAAATATGATAAGCTGATTGATGTTCACTGTGATGAGACAGATGATACACAGAGCCGTTTTCTGGAGCTTTTGAATGCACTTGCACTGATGGAAGGAATTGGTACAAGGACAACAGCAAGCCATACCTGTTCTTTTGGTTCTGCTGATAACAGTTATGCATTCCGCATGATGAAGCTGTTCAAAAAATCCGGGATCAATTTTATTTCCTGCCCGACAGAAAATATTTATCTGGAAGGCAGACAGGATACATATCCGAAGCGCCGTGGTATCACGCGTGTGAAAGAACTGAATGATAATGGAATCAACGTCTGCTTTGCGCAGGATTCCATGTCTGATCCGTGGTATCCGCTTGGAAACGGTAATATGATGATGATATTAGATCATGGTATCCATATTGCGCAGATGATGTCACCGGAGGAGATTACGAATGATCTTGATCTTGTGACGAGAAATGGAGCCATTACAATGAATATTATGGATCATTACGGCATAGAAGAAGGCAAACCGGCAAACTTTATCGTGCTGGATGCAAAGTCAGAATTTGAGGCGATCTGTGAAAGAGCAGGAATCACTGCTTCTGTAAGAAATGGAGAATTTCTGTTTCAAAAGACACCTGCACAGGTCACAGGAGCGATTGATTTACTGAAATAGTAAAAGGATGTGACAGAGGAATGTTTCAATGCAAGGATCTGCTTTCGCTTACGACAATGTCGCAGGCGAAAGTGGTTGCCGGAACCGGAGGGATGGAGCGGGGAATCCGCTGGTCCTATAAGGCAGAGAATATTAATTTTGAAAAATGGGTTCATGGTCAGGAACTTTTGATCATCAGTGGACCGGTAACCCAGCGAAAAAACTTTGATCTGTATCGGACGATTGAAAAAGCGATCGAACTTAAGATGTCCTGTGCACTGCTTCTTGTAGGAGAGAATTATGTGACGCAGATTGATGAAAAGGTGATAGATTTAGCGGAAAAGAATGATTTTCCGCTTTTTACCATGCCATGGGATGTGCCGCTTTTGGATTTCTTTGAGGAGCTTGGTCATGCGATTGCTTATTTAGATGACAGGAAAGATATTCAGGACAGTCTGCTTGCAGAGATTATTTTTGGAAACAGCATTAATGTACATAATATCGAACATAAGTGCCAGCAGATGGGACAGGACATATCCGTGATGGAACAGGTATTTGTGCTTCATCCGGAGGATCTTTCCAATGATGAGGTACGTTCTTATGCAGAAGTGTTAAAAGGACTCTTTGCAAAGAAAGAATACCCGGCGATCATTTCCTGTTATGGCGACCGCATGATAGGGTTTATGAAGGACTGCAGTGGATGCAGGCAGATCATCACAGAGATATTTGATGAATTTACCGCTTTTTTGCAAAGTGAACATGAGGGAATCTGTTATACGTTAAACATTGGAGAAAAGTGCAGCGGTCTTTCAAAACTTCAGAAGAGTTTTCATGAGACGTCGAGGACAAATGCTATTTTAGAGCATATCCACAGAGTAAATGAAGTAGTGTTTTATGACCAGATGGGATTTTACCGTCTGCTGATGTCCTATGAAAATACAGAGCCGATGAGGCGGTTTGTGGATGAGGTCTTAGGGGAAATTTTAGCATACGATAAAAAGAACCATACGCAGCTCATCGGGACAATGTGGGCGTATTTTGGCAGTGACTGTAATCTGCAGAGAACAGCAGACAGGCTTTTCTCACATAAAAATACGGTAAAATACAGACTTCAGCGGATCGAGCAGATCACCGGAAGAGATTTTGATAACCGGTTTGAAAGCCAGGAGCTTTATAATGCGCTGATGATCTATTATTATATTGAATAAACTGGATCTGCTGTCAGAACTCGAAATTATAGTGCAAACAGCAGTGATTTGTCTTTTGGAAACAAAACTGTACAAAAATATTTGTCTGTCACAGACGAAAATAAAGCTCATTCTTGATTCAAAAGGGAAAACCCTTTAAGATGGGTATAACGATAAAGGACTTTATTACATACAAAAAATGGCAAAGGGGCCGGAAGGAATACTTCCGGTCCTTTTTTATCTGTAAGCCAGAGGAAAGGATGATTGGTTATGAGCTATGGATTGATTGCTACGTTAATTGTACTTGTCATTGTGGTTGGTGCGATCACGACAAAAAAATGTGAGGCATTCCTGATTGCCGGTTCTATGGTTGGTGCACTTGTCTTATGGAAACAAAACTTCCTCACAGAGTGGGTATCCACACTGGAAGGGGTAATGAGTGATGAAGCATATGTTATTCTGATATGTGGATTGTTTGGCAGTCTTGTAGCACTGCTTACAGCATCAAAAGGAAGTTTTGGTTTTACAAAGATTGTCACAAAAATCTGTAGTACGGAAAGAAAGACGTTATTTACCACATTTCTTTTAGGAATTTTGATCTTTGTGGATGATTATTTAAATGTTTTGTCGATCGGAACTGCAATGAAAGGTTCTTATGATAAGAAGAAAGTGCCGAGAGAAGCACTTGCATACCTTTTAGACAGCACAGGTGCTCCGGTCTGTGTACTGATTCCGTTTTCTTCCTGGGCAGCTTATTTTGGAGCGATTTTCCTTCAGCAGGACTGTGTTAAGAGTCTTGCAGGCGGCAGTCTGATGAAAACTTACCTGATGGCGGTTCCGTATTGTGTATACCCGATCGTTGCACTTATTATCGTATTCCTTTTCTGTATGGGCTGGTTTCCGAAACTGGGTGGAATGAAAAAAGCATATGACCGTGTTGCAGCAACCGGGAAAACATACAGTGATATCAGCAGAAAATACAACATTGGTTCTGAGTATGGCGAAGAAGAAGGAAGAAGCGTATGGTTCTTTGTAATTCCACTTGCAGTGTTAGTCGGCATTGCAGTTGCAACCGGTGATCTTGTGGTAGCAGCGATCATTGCAATTCTTGTCTGTATGGTATTATATATAGGAGCAAAGATCATGACATTTTCCGAATTCTGGGATACCTTTGTCAAAGGATTTGCAGATATGCTTCCGATCATTATTCTTTTAATTTCAGCACTGACTTTCCAGAAGATCGCAAGTGAAATGGAAATGACAGAGTTTTTTGTAGATTTGTGCAAACCGATCATGTCGGGCGCAGTATTCCCGATGATCGCATTTATCATTGTAGGACTGCTTGCATTTATGATCGCAAATGCATGGGGCGTATGTACACTGGTTGCACCTGTTTTACTTCCACTTGGTGCAAGTGTTGGAGCAAATATCGTGCTTGTAATGGCAGCAATCCTCTCCGGATGTGCATTTGGAAACCACGCATGTTTTTACTGTGACACCACGGTTCTTGCTTCGAACGGTGCAGGAATTGACAACCTTGAGCATGCAGGTTCACAGCTTCCATATGTTTTGATCGGTGCAGCAGTATCTGTGATCGGATTTTTGATTTTAGGATTGGTAATGTGAAAATAAGCTCGATAGCTTTTTACACGCAGGAATGGAGGTATTATCATGGAAAAGAAAAAATATATTGTTACGATAGCCAGACAGTTTGGAAGCCTTGGACGTCCGATCGCAATGCGGATGAGTGAGAAACTGGGGATCGAATTTTACGACCGCGATATCGTGGAGGAGGCTGCAAAAAAGCTGAATCTTCCGGTATCAAAAATTGATGAGATCGAGGAGAGCGCAAAGAAAAAAGTAAAAACTAACAGTTTCCGGCGTATGATGTATCCGCTTGGAACGCAGACGGATGACCTTCAGAATAAATTATTTGATGCACAGCAGAATATCATCAAATTCCTTGCAGAACGGGAATCCTGTATCATTGTCGGGCGCTGTTCGGATTTTATCCTTGCAGATGAACCGAATCTGCTCCGGATCTATATATATGCACCTTATGAGGCGCGGGTTGCGAACTGTGTCAATGATCTGAATATGGATGAAGAGGATGCCCGCAAAATGATCCGTGCGGTGGACGAGGCAAGAGATCATTATCATATGCATTATGCAGGATTTCTTCCGAACGATCAGCGCTTTAAAGAGATCATGATCGACAGCAGCATGCTTGGGACAGAGGGCACAGCCGATTATCTGGTGGATGCTGTAAAAAGGAAATTTGAGTTAGATTAAAAAACGATCTATTGTATAAAATAGTCATGTCTGATATGATGAATCCATATCTATAGTACCAGGTGAAAATAAGTCATGGGGAGACAGTGTAAAAATCCATATATGGAAGATCTTTTATACGAAGAAATGGAGGATTATCATGACACGAAGAAAATATTGGGTGAAAAAAATATTGCCGTTTCTCACATGTGCTGGTCTTTTGTTGACAAGTCCGGTGTTTGCCGAGGCTGCAACACAGGCAGAGCGCAGTGCCTATCAGGCGGTGTTTGATGCTGATTACTACCGCAGTGCCTATCCGGATGTGGCGGCAGCATTTGGAAATAATAAAACGGCACTCTTTAATCATTTTGTAAATTATGGATTAAAGGAAGGGAGAAGCTGTTCTGCAGATTTTAATCCACAGGCATATCGTGCAAAGTATACAGATCTGCAGCAGGCATTTGATAATGATATGGCAGCATACTGTCGCCATTATGTGTCCTATGGAAAAGCAGAGGGCAGAGATGGAGGCGGAAATGTACCTGCCGGTACAGTTACATCAAATACGGCTGCATCCGGAACTGTTGTAACACAGGGAAACGTGATCGGTACCTGTACGACGGAATATGATGCAACTGTTCCGAGAGCTGTCAACGTAGAACTGGCAGCAGCTCGCATCAATGGTGTTGTGGTACAGCCGGGACAGTCATTTTCATTCAGTTCCACGATTTTACCGCGTACTGCGGCAAATGGATATGTTGTAGCACCGATCTATATCAGTGGTACGGTTGGTACCGGAATCGGCGGAGGTGTGTGCCAGGTATCATCGACACTTTATGCTGCAATGCGGTATGCAGGACTTCCGGCAACACAGCGGTATCCACATTCCCTGCCGGTTACATATCTTCCGGAGGGATATGATGCTGCGATAGCAGGAACGAGCAAAGACCTTAAGTTTACCAATACGTTTTCACAGCCGCTTCTGATCCAGGCATCTGCTGCAAACGGCGTGGTGACAGTGACATTGACATTACAATAGGAAAGAGAATACATAAGAAAACATATGCGTATTTTAGTAGTAAATGATGATGGAATTAAAGCACCTGGTATCCATCGTCTTGCAAAGATGGCTGCGGGACTTGGTGAAGTGTGGGTGGTTGCGCCGGATGCGCAGTGCAGCGCAATGTCACAGCGGATCACTGTGCGTGGAGATTTAGAAGTAAAACCATATGATTTTCCGGTTGTGGGAGTAACGGCATATAGTGTGGGCGGAACACCGGCAGACTGTGTGAAAGTGGCATTGGGCTGTCTGATGGAAGAAAAACCGGATGTTGTATTTTCCGGCATCAATGCAGGTTATAATGTCGGACGTGATATTTTATATTCAGGTACGATCGGGGCAGCAATGGAGGCTCTCTGCGGCGGAGTCCCTGCGATTGCATTTTCGGTTGCAGAGGAAGATGAGTGCGAGGTTTTAGATGCGTATTTAGAATCGGTCGCAAAAGAGCTGATTGCTAAAAAGCTGCCGGAAAATGAGATCTGGAATGTAAATTTTCCGGGATGCACATTAGCAGAATACAAAGGAATCCTGTGGAATCGTATCCCGGATCAGAACCAGTATTACAGGGATAACTATAAGCGGATGGACAGACCGGATGGAAGCATTATCTTTTCTGCCGCAGGATTCCCGGAAACAGAAGCAGCGGATGGAACAGATGCCGGAGCGGTTCTTTCGAATTACATATCAGTTGGAACGATTAAGAACATGATGATTTAAAAAGATGCTGTTTGTTGCAGGCATTAAAATACGAGTATCCCGCCAAATGATGGTTTGTTTATGAAATAAATCGCCCGTCCAAATGGTGTTTCATAGGCTTGTGAATGGCATCTTGCGCAAAGCCGAAGTAATTTTTGTTCCGTTGTACGAAAATAAGAAAAGTCTAAGTGTGTCTGAGTTAGATTTTCTCG
>OGMI01000297.1_pt1 | contig 29482 bp, 23 predicted proteins | sample 1573201 | NCBI WGS metagenome assembly OGMI01 (sample SAMEA2582012, study PRJEB24529) | metagenome | biome: Human gut stool | place: China | collected 2011
GGCTCAAAACAGAAAGGCGTTCGCCCGGTCCCAAAGTCACACTTCCTTTAGTCGGGTCCAGCTCTCCGGAAATTACTTTCAGGAATGTAGACTTTCCGGCACCGTTTGCACCAATGACACCATAAATATTACCATTTGTGAACTTCATGTTCACATCGTTATACAACACTCTTTTACCAAATTGAACGGCTACGTTTGATACTGTAATCATTATAAATATACCTAAATGTTTATATCCTTGCAAAGATACATATAATTCCCGATACCCTTTGGATAAAACACAGATAAAATGGGCAATATCACGGTGTAATGACGCTTTTTGACAGGGTTACGCTCTGATTTTAATTTATTTTTGTATATTTAGGACATCACTTAAATCATAATCATTATGGAAACAGGACTCTTTTGGATTGTGCCGGCAGCTTCGGTTCTGGCACTAGTATTAGCCTGGTATTTTTATCGTCAGATGATGCAGGAGAGCGAAGGCACTCCCCTCATGATTAAAATTGCATCGCACGTGCGTAAAGGTGCCATGTCTTACTTGAAACAGCAATACAAGATTGTAGGTATGGTATTTCTGACACTGGTGATTCTCTTCTCCATCATGGCCTACGGATTTGACCTTCAGAACCACTGGGTTCCGATTGCCTTCCTCACCGGCGGTTTCTTCTCCGGACTGTCCGGCTACCTGGGTATGAAAACTGCAACTTATGCTTCGGCCAGAACAGCCAACGCGGCACGGAACTCGCTAAACAAAGGACTGCAAGTGGCATTCCGAAGCGGCGCCGTTATGGGACTGGTTGTGGTAGGTCTGGGACTGTTCGATATTTCATTCTGGTACCTGTTGCTGGATAAGTGTATCCCCGATGATGCCATGAACCCCACCGCCAAACTCTGTATCATCACAACCACCATGCTGACCTTTGGTATGGGAGCCTCTACACAAGCCTTGTTTGCCCGTGTAGGAGGAGGTATTTATACAAAGGCTGCCGACGTGGGAGCCGACCTTGTGGGAAAGGTTGAAGCCGGAATTCCGGAAGATGACCCGCGAAATCCTGCCACCATTGCCGACAACGTGGGCGACAATGTAGGCGATGTAGCCGGAATGGGTGCCGACTTGTACGAGTCTTATTGTGGTTCTATCCTTGCCACAGCTGCCTTGGGTGCCGCAGCCTTCATTGGCACAGGCAATACAGAAATGCAGTTCAAGGCTGTTATTGCCCCTATGCTGATTGCCGCTATCGGTATCGTTCTTTCCATTATCGGTATTTTTGCCGTACGGACCAAGGAGGATGCCGGTATGAAGCAGTTGCTCAATGCACTAGGCTTCGGAACAAATCTCAGCTCGGTACTTATCGTCATTGCTACTTTCCTGATTTTATGGGCATTGGGCATACAGAACTGGCTGTACATATCTATGGCTGTAGTTGTAGGCCTCATCGTGGGTATCATTATCGGAAGGTCTACTGAATATTATACCTCACAGTCCTACCGTCCAACCCAGCAGTTGTCCGAGAGTGGAAAAACAGGACCGGCTACGGTTATCATCTCCGGTATCGGACTGGGAATGATTTCTACCACTGTCCCCGTCATAGCCGTTGTAGCAGGCATCATCCTCTCCTATTGGCTGGCATCTGGTTTCGACTTTGCCAATATAGGTATGGGACTTTATGGCATCGGCATTGCAGCTGTGGGCATGCTGTCTACATTGGGTATCACACTGGCAACCGATGCTTACGGCCCGATAGCAGACAATGCCGGAGGAAATGCCGAAATGAGTGGTCTGGGAGCTGAAGTAAGAAAACGTACCGATGCTCTGGACTCACTGGGAAATACCACCGCTGCTACCGGAAAAGGATTTGCCATCGGCTCTGCAGCCCTCACCGGACTGGCTCTGCTGGCATCGTATATTGAAGAGATTCGTATCGGCCTGTCCCGACTGGGTACAGAAGTATTGGAACTGCCCGGAGGCGGTAGCGTAAATGTCCACAATGCAACATTTACCGACTTTATGTTCTACTACGATGTTACGCTTATGAATCCCAAAGTACTCTCGGGTATGTTCGTAGGCAGCATGATGGCTTTCTTATTCTGCGGATTGACCATGAATGCTGTAGGACGTGCTGCCGCACACATGGTAGAAGAAGTCCGCAGACAGTTCCGCGAAATTAAAGGCATCCTTACCGGAGAAGCCGAACCCGATTATGCACGCTGCGTACAGATTTCTACTAAAGGAGCTCAGCGCGAAATGATTTTCCCGTCACTGCTGGCTATTGCAGCTCCTATCATCACAGGTTTGCTGTTTGGAGTGCCGGGCGTTATCGGACTGCTGATTGGTGGTTTATCTTCGGGATTTGTACTTGCTATTTTCATGGCCAACTCGGGTGGTGCATGGGATAATGCCAAGAAGTACGTAGAAGAAGGTAATTTTGGCGGTAAAGGCAGTGAAGTACACAAGGCCACCGTTGTTGGCGATACCGTAGGCGACCCCTTCAAAGACACCTCCGGCCCTAGCCTGAATATCCTTATCAAACTGATGAGTATGGTGGCAATTGTGATGGCCGGACTGACCGTGAGCTGGAGCTTGTTCTAAAAAAACAGCCTCTTTTCCACGCATCATTGCAATCATAAAGCTATGGCACAAAAATGATAAACCTTTTTCATACAAGTGACTTATTTAAGTCTTATGTATGATACGGTCTAAAAACAAAGACTTTTTTATTCACAACTAAAAGTATAGTCTATAAGCCGTCTGGATTACAGAAAATGTTATCTAGACGGCTTTATTCATACCAAATAATCTATAACTTGCGGTTTTTACCGTATAAAATGGTATATTTGCAAAAAACTAAAAAGACAACAATTATGAAAAAATATATCTATATAGCTTTTTTGTGTATCACAGTTTCTCTTTCTGAAGCAGCCACCGGACAAACGACGGCTCCCAACAAGTTCAGCCAATACGTCAGTCAACAAAATTACCCGGCTGCCATTGCTGAAGGAATACGCCTTAGTCAGATTAACTCACAAAACGGACAATGGGCAGAGGCTTTTACTGTCTGCCGCACCATGAATGCAATCTTAGACCAAGCTGAACAGAATGGCCAGAGCAGAGATTATCTGCTACGCTATCAGATTAGCAAGGAACGTTTGCGTCTATATACCCGTATCAGCAAAAAGCCCAACTGCGAAAACCTGATAAAGGAACTGAAGGCTATTGCCGAAAAAATTAATACAGATTCTATTAAAGAAGATTTGCTACGTACAGAAGCTGAAGTATACATGCACTTTAATGAAACGGCCAGAAGTCTGGAATGCTTCCGCCAGATTATCAACCTCAAAACAGCTGGAAAGACAGAAAAAGATGTCCGCTTATGCTTCGAAAATATGCTTAAAGAAGCTCGTCAGGACAATCAAACCTTACTTGCATCCGAGCTGGATAAAATGTATGGCAGATGGCAAGATTCTATCAAAGCTGTAAAAACGGCTTCAGAAATCAGCCGCATACAGAACGAGTATGCCCAAGTTCAAGAAACATTGAAGGAAAAAGAAAGTACCCTCAGTACACGTCTCATCATTATATGGGTTATAAGTATTATAGCCTTGTGTCTGACTGCCGCTTTGGCTTTTGTGGGACTACTATTACTGAAAGCGATGCGTAACAGTAAAAAGTTGAAGCAAAGCCTTACTATAGCGAATGAAAATAATATTCAGAAATCAAGCTTTATCCAGAACATGGGCAAACAACTTTCGCCAGCCATTAATACCATTGCAGAAGAAAGCAAACGTATGGCAGGAGCGAACAAACTGCAAGCTACCGCCCAAGGTATTTGCAACTTAATAGATGATATGGAAGCCTACTTCGAACTGGAGAACACAAGAGAAGAACATTATCCGACCAAAACTATTCAGGCTGCAGTTTTCTGCAATGCAGTGATGGAGAAAGCAAAAGCCTACATTAAGACTGGCATAGAAACCAAAGTAGAAGCTCCTAACGTACAAATTAAAGGTAACGCGGAAGCACTTGAAAAGGTTCTCTTGCACCTGCTCTATAATGCTGCCATGCACACAGAAAGTGGAAAAATATCGCTGGAATTCAGGAAAAGAGGAGCGCGTACGCTCCAGTTCCTGGTCACCGATACAGGATGTGGTGTTCCAGCTGAACAACAGGAACAGTTAATGCAACCATTTACCCGAATTGCCGATTTAACAGAAGGTAGCGGACTGGGACTTCCTACTTGTAACCTGATTGCATATAAAATGAATGGAACACTGACGCTAGATACTTCCTATAAAAAAGGAGCACGATTTATCCTGGAAGTGCATGTATGAATGAGAATATAAATGGGTGATTAAGACCTCGACTAAATGACATAAAATAACCTGTCTTTTCTTTCGAATCGACAGGTTATTTTTTTGTATAAAGTCAATTTTCAACTATAACAAAGTTATTTTGCCAGACTGTAAACGATATCCATAATCTGTTTGCCCAACTCATCAGCTGCTTCCATAGTAGAAGCTTCAGAATATACGCGAATGATAGGCTCTGTATTACTCTTGCGCAAGTGTACCCATTTATCCGGGAAATCAATTTTTACACCATCAATATCGTTTATCTCTTCATTCTTATACAGTTCTTTCACTTTTGCCAGAATAGCATCAACATCTGTTTCCGGAGTAAGGTCGATACGATTTTTTGCAATATAATAAGTTGGATATGTAGCGCGAAGCTCGGTTACTTTCTTTCCTTCGTGTGCCAGATGACTCAAGAACAAGGCAATGCCCACCAGTGCATCACGACCGTAATGGCTTTCCGGATAGATTACTCCACCGTTACCTTCACCCCCAATCACTGCATGCGTATCTTTCATCTTTGTTACAACATTTACCTCACCTACAGCCGAAGCGTTGTATTGCTGGCCATATTTACGGGTTACATCGCGCAAAGCACGGGTAGAACTCAAGTTAGATACGGTATTTCCCGGTGTATGCTTCAATACATAATCGGCTACAGTAACCAGTGTGTATTCTTCTCCGTACATTGTTCCGTCTTCACAAATCATAGCCAGACGGTCCACATCCGGGTCAACTACAAAAGCAACATCTGCTTTTCCACCCTTCATCAGATTCATGATGTCACCCAGATTCTTTTCAAGCGGTTCCGGATTATGCTGGAAATCACCTGTAGGCTCACAATAAAGTTTTTCTACATGCTGTACTCCCAGACGTTCGAGCAGTTGAGGAAGAATAATACCACCTACCGAGTTTACACAATCAATAGCAACACGGAAATTGGCTTTACGAATTGCTTCTACATCGACCAATTTCAGAGCCAGCACGCTGTCAATATGTTTTTCGTTATACGAATTATCTTCGGTATATTTACCAATATGGTCGATATCTGCATATTCAAAAGCTTCAGCCTCAGCAATACGAAGTACTTCATTGCCCTCTGCAGCGTTCAAGAATTCACCGTGTTCGTTCAGCAACTTCAAGGCATTCCACTGACGAGGATTATGGCTTGCAGTAAGAATAATACCTCCACACGCCCCTGCCATAGTTACAGCAAGTTCTGTTGTCGGTGTTGAAGCTAATCCGATGTTAAGAACATCGAATCCCATTCCCATCAATGTGCCACAAACCACATTCTTTACCATTTCACCCGAAATACGAGCATCACGGCCTACCACGATGGTATTACTCTTTGCTGTTGTTGTCTTACGAATTAATGTGGCATAAGCCGATGTAAATTTTACAATATCCAGCGGATTCAGTCCTTCGCCTGCATGTCCGCCTATTGTTCCTCTAATTCCGGAAATAGATTTGATTAGCGTCATAATATTAATTAAAAAGGTTGATAAGTAATTTCATAATAACAAGGATATACATAGTTAATTGCATCCATCTGTCCTTGACTATGAGGTACAATCAGACGAACACGAGCTATATCATCCGCACTGTATGTACGCACCGGTGTAAGATAATTCAGAGGCACAAGCCATCCTGAAGGAACTGAGTTTCCATAATAGGACATGGTAGAATTACTTGTAAAAGTTGCAGAGAATGAATCTTCACTCTTTGTACAAACAATCTCATCTGGTATACGTGCATTGATATTAGCCGTAAGCGTATCACCCGACTTAATGGATACTTCAAGATAACGAGCAAGCAAGGTGTGGCGACCATCTTCTAACTTTTCTCCTGGCTCACCATTCGCTTTGCGGCCTTTTTGAATAATCTGCATATAAACACCTGATTCATCGAAAAGCACAAACTCATTTTTTGCTGTATCAGTTGTCTCATTCTGGGCTTTAAAGACCTGCTCCGAAATAACTTGAATCTTTTCTTCGTTAATGAAGTTATTGATGGCATCTTTCTCTTCTTCTTTCATTTCGGCATAAGTCTTTGAGTCGTCACAACTATGAAAGAACAAACCGATACCCATTAAAACAAAAGCTATTAAAAAATTCTTTTTCATGTACTAAATATATTATTTGGGAACGAAGGTAATAATTCGTACAGAAAAACCCCTTCTGTTTTCCTCCTGTTATACAAAAATAACTATTTTTTTTGCGACCAGCAGTTTTTCATATTTCACCAAAGCCTGCTTAAACAAGTTGACAGCTTCCTCCATCGGTCCATAAAATTCACCTCCAGAAGCATTGAGATGGCCTCCTCCATTAAAGAATTCAGCTGCTACCTGATTGCAAGGAAAGTCTCCTACCGAGCGCAAAGAAATCTTTATCATCTGGCGTTCTGCATCTTCACGCAAGAACGCAGAAAAACACACATCCTTAATAGACAAAGGCATATTGACAAAACCTTCGGTATCTCCTTTATTACAATGGAACTTCTGCTGTTCGGCTGCATCCAGTGTTATCAAAGCTGATGAGAACTGAGGGTATACAACCATTTTTTCATAAAGCACATACCCCATCAAGCGTAAACGGCTTTCAGAATATGTATTGAATACTTTTCGGTAAATTTCATCTTTATCAATACCTTTGGATATAAGCTCACTGATAATGAAATAAATTTCCTGTTTATTAGAGTTATAAGTAAAACCTCCGGTGTCGGTCATCATACCTGTATAAATACACTCTGCCGTTTCTTTGGTGATATCCTCAAAATAACCCAGGCGACATATCAGACGAAACACGAGCTCGGAAGTAGAAGATATATCCGGATGTGATATAGTTATGCGGCAGAAAGGCTCTGGATTCAAATGATGATCAATCATCATCTTGCGGGCAGGTGAAGCAGCTACAATATCCTTCATTTCTGCAATGCGAGAAAAGGCATTGAAATCCAGACAGCATATTACATCAGCCTCCATAATCAGCTTGTCTGCAAATTCTGCATATTTATCGTAACGAATAATGTCTTTAGCTCCAGGCATCCATCTGAAAAAATCCGGAAATGCATTGGGAACAATCACATTTACGTTCTTTTCTTGTCCGCATAAAAAATGATATAATCCCAACGAAGAACCCAATGCATCTCCATCTGGGGAAACATGAGTTACAATCACAATCTTTTCTGCACGTTCCAACCATTTTTCAGCATGGTCAATATTGGCCTGTAATATAACTTTTGTCAACATATTTATTTTTATCTTTTTACTCTTCTATACCACTATGATACTTGAAATTGCAAAGCTATAAAATCTTGCCCGAATGCACAACTTCAATAAAACTGTTTTTTTACAAGGACAGTATAAACTGTATTCTTTTCCATTGAAACATAGTCTGTTTGACTGTTGTTACATTGTTCTGCCAATTGTATCCGCTGCTTAGCAGGTAACGAGGAATCCATTACCAGTTTCTTAAAAACGAATAACCGCCTCAAATCATTGAGGTCACCTTTAAAGCCCTTACATAAAAATAAGTAATCCAGCTGTAACGGCCGCTCCTTTGTATATAAGTTTCTATAGTCTCTGGAAAGTTTGCCAGTCAGCACTCCACCTGCACTCAGAATACATGCATTATATGGCACTAACCTCTCTGTACGAGTTCCTTCCTTATAATACACTTCACGATTATAAAAAAGTATTTGAGGAGAAGTATCAGAAGCTGTTTGTTTCCATTTTAATAGGCCAAAAATATTAAGACTAATAAGTAAAGCAATGAGTACCTGAGGCCTACGAAAACAATAGAAAAAATAAACAGCAAACAATATTATACTAAGCAATACAGCCTGTAATGAGGTTATCCCTACATCCGCAATACTGGCATAAGGCAAGGATGCAATGAAAGATATTCCATTTACAAAAAAGGCTGATAGAAAATTAAGACATAATACCACCCAACTTTGAATCAGAGGAATCCAACTTAACCCTAAAACCAACAATGTCAAAACAATTATAAGGACAACAAGAGGCGCCACAAAAAGATTCCCAATAATAAAATATAGTGGGAAAGTTCCAAAATAGCAACATATTAAAGGAAATGTACCTGTCTGGGCTGCTAATGTTACAGCTATTGTATCATACAAATAGCTTAAAAGAGTATTGCCTGCCGGAAATTTTGAACGGAAAAAAGAATAAAACAATAAAATAGAAAAGACCGCAGCAAATGAAAGTTGAAAACCAACATCAAATAAATAAAATGGTTGATAAACCAACATCAGAAAAGCAGTCAAATACAATACGTGCCAGGTAGAAGAACGCTGCCCTATCAGCAAAGAAGATAACAGATAAACCGTCGTCATACACACAGCACGAACTACAGAAGGAACCAGTCCTGTAAGAAAAGCAAAAAACCAAAGCGCAAACAATATCCCAATTGTATGCAACCATCTGCCAGCAGGTAAAAAAAGTAGAGGACGAAGTAAAAACAACAATAAAAAATAAATTATTCCGATATGCAGCCCTGATATAGCAAGAACATGGCTCACCCCCGCTGCATTAAAAGCTGTTTTTATATCTTCGGTCAATAAATCTTTTTCTCCCAACAGCAATGCAGAAGTAACAGCTAAGACATCAGGACGTAACCCACTGCTTTTTAATACACCAGCCAGTTTTTCACGACACTGCAAAGCATACTGTCTGCAGGTCAAATTTACTGGCGTTACAGTATCAACTTTCCAATGCCCCCAATAAGCTACTCCTGTTGCTGTAATTCCCCGGTAATATAAATATCGAGCGTAATCAAATGAAAGATAAGGAGGTGTTGAAGGAGGCTCCAGTTGTGCATAAAACAGCAACTTTACTCCTGTATCAGGCATGTTTTGTAAGGAATCCCGGACAGCATACAACAGAATTTCCTGATGCACCGGAATTACAAGCCGAAGTGAGTCATCATAGTATTTTTCGACATAGACTTTACAAGCATATGTCTTATCTGTCAAAGAAGGAGGCTCTAAAATAGTACCTTCATACAGCAGGGTTTTATCAGGCCAGTTAAATTGCAATTGCTGTGCTCTCCAATGCGTCCAGAAAGTTCCACCAGACATAAAAACAAGCAATACAAATCCTCCAAAATATTTTGAACAAAATTTATGGGAATAAAAATAGCTCAAAAAAAGCCCCATCAAACTACTTCCTAATACGACCAATAATATCCACATGGGAAATGAGTCAGGCAGCAGTCTGTCTGATATAAAAATTCCGGCTGAAAATGCTATTATCAGCCGGAAAAAAGGATACATAATATTAATAGAATAATTACTGCTCATGTGCAGGTTTCAACTCTTTGAGCTGATGTATCATATCAATCATATCAGGTGCACCAAAAACAGCATTTCCTGCTACAAGCACATCAGCACCTGCATCTACCAGCATCTGTCCAGTTGTTAAATTAACACCACCATCTACTTGTATCAAGGCATGTGCTCCCGTCCTTTCAATCAACGCCCGTAGTTCACGTACCTTTTTCAAAGTATTTGGAATAAACTTCTGTCCGCCAAATCCTGGATTTACGCTCATAAGCAACACCATATCTACTTCAGTAATTATATCCTCCAGCATAGCTACCGGTGTAGAGGGGTTCAAAGTTACTCCTGCCTTCATTCCAGCTTCTTTAATTTGCTGAACAACACGGTGCAAGTGTGTGCAAGCTTCGAAATGAACATTCATCATCATAGCACCGGTTTCTTTCACTTCTTTAATGAATTTTTCCGGCTGAACAATCATCAGATGCACATCCAACGGCTTCTTGGTAATCTGAGATACATATTTAAGGACTGGAAATCCAAATGATATATTAGGAACAAATACTCCGTCCATAATATCAATATGCAACCAGTCGGCTTCACTGTTATTCACTTTCTCTAAATCATCCTGCAAATGTGCAAAATCTGCAGAAAGCATAGATGGAGAAATCAAGACTTTACTCATTATTAAAAATTTTAATTTTAAAAGATGGAACAAAGATAAGATTTTTTTTATAATTTGCCATAACAAGCTGTCAATTAGGCAAAACAAAACGAAAACCTACCTGCAAATTAAAATTAAACGGATGCTCTTTCCTTATTGTCAAAGTCTCTTCACCATCATCGAAATAATATGCCAAACCGGGCTCTACATATACTCCAGACCAGTTGCTAAAGTTAAACTGCACTCCTGCTGCCAAAGCCAAAGAAAGTTGAAGATTATCAACGTGCATACGTTCTTCCTCACGACTTACCGTCTGTCGGCTGACACTAGTAGTGATATTTTTTGCAGAAATACATTTTTCCACCATTCCTCCACCTGATGCATAAACATCCCAATAGCGATTTCCCCAAATACGGCGATGCAGTTTCAAAGGGATTCCTAGATAATGGAGTTTTTGCTCACTGTCAATATATGAATGATTTGTTCCCGAATGCAAATTAGATGATAGCATCGTATAATTTAAGCCCGTTTCTATTCCCCAGTTCTCATTAATGCGATAATGCACAGAAGCTCCGATTGTTACAGGCATAGCATATTCCACATCTGACTGTATTTCGTCCTCGCGAGAACTGTATAATATCTGACTATACACATAATTTGCATCATTTGCGGGTATAGTCAAATCACTACTTACTGCGTGCATAGATGCACTACGGGAAAATGAAGTAAATCCCTGGTAAGTATTAGATGAAGCAAATGGAGAATTTCCATAATTCAAACCAACCTCCAATTTAGGTTGTGATGACTTACCTTTATTTATATTTTCAGCTTTATAATTTCGCGCCGAATAAGTCCTGTGAGAAGAGCTCTCTACAGCCACACTATTTTCTTGAACGTGCTGTGATTCCTCTAAAGCAGATTCACTATCGTTAACCTCTTCTGCTTGTGGATGTACAGCATCATTTACTTCTGCCAAAACATCCAAATGCTCTGATGGAACCTCTTTGAAATTACCTTTCAAGACATTCTGAAAAGATTCCTGCGGACGCTTCGTCACAACAGTCTGCGCCACAATCTCTTCTGACAACTTATCTGACTGCATATCAGGTATTATTTCTTCTATTCTTTGAGATACAGGAGGAATATCAGCTGCTACAGGAAGCTTCATATCCTGCACTTCGTCTGTCAGCCATACACTCCAAATAGAAACCAAAGTCATGACAACCACAGCAGCTGCAGCAATCATCTGCCATCGTTTCCACATAGGAATCACCTTAGGAGTAACCTGTAATTCTTTCTCAAGTTCCTCCCACAATCCAGTCGGAGCAGGCTCAAGATAATCATCCAGCTCCTCCTTCACTCGTCTGGCCCATTTATCTTCGTTTCTCATTATTGATTCTGTTTTCTATAATCGTTAATCTTTTTCATCAAAATTTTCTTAGCTCTAAAAAACTGAGAAGAAGAGGTATGCTCTGTAATCCCCAACATCTCACCAATCTGCTTGTGGCTTTTTTCTTCAAATACATATAAATTGAATACTGTTCTATAACCATCAGGCAGTTCCTGAATAAATTGCATCAAAACTTTCTTTGGAATAGCAGGCAGGTCATCATCTTCATCAGTCAAGTCCGGCAACGTTTCCATTGGAACTTCTTGCTGAACAAGAGAATTCTTTTTTCTAAGAAATCCCAAAGCTTCATTAATCATAACCCGATTAAGCCATGCTTTAAGCGAACCTTGTCCCTGATAACTGAACTGTTTTATTGTTTTAAAAATATGTATAAAGCCATCATGCAACACATCCTCCGCCATTTCCCTGTCCCCAACATAACGGATACAAAGCGTCATCAACTGTCGAGCATACTGCTCATACAGTTGCTTGCGGGCCAAGTTATTTTCTTTCCCGCACTCTAACGCCAACTCCTGTTCATTCATCTCCATTTGTATTCATATAATGACGGTACTGCAAAAATACTGCATCCTATTATTGTAATTTTTACCATTAAAACATTTTAACATATAAGAATGCAGTACTTTTACCATTACATCATTTCAGTAGTAAACGAATAAAACTAGATAGTTATGAGACCGATAAAACAATTATTTCTTTTGACTGCCTTAGCCTTAACTTCTACCTTCCAATCATGTATGGAGGAAGAAAATACGGTTATTTATCAGCCTGCTGTCGGCACTGTAGACAATCAGGATGGCAAGCTGTTGTTGACACGGACTATTACGGTGTTTTGGAACCCTTGAATGCAACTATATTCTCTAACTATGATGCAGACGAAGACGGACAACGTGTTATGGCTTCAGTTGTATTCATGGACAGTACTGAAAATCAAAAAGCAGATAACTATAAACAGATTCAAGTTTTAGAGCTTTATAAAATACTGACTAAAAATGCAGACAGTCTTACAGTAGGACAAGAAGATGTATATGGTAATGATCCGATATTAATTTCTGGAGGATACATCAGTAAAGAGCACCTGAACTTAGAATTTAATATTTGGAGAAACGATGCAAGCATTGCACACCGTATCAGCTTACTGCTTACAGATAAGTCAGAGATTGATGAAAACGGAATGGTTCATGTAGAATTAAGACACAATGCAGAAAGCGACCAACAATATACGCTAGCGTGGGGATTGGTATCCTTTAAACTTTCCAGCATACCGGAATATAGTGACGAAAGATTTAAGGGATTTATCATAGAATACAACGGTCAGGCTGGTCAAACATCAACATTTACCATCAAAAAGGATGATAATAATGCTAAGTCCAGTCAAAATGGAATATCCGTTCCCATAAACGAATGTACATATATAGAATAATCCTAAACCTTCAATATACACTAAAGTTAAAAGACCTAACCTTAACGAAAAAAAGACCTGAACTCATCATGAGTCAGGTCTTTTTTTTATTTTATACCGGTCATTACCTATTAGCAGACAACAGTACCTTCCGTGAAACGGAATCCACGGAGGAAATCTGCAACCTCCATTCTCTTCTTACCGGCCAACTGCAAAGATAAGATATCCACATATCCATCTGGAACAGCTACACGGAAATAAGACTTCTGGTCGGTAACAATACTTCCAACCGGCAAATCATGGGCTTCAAAAATCTTTGCAGATTCATAAACCTTCAACGTCACCGGAGCAGCATCCCCCTGATGCAATTCAGTCCATGCAGCCGGATACGGTGACAAACCTCTGATAAAATCGTATACTTTCTTTACTCCCTTATTCCAGTCTATACGGCAAGTTTCCTTAAAGATTTTAGGAGCCGGGCGCAAATCAGCCTCATCGGCCAGCTTTTCCTGAGGAGTCGTTACAATGTTTCCTTCCAGAATTGCATCCACTGTTTTCAACACCAAATCTCCTCCCAGCATCATCAGGCGGTTGTATACTACCTCAACATTATCCGTATCAGCAATGGGCACACGCACCTGGTCGATAATCTCACCGGTATCAATCTCATGTTTCAGGAAAAAAGTCGTGATACCCGTTTCCGTATCTCCGTTAATCACGGCCCAGTTGATAGGAGCCGCCCCACGATACTGCGGCAACAGCGAAGCATGCAGGTTGAACGTTCCCATCGGAGGCATATTCCACACAACCTCCGGCAACATTCTGAAAGCAACCACAATCTGTAAGTCAGCTTTCAATGCTCGCAGTGTTTCCACAAACGTTTCATCCTTCAGCTTCTCCGGCTGCAAAATATTCAATCCCTGCGATAATGCATACTGCTTAACAGGGCTGGGCTGTAGCACACTGCCGTGACGGCCTACCGGTTTATCAGGCATTGTTATCACTCCAACCACATTGTATCCGCCCTCAACCAGACGTTTCAAACTCTCGACTGCAAACTCGGGAGTTCCCATATAAACAATACGTAAATCTTTCTTTTCCATCCTATTTCTTTCTATTATTCTGCTGAGAAATCAACAAGTACCTGACGGTACGCATTAAATATCTTCGATTTTGAAACAAATCCCATATACTTGCCATCACTATCCAGTACAGGCAAATTCCAGGCTTTCGTATCATCGAATTTTTTCATCACCGACTCCATAGAGTCATCAATATGGACAACTGCCGGAGGCGAAGTCATGAAGCGGTCTACCTTAAAACGACGATAAAGCTCCTGTCTGAACATAATATTACGGATATCATCCAGAATAACCACCCCAATGAAGTCGCCCTGATAGCCCACTACAGGGAACAGGTTTCTTCTTGATTTGGATATCACCTTGACCATTTCTCCCAAATCCATGTCCGGAGTGACCTTCATAAAATCGTTTTCCACCACATTTTCAACATTCAGCAGTGTCAAAACCGCTTTGTCCTTATGATGCGTCAGCAACTCACCCTTCTTTGCAAGTCGCATCGAATAAATACTGTGCGGCTCGAATACAATAATCGTAAGATAAGCACATACCGAAACAATCATCAGCGGAAGAAACAGCCCATATCCACCTGTCAGTTCCGCAATCAGGAAGATACCGGTAAGCGGCGCATGCATAACCCCCGACATCAGTCCTGCCATCCCCATCAGTGCAAAGTTCTTTTCCGGAATATAAGTGCTACCTATATTAAAGGTATTGCAAACATGCGAAAACACAAAACCCGCAATACAGCCCAGAAACAAACTTGGAGCAAAAATACCACCACAACCTCCTCCACCGTTGGTTGCACTGGAAGCAAAAACCTTCAGCAGAATAATCAGCAGCAAATACACGATGAGTAAATTCCCATTTCCATAGAATATAGAATTATTCATCACCGTATCCCAGTCCAGCGGAGAAGTTCCATTAAGCAACAAGTGAATCGTATCATATCCTTCACCATACAACGGTGGGAAAAGGAATATTAAGATACTCAACATCGTTCCCCCTATCACAAACTTCACATAAGGGTTAGAATATTTTCTAAAAATATCCTCTATCCAGTTCATTGAACGGGTAAAATACCAGGCTATCAGTCCGCAGAAAATCCCCAACGCTATCGCATAAGGAATGCGTTCCAACGCAAAAGGATGATCCAGACTAAACTGGAACATCGCCTCCGTTCCCGTCATCAGGTACGCCATCGAAGCAGCCGTAACACTGGATATCAGCAAAGGAAGCAAAGAAGCCATCGTTAGGTCAATCATCAAGACTTCCAACGTAAAAACCAATCCTGCTATAGGCGCCTTGAAGATACCCGAAACAGCACCGGCAGCACCACAGCCCACCAAAAGCATCAGTGTTTTATGATCCATGCGGAACAGGCTGCCCAAGTTAGACCCGATAGCCGAACCCGTCAACACAATAGGAGCCTCGGCTCCGACAGAACCACCAAAACCGATGGTAATGGCCGAAGCGCATACAGAAGACCACATATTATGTTTCTTTATCCGGCTTTGCTTACGCGAAATAGCATACAATATTTTCGTAACTCCATGCCCGATGTCATCCCGCACCACCTTACGGATAAACAACCCCGTCAGAAAGATACCCACTACCGGATAAACCAGATACAACCAGTTGGCTCCTGTGCTATCAAAGTTCTCGGTAAGAAACTCTTTAATGTATTCCACCAGAAACTTCAGCACATAAGCAGCCAAGGCAGTAAATATTCCGACGAGGAAACTCAGAATCAGTACAAACTGCTTTTCAGTGATATGTCTTTCTCTCCACACGATAAAACGCTGGAAAAGAGAAAGCTTTTCCTTCGTAACCGTTTCCATAACCTGCAGCTTACTCCCTTATGATTTTCACAACGCCGCCTGCACCCAGACGGATAATACTGGAAGGTTTGGGGTGTCCGGTTTCTTCACGACGGTAATCCACCACATAATCCACTGCGTTAAGAATCTCTTCACTGATTTCACTGAACACGGCAGCAGCCGGCTCGCCACTGATATTGGCCGAAGTAGAAACAATCGCTTTCCGGAAGCGGAAACAAAGCTGCCGTGAAAACTCTTCATTGGTCACACGGATACCCACACTGCCGTCCTCCGCTATCAGATTAGGGGCCAGATTACGGGCTCCGTCATAAATTATTGTCAACGGGCGTGTAGCCATCTCTATCAAATCCCACGCCACCACAGGTACATCCTTTACATAAAAATCAACTTTCACCGGACTGTCCACCAGTACCAGCATAGCTTTACTGTCGGCGCGTTTTTTTATCTCGTATACTCTGCGGACCGCTTCTTCGTTTGTAGCATCACAGCCTATTCCCCACACCGTATCCGTAGGATATAAAATAACACCGCCTTTTTGCAGCACTTCGCATGCCTTCTTAATTTCATCTTTCATCATATCCAGTACTTTTTTCAAGTGTCTATACCCTACAAAATTACGAAGGATTTTTCAGATGTACCAAGAAAAACCACAAATTATACATTTCATTTGTATGAGTTCTTTCGTATTTTTGCAAAACAGCCCCTTTTAAAAAGAATAAACATGACTTACGAACGTAAAATTATTCATATCGATATGGATGCTTTTTATGCCTCGGTAGAACAGCGCGACTTTCCCAAGCTGAAAGGCAAACCCATAGCCGTAGGCCATGCCGACGAACGGGGTGTAGTGGCAGCAGCGAGCTATGAAGCCCGCAAATTTGGTGTCCGCTCTGCCATGTCGTCTCAAAAAGCCAGGAAACTCTGCCCCGAACTTATTTTTGTAGAAGGACGCATGGAGGTTTACAAGGCGGTGTCTGCCCAGATACATCAAATATTCCATGAATATACCGACATCATCGAACCGCTTTCGCTGGATGAAGCCTTTCTGGATGTTACCAATAACAAAAAAGGAATCTCACTTGCTGTAGACATTGCCAAAGAAATAAAACAAAGAATCCGCAACGAATTGCAACTGACCGCTTCGGCGGGTGTTTCGTATAATAAATTTCTCGCTAAAATAGCTTCCGATTACCGAAAGCCTAATGGCTTGTGCACGATACATCCGGAACTGGCACTCGATTTCATCGCCCGGTTGCCTATTGAAGCATTTTGGGGTATCGGTCCCGTCACCGCCAAGAAAATGCACAGTTTCGGTATATACAACGGACTTACACTTCGCAACTGCTCACAGGAGATGTTGCAACGGCAATTCGGCAAAGCCGGCTTACTGTATTACGATTTTGCCCGCGGCATTGACAACCGCCCTGTCGAACCCGAACGGATACGCAAGTCCATCGGCTGCGAACATACACTGGAAAAAGATACTTCGCTCACCTCTTCGCTTATCATAGAGCTTTATCATGTAGCAACCGAACTCTGCAGACGGCTGGAAAAGAAACAATTCAAGGGAAGTACCCTGACACTAAAGGTTAAATTTCATGATTTCACACAGATAACCCGCAGTATCAGCCACAGTACTCCCCTTTCAGAGCTCAAGGACATTTTGCCTTTGGCCAAAAAATTATTGAAAGAAACCGATTATGCCCAGCATCCCGTCCGTCTTTTAGGACTGTCTGTTTCCAATCCCGAAAGCGAAAAGACAAGGAACGAGTGGATACAACTGACACTCGATTTCAAGTAATCCCATCGCTTTATTTGGTAGTCAGCTCTACAATGCAGTCAATGTCCGGCTGCAACCCTGCTGTAGACAACACAACTCCTTCTTTGGTACGCTTGAACTTAACAGCCTGTTTCGAATCAAAAGATACGGCTTTCTTCACTTTGCAATCCAGCGGCAGTGCAATTTCTTCCGGCATCTTGTCGGTCAGGATATGGACATAAAGCTTGTCCCCTTTACGTGTAGTAGTACCCCAGTCGGCCGTATGAACATCTCCGGCTGTTGTTCCGTAAATAGTCTCGCCATACTTCTTCATCCATTCGCCCATGCCTTTCATACGTTCCACTGCTACGGCAGGCAATTCCCCGTTAGCCTGCGGGCCGATGTTCATCAGGAGATTGGCACCTTTACCCGCTGCCTTAACCAGCAAGCGAACCAAAACCGGGACCGACTTATAATCCTGGTCCTTAATACGGTACCCCCACATACCGTTCATTGTCTCGCAAGTCTCCAAAGGTAACTTACCGATTGTAGAGCCAGCCGAAAATCCTGCTTTGTTCTCTCCCGGCAAATCTCTCTCAAACATCTGGAAATCCTCACCAGGATTAGGAGCCTTATGATGGTTGTTACCAATCAGACAGTCCGGCTGCAACTTATGAATCAAAGCATACTGCTTGCCCAACTGCCAGTCAAAATTATCCGGCTGATCCCACATTCCATCAAACCAGATGGCACCGATAGGGCCATAGTTCGTCAGAAGTTCGGTCAACTGATTATTCATAAATTCATAATAAGATTTCCATTCGCCATGCCCCTTTCTTCCGGTTCCTTTACCTGTTCTGCCCAACGGATAATAATCCTCACGTGTCCAGTCCAGATGCGAGTAATACAAGTGAAGTTTAATTCCTTGTTTACGGCATTCTTCTGCCAGCTCCTTCACGATATCCCTTTTAAAAGGAGAAGCATCTATAATATCATAGTCGGAATATTTTGTATCAAACATGGAAAAGCCATCGTGATGACGCGTAGTAAAGCAAATGTACTTGGCCCCCGAAGCTTTGATAGCAGCCACCCATTCGGCAGCATTAAATTTAGACGGATAAAAGCCGGAAGCAGCTTTAGCGTATTCATGACAGTCCAGGTTAGCATCATTCATATACCACTCCCCCTGGGCAAACATACTATAGATACCCCAGTGCAGGAAGATACCCAGTTTACTGTCGCTAAACTCCTGACGCGCTTTCAGATTTCCTTCCGAAGGAGTATACCCCTCTTGTGCAACTACATTGCTTGTTCCCAGCAATGCCCCCAAACACAATCCCAAAAATTTGTTTTTCGTAGAAAAATTCATAGTATTAATAGTATTATTATTGTTGTTTATATAAAAAAATTATTCCCCCATTATCTTAGTACCACTTTTTCCGCTTGAAATAGAAAAACACCAGTACCGTTACCGTGAATAAGATAGTCCATGCCACGGCATAGCCATAATCCCACTCCAGTTCCGGCATCCGTTTGAAATTCATCCCCCATACACCGGTAAAGAAAGTAAGCGGAATAAATAACGTAGAAACCACCGTCAGTTGCTTCATAATGTTATTCATCCGTAAGTCGTTATTAGAAAGATACAAGTCTACCAATGCCGTAATCGAATCGCGGCAACTGTCCAAAGACTGTAAAACAAATTGCAAATGGTCGTTTACATCATTAAAGAAAGGAATATTGTCTTCCTTAATCAGTGGATTCCCCGGTCGGCGAAGAATATTCATCTGCTCCTTCAGCGGAGTGATTGTTTTCTTCAGCAAACGATACTGGCGTCTGTAAAGCTGAATATCACCGATTTCGGTCATACTTCCTCCCAGATTATCAAGCAACGATTCCTCCAAATCCTCCAGCTCATCTTCCAGACTCGACAGGACGGTCATGTAGTTTCCCATAACACTGTTCAGCAAAATACTCAACAAGAAATCGGACGAGCGCTCCCTCACTTTCAGCACATTGTTTTTAAGGGCAGTCCATACGTTGTCAAAAAAATTGGTCTCACGGTCTACAAAGGTTAAAACGTATTTGTATCCCTGGATAACAGATAACTGATGAGGAATGAAAGTACCATTTTCTGTAGGAACCAATAATTTGATGATAAAAACATTATAGTCGTCGTGCTGTTCAATTTTCGTAAGGTGACGCACATTCATGATGTCCTGCGCAACCAGAAAGTCAATGCCATAGTAATTGCAGACCGACTCCACAAGCGATGTATCCTTCAGTCCATGCACTTGCAGCCAGCTTATATGGTCATCATCCAGCAAAGGCAATATCTCTTCCCATTTATGTGCATCGTTTATCCGTACATCCGCCGAATTATATGTACAGAGGTGCAAATGGGTTTCGAGCGCATTTCCCCCACTGTACTTCAGTTCATCATCCAATAAATTATTTCTTACCATTTCCTCATCTTTTTTGCTGAACAAACACAAATCTACAGCCTTTTCTTGAGTTTCCAATCCGAAAGGCTACAAATCTTTCTAAAATAATTAATTTTACGGAGCTTTCAGGCTGCATCATTACAAAGATGAACTCGCATCATTAAAATGCCGCATCTTCCACATTAAAAAGACAAGAGTTTGTCTCAACAATGACACAGCAGACATATACGGAAAAAATCACTCAAAACACTATTTATTATGCAGACAGAAAAAGAAAAAGCCGCCGCCGGATTGATTTATGATGCCAACAACGACCCCGAGCTGCAACAGGAAATGTTGCAGACCCGCCAGAAACTACATACATACAATCAGCTGGGCCCCGAGCAGACAGCAAAAAGAGACGAGCTTATCCGCTCCATTCTACATTTGGGAGAAAACGGCTGTATCATCTCCCCATTTTATTGCGATTACGGATACCATATCCATATAGGAGACAATTTCTTTGCCAACACCAACCTGGTCATCCTTGACGGGGCTGATGTAACCATCGGCAACAACGTATTCATAGCTCCCGGAGTGGGAATTTATACTGCCGGCCATCCGCTTGATGTAGCAAGACGGAACCAAGGGTTGGAATACGCCTATCCCATCACCATCGGCAACAATGTGTGGATTGGTGCCCAATGCGTTATTCTTCCCGGTGTCACAATAGGCGACAACAGCGTAATTGCAGCCGGCTCTGTGGTCAACCGCGATATTCCATCCGGAGTGCTGGCAGCCGGAAACCCATGCAAGGTTATTCGCGAAATAGACCAGGAAGCAGAAGCCCGGCGTACCAACTATAAACCCCGCAAATAATTGCGGGGCTTACAGTTATAATTCACCGTTGCGTATGGCATCCATGACATTGACAGGCGGCCGTTGCGCCAGCAGTTCCTTTTTCATGAAATCCATGTAGGGCGCCACATGGTCGAAGAATTTATAATAACCTTTACACAAATAATTCAGTCCCGGCTCACCGGTTTCGGTGTGCATAAAACGATTCTTCGGACACTCACCGTTGCAGGCAAACAAATACTCGCACGCACGGCACTGTCCGGGCAAGGAATCCTGTTTCATCTGGCCGAACTTCATCTGGCGTTCAGAGTACATCATCTCTACCAGCGTCTTTTCATAGATATTGCCCAGCTTGAATTCCGGAAATACAAAATGGTCACACGTATAAACATCTCCATTGAATTCCATCACACCGACATGGCCGCAAGTCTTTGCCATCGAACAGACGCCAGGCTGCTCGCCCACCCAGTTGGCCAACGTAGAATCGAACAACTGTATGAAATAAGTACCCACGTCATTGCGCACCCATTCATCGAAAATGGTACATAAGAAGTTTCCCCACTGCTCCGGCGAAACCGAAAAATCGGCCAGGCGGTCGCCTTCCTGCAACGGAGTAGCCAGATAGCGTCCGTCGGCATGGCGCGAGATTCGCTCTACGATAGGCGCAAACTGTATATAATGGCAGTTCAGCTCCTTAAAGAAGTGGTAAAAGTCCAGCGGGTAGTCGGCGTTATAATCGTTTACCACCGCCATGGCATTCCATTCTACACCATGCTTGTTCAGCAGTTCGATTCCGCGCATCACCTTCACAAACGAAGGTCTTCCCTGCTTGTTCTTCCGGTATTCGTCGTGAAACTCCTGCGGACCGTCTATCGATATACCTACCAGCCAGTTATTCTGTCGGAAGAATTCGCACCATTCGTCGGTAAGCAAAGTTCCGTTCGTCTGGATACAGTTGTCGATGGTCCGTCCGTTTGCATAGCGTTTCTGCAGTTCTACGGCACGCTTGTAAAAACTCAGCGGCCTCATCAGCGTCTCACCGCCGTGCCAGGTGAACAAGACCTGCGGCATGGTCTGCGACTGGATATACTCTTTTATAAAACGTTCCAGCAATTCATCACTCATCACATACTTGGATGCAGCATTCTTATATAGATTGACCTTTTCCAGATAATAGCAATAATCGCAAGCCAGGTTACATACGGCTCCTACAGGCTTGGTCATGACATATAGGGGACGTGCAAAAGGTGCAAAGGTTTGTTCCATTATTCTTGTTTTAGTTATTAGTACACGAAAAAAATAGCGTGCACAAAATAATAAAATAAAATCCAGTTAAACACCATATTGAACTTAAAATATCCAAGTATATAGCCTTATATACGTTATTCTTTCACATACAATGCTGCATTTTATCAGATAATTAGGCGGATATATCCTTTTTTATATATAAATTTGGCCTAAACAAAACCATTCCTTAAAAATATGAAGAGACTATTGATTATACTTGCTCTGCTTGTTCTTGTCTGTTTTAATCAACTGACAGCCCAGACAACCGGAAACAAAATACCCGCCTATCCCAATCCCAACGGTGTATCGGCACCTTTTGCCGGATTCATCGGTGACTGGCTGGTTGTTTACGGAGGATGTAATTTTCCAGATGTTCCCGCTGCACAAGGTGGAACAAAAGTTTATTATGCCGAAGGTTATGCACTCAATACCGCCGAAACAGATGCACAGTGGATGAAATTGCCGGACCTTCCTGAGCCTGTGGCTTATGGAGCAACGGTAAGTACAGGGAATAAATTATACTGTCTGGGAGGAATGAACAGTAAATCCGGCTTAAAAAACGTATACGAAATCAGGCTTGACACGCTTACAAAGCAATTCTCTGTTCACCAATGTACCCGTCTGCCTGTAAGCATAGACAATGCATCCGCTACGACAGACGGACAGTTTTTATACATAAGCGGAGGCAACCAGGGAAATAATGACCAGGCCTTATATGCCTACCCGACTCAAGGCAAGGGCAAATGGATAAAGCTGGCCGACTATCCGGGACCTACCCGCATTCAGCCGGCACTTACATCTCTCCCCGGTTATCTTTTTCTGGCCGGGGGCTATCAATATGACAAACAGAGTGGATGTGTACTTTCTGCCGACATGCTTCCCTATAATCTGCAAACCCACAAATGGGAAGCTCCCATCAGTCTGCCGACAGATAAAAACAGCAATATCCGGACACTGACCGGAGGTGCCGGCGTAACCCTGAATGACAATGCGGTTTTATTTACAGGAGGAGTCAACTATGCCATATTTAAAGCAGCTCTCGAAGGCAATGCCGGTCAGGACTACCTGACTCATGAGCCGGAATGGTACCAGTTCAACAACGACGGACTCATCTGGAATGCCTCTGCCCAAACCTGGCAGGTAATTCCCGGTATGAAAGGTATGGAAAAAGCCGGAGGAGTATTGCTTATCCATAAGAACACGCTGTATATGATTTGTGGTGAAATCAAGCCCGGCATCCGGACTTCTGAAATTGTGACTTATCCCATTGAAACCACAAATCCACAACCCTAATATTTAAGCCATTAAACAAACCTATATTATAGAACTATTATTAAACATGATTTTATCGAACTTACAAAACAGTGAAAGAGTGGAAAAGCTGAATCCACTCCTGAAGCAACTCTTCGACTATGTGAAAAGTCACGACTTGCTGCACACCGCCTGCGGGCGTATCGAACTGGACGGTGACAATCTGTTCATCAACAATTCTGAACCAACGTGTCTGACAGCCGACCAGCAAGTGCTCGAAGTACACAGAAAGTACATCGACGTGCACATCCTGCTGGAAGGCAAGGAAACCATTGGCTGGAAAGCACTGGAAGACCTGGAACAAGAAGTACAAGCTTATGATGAAGAAAAAGAATGTGCCTTGTATGCAGACCGCCCGACAACCTATATAGACCTGCTTCCGGGACAATTTGCCATTGTTTTTCCGGAAGACCCTCATGCTCCTATCATAGGAAAAGGAAAAATAAGAAAATTAATTGGAAAAATTAAAGTTTAAATCTACTACCATCATGAAAAGACTATTCTCTCTGGCCGTAAGCATATTGGGAGCATTGGCTACGCACGCTTCGGATACTATTTTTGTAAAAGAGCCGCAGTATCCCATCCTTATTGAAAGACAAGACAACGTGCTGTTCTACATGCGTGTAAATGCGCTTGAAACAAAAGAGTTGGACGAAGTAACCTTGCAACTGGACAAAAACACGCCGCTTTCTGAAATAAAAAATATCAAACTGTATTACAGCGGTACGGAAGCTCCGCAGGACAGAGGCAAAAAAAGATTTGCTCCGGTAGAATATATTTCCAGCAACCAGCCTGGCAATACACTGGCTGCCAACCCGTCTTACTCTATCCTGAAAGACACCCAACAGCCACAGACCAACAGCATTACACTGAAAGCGCAACAGAAGCTTTTCCCCGGATTCAATTTCTTCTGGGTCAGTATTGAAATGAACCCGTCGGCTTCACTGCACACCACTGTTTCGGCCGATATAACCGACATCAAGGCAGATGGCAGCAGTGCCCCCATGAAAGTGGTTTCACCGGAAAATATCGCGCACCGCACCGGTATCGGTGTACGCCACGCAGGAGATGACGGTTCGGCTGCATTCCGAATCCCCGGACTCGTCACTACGAACAAGGGAACTTTACTGGGCGTATACGATGTGCGCTACAACAGCAGTGTGGACCTGCAGGAACATGTTGACATAGGTTTGAGCCGAAGCACCAACGGAGGCAAGACTTGGGAAAAGATGCGTCTGCCTCTTTCATTCGGTGAAACCGGAGGACTTCCAGCCGCACAGAACGGTGTGGGCGACCCGTCTATTCTGGTCGATACCAAAACCAATACCGTATGGATTGTAGCTGCCTGGACACACGGCATGGGTAACCAGCGTGCATGGTGGAGCTCACATCAGGGTATGGACATGTACCACACGGCACAGCTGGTACTGGCCAAAAGTACCGACGACGGTAAAACCTGGTCGGCTCCAATCAACATCACCGAGCAGGTAAAACTGCCCGAATGGTACTTCCTGCTGCAGGGCCCCGGAAGAGGTATAACCATGAGTGACGGCACACTGGTATTCCCGATTCAGTTTATCGACAAGACACGTGTTCCCAATGCCGGCATTATGTATAGCAAGGACCGTGGCGAAACTTGGAAAATCCACCAGCATGCCCGTACCAATACCACCGAATCGCAGGTGGCAGAAGTTTCTCCGGGGGTATTGATGCTCAACATGCGCGACAACCGCGGAGGAAGCCGTGCGGTATATACCACAACCGACCTCGGAAAAACATGGAAAGAGCATGAATCATCACGCACAGCCCTCATCGAACCGGTATGTATGGCCAGCCTCATCAGTGTTCCGGCTAAAGACAATGTTCTGGGAAAAGACTTGCTTATTTTCTCGAATCCGAATTCTACCAGTGCACGTAAGGACATGACAATCAAAATCAGTCTGGACGGTGGAAATACATGGCCTGAGGAATATCAGCTTTTGCTGGACGAAGGCTATAACTGGGGATATTCTTGCCTGACGATGATTGACAAGGAAACCATCGGTATCCTGTACGAAAGCAGTGTTGCCCACATGACTTTCCAGAGCATTAAGCTTACGGATATCATCAAGAAGTAATAATTTCCACAACAATAAAAAAAACGCTGCATTCCCCAACCGGATGCAGCGTTTTTTATTATTGTGGAGCATACCGGACTCGAACCGGTCACCTCGACACTGCCAGTGTCGCGCTCTAGCCAGATGAGCTAATGCCCCATTTGTTTCGGACGCAAATATAGACAGAAATTCAATAATTCAAAATTTTTCGGCTCTCTTTCTACTGCTTCATCAAAAAAATCCGCAAATAAAAAATACAGGCATTTCCCCTTGCAGCATATATCCGCAGCAGGAAACACCTGTACTTTCAGCTATCTAACAAAGTTTTCTATATCAAGGAAGCTCCTTAATGCTGATTGCCACACCTCCACTCGGTGCCAGACGCTGTTTCAGCTTTGTTTTCGAAGTAACTTTCCGGGTGGTGATAACATAATCTTTCGGATTGGTACGCCAGTCGGCTTTCTTACCATCGGCATAAATCGTGGCAACATACTTTTTACCGGCAGGCAAGAAACTAAAGTCAATCACAGCTTCACGTGCGTTCTCGTCTGTTATACCTCCTACAAACCATTCGTTCACTCCTTTGGCTTTACGGGCTATCGTAATGTAATCTCCCGGCTCGGCTTCCAGAATATAGGTGTTGTCCCAGTCGGCTGCCACATCCTTGATAAACTGGAATGCATCCGGATATTTTCTATAGTTCTCTATCAGGTCGGCTGCCATCTGCAAAGGACTGTACATCGTGACATACAGAGCAAGCTGCTTAACCAGTGTCGTACTGAGTCTGGCCTTGTTCGAACCATAAACCGACAGGTCGCCTTCAAAAATACCCGGAGTATAGTCCATCGGACCACCCATCAGGCGCGTAAACGGAAGGATGGTCGTATGGTCGGGATTGTTCCCGTTGAAAGACTCAAACTCTGTACCGCGGGCAGACTCCTGCGCAATCCAGTTAGGATAGGTGCGGCACGTACCCGTGGGGCGGACAGCCTCGTGCGAGTTCACCATAATCTTGTAGTCGGCAGCAGTCTTGGCCACATAATTATAATGATTCACCATCCACTGTCCGTCATGGTGCTCGCTGCGTGGAATGATAGGACCTACATAGCCTGTCTTGACGGCATCGTATCCGTATTTTTTCATGAAACGGAAAGCATCGTGCAACTGGCGTTCATAATCGGCCACCGAAGAGGTTGTTTCATGGTGCATAATGATTTTTACGCCCTTCGATGCTGCATAACGCTGCAATTCTTCCACATCAAAATCGGGATAAGGTTTGGTGAAACTGTATATATACTCCTTGATATAAGCAAAGTTAGCCTCCCAGCCTTCGTTCCATCCTTCTACCAAAACAGCATCCATACCATTTTCGGCAGCAAAATCAATATACTCTTTCACGTGAGCCGTATTGGCACCATGATGTCCGTGCGGTTTCAGCTTCGTATAGTCGGTCTGTCCAATGACAATATCCTGGTAATCGGTGTACGACCAAGTAGAGCCACCTCCTACAAAATACTCCCACCACACACCTACATATTTAGTAGGTTTAATCCAAGAAGTATCCTCCAGCTTGCAAGGCTCATTCAGGTTCAGAATGAGGCTAGAGGCCAAGATGTCGCGTGCGTCATCACTCACCACCAGTGTCCTCCAGGGGGTAACGCTGCCCGTCTGGATAAAGCCCTTGTTTCCATTTTTATCAGGAGTAAGGTGAGAACTCATCACAAAATTCTTATCATCCAGATTCAGACACATAGCCGGATAATTCACCAATGCGGCCTCGTGGATATTGATATATAAACCATCGTCCGACTTCAACATCAAAGGAGTCTGCACGGCAAGTCCCGGTGTGGGCGCCTTGGCAGCCAAAGGTTCTTCGCGGACCTTATCAATCAGTCCGGCCACTTCCGACAATTTGGAAGTCGTAATAGGAAACTCATTGGTGTCGTAGTCGGCAGGTATCCAGAAAGCCTTGTGGTCACCGGCCAGACAGAATTCCGTCAACTCTTCGACCAACGTAAAATTCCGTAAATTTCCCTGCACGGGGAATTCATAACGGAAACCCAGTCCATCGTCGAACAAACGGAAACGGATGTTCAGCAGCCATCCGGTTTTTTCCTGCTTCAGCTCGACCAGCATCTCTTTATGGTTGTCTTCTATCTCACGATACTGTCCCAACACCGGATTCCAGGTCGATGTAGATTCGGAGAACTCCGTATCGACAACCGAAAAATTCTTGCTGAAATCCAAGGCCGGTTTCAATACAAAGCCCATCTTACTCTCTTTCACCACCTGCTTATCCTTATATTCCAGCGAATAAACAGGGGTTTTCTCTGCCGACAGTCCGAAAGTCAGCTTCAGATTCCCGTCGGGAGAGTTCAGTGTCTGCGCCCATGCCGCAACCGACATACCCAATACGCCCAATAATGTCAATAGTTTTTTCATGTTATAGTTATTAAATTAATGAATGATTATATCCTTCTTCTCCATACCTACCCCCTTTATGGTAAGCGATTTCCAAGCCTTCGGCAAAACAGGAGTACGCTGCTCCACACCGTTGTCGGTCAGTTCCAGTCCGCCAAACCCATACAGCACCGCCTGCAACATGCCTCCGGCTCCTGTTGCAAAATAAGGATTGTTCGAAGTCGGCGATTCGGACAAAACGCCAAAAGAAGGACGCTTGTTGGGTATATAGCTTTTCTTGAATAAACGATAGGCTTCTTCGGCATCCCCCAAACGGGCATGTAAAACCGAAAGAATCGCACTTCCCATGGCGGGGCCGTTCACTTTGTCAATCTTTTCTTCGTAGTAGGCCAAATCGCGTTTAATGGCTTCCGGCTCTGTAATGATGCCCAACGGATATGCCAGCAGATTCACATCTGCCTGCTTAATCATTTCACCCTGATAGCGGGAGTGCTCCATCATCGTTCCGTCGTCCATATAGTGAAACCGTATGCCGTCTGCTATCTTTTCCCAGCGTTCATCGGGCTGAACCTGCAGTACCCGTGCAGCCTTGACCGCATTTGTCAGAGCTACCTTGGCCGCTCCGTTTGTAAAAGCATTGTCATCTACATTCGGTGCATACTCATCTGCCCCTACTACATTCTTTATGGAGTAAGAATCGTCTTCATTGCGGAATACACGCGACACCCAGAAATCGGCAACACGGCGGATAACCGGATAACCCTCTTCACGCAACCACTCCTTATCACGCGTCACCCGATAATAGTTCCAGAAGGCAATGCCGATATCGGCGGTAATATGATGTTCGAAAGTTCCGGTCAGACACCAGGTGGGAGTGGCCTCTTCTCCATAATCATCACTTTCCCACGGATACATGGCACCCCGGTAGCCAAACATTTCTGCACGCTGCACCGCTTTGGCAAGCCGGTCGGAGCGATAATCAATATGTGCTTTGGCCAAATCCTGATTCAAGAGCAGAACCGGCGGATACATCCACAATTCGGCATCCCAAAAGACATGGCCGTTATAACCTTTTACGGTAGATAAGCCCATGGGAGGAACGCTTAAACGCGAACCTTTCCGCTGAAACGAATACAAATGATACAATGCCAGCCGGACATCCTGCTGGTCTTCGGGACAACCCTCGATCACGATATCGCTTTTCCATAAATCATCCCAATGTACATTATGCCCCTCAATCAAATAAGCAGCAGACTGGCGCAACGCAAACACCACCATG